>Ga0137297_10931_pt1 | contig 18917 bp, 11 predicted proteins | sample RamsorincwithD2O_FD_97191 | JGI IMG/M metagenome (GOLD analysis project Ga0137297, IMG submission 97191) | Mouse cecal microbial communities from Vienna, Austria - Mucin amended with D2O | ecosystem: Host-associated > Mammals > Digestive system > Large intestine > Cecum | place: Austria: Vienna... | reverse complement strand
CGTAGGAAACCATGGCCCCGAAAAATACCGTCAGGAATACGGAGGCTGCCGTGATCACAATGGAGCTTACGTAACTGCTTCCGATATTTCCTTTAGAAATTGCCCTGGAATAATTTTCTAAATTCAACGTTTCCGGCAGACCCCAGGTATTATAATAAAGCTCCTTATTCGTCTTAAAGGAATTCAGGATCAGCCAGAAAATAGGATAAAGGCAGCAGACCGCAAAGACGGCCATCAGGATAAATGCCAATCCGTGAAACACTCTTTTCTTCATCTAAAATCCTCCTATCAGTATTTGAAATCCTCCTTGTCAGTATTCGACCGGCTCCGTCCTAAATACAAGGTTCACCCCCCAGATAACCAGCATACAAAGCACCAAAAGCACCAAGCCGATGGCGCTGGCGTAGCCGAATTTCAAGGTGCGGAAGCCCTGGTAATACATATACGTAGCCATTACCTCGCTGGCATGGTTAGGGCCGCCCTTGGTCATGGTCCACACCAAATCAAAGTACTTTAGGGAGCCGGTAATAATTAATACCACGTCAATTTTGATCACGTGCTTAATCAAGGGGTACGTAATCTTTGCAAACTGCTGCCAGCTTGTGGCTCCGTCAATCCTGGCCGCCTCGTAAAGGCTGTAGGGGATGGATTTCATGGCCGCCAGCTGGATAACCATGTGATAGCCTACGTATTTCCACATTACCACCACAACCAGCGCCATCATAACTGTTTTCTCTTCGCTGAGCCAGGCGTGCTTTAACCCGCTAAGGCGGATTAAATCCAAAAAAGTATTGACCAGGCCGAATTCCGAATTGTAAATCATGTTAAACAAAAGCCCTACCCCTGCCCCGCAGATAACGGAGGGAAGGAAAAATACGGACTGGTAAAACCGGCTGCCCCGGATTTTATTAAAGATAAACGTCCCAAACAGCAGCGCCAGGGGGAGATGGGCCGCCAGGGAGCCAAGAACCAGCATTGCATTATTTTTCAATGCCTTTAGAAAAATCTTATCGTTCAGCAGGTTCGTATAATTGCGGAACAGGATAAAATTCTTTTTCCCCATCAGATCCGTCTGCAGCATACTTAAGTAAACATTGTAAATAATCGGGATTAACACAAATACCGCGTAAAGGAAAAATCCCGGCAGGATAAATATTGCAATCGTTTTTTTGTCGCGCAAAACCTTATTCATCGGCAGCCTCCTAACCATCTTATGAATGTTTCCCATAAACCTTAAATATCCATCGCCAAACCGCTTCACCTAAAGAAGCTGCCGCACTAATGGGCGTTAGCCCGGCAGCCCGTTTATCCTCTGCGACGGATCGGCGTTATTTTTAAAGCGGCCTGCCGCAGCAACGCCCTTTTTCAATGGCTTGCATTATCAATGGCGAATTGCTGCAGATTATCCATGGCTTCTTTCGGATCCGTCCCTCCTAAGATCGCCACTGCCGCATTGTTAAACTCCATGCCTTCCCCTGCGCCGTAAATCCGGTCAAGCCATGGGGTATAAAGGGTCATCTGGTCAAAGGATTCCCGGGAGCGGATGGTCATTTCACTAAGGTTGTCCAGGCTGACTTCCGTGTTGGTAATGGAAACCTGGGCGTTATCCGTCAATATCTGCTGGTAATCCCCCATGGAAAGCTGCTTTAAAAAGGCAGCGGCGGCCTCCGGATTCTTTGCCTGGCTGCTGATGGCATACGTCTGCCCGATGGAGCCTACATTCACCCCGTTGTTCTCCGGGTTATCCGAAGGAAGCAGGAAGAACTTAATATCCTCGTAGAATTCATTTTCCGCAAAATCCATCTTATTTACGCCGGAGGTGATGCACATCAGCATGGCGCCACCGCCGTTGTTAAACTGCTCGAAGCCTTCACTGGGGGACATTCCCAGATATCCGTCTGCAAAATATCCCTTATCGCCCAGTTCCTTTAGCATTGTCCCGGCTTCCACGAAACGGGGATCGTTCCACTCCACTTTATCGCTGACAGTATACTCGTAAAATTCCTTCCCGCCTACCCCGTTGCAAAGCTGCTGTAAAAGCTGCCCGGCGTACCAGGCTTCCCCGCAGGGGAGGATGAAGGGCTGGATCCCCGCATTCTTAAGCCCCTCGCAGACGGACAAAAATTCCTGGTAGGTAGTAGGGGCGGTTACGCCTGCATCCCGGAAAAGCTTGTCATTATAGGCAACCACCACGATCTGCCGCACGCTGGGAACTGCCCAGATTTTCTCGTCAAAGGTTAACGGCCCGAATACGCTCTTGTCCGGATAAGCGCCTGACCATTCCGTATCGCTGTTAAAAATGTCCCCCACCGGATAGACCTTCCCCCCTTCCACAAAGGGCTTTAAGAACCCGGCTTCCCAGGTATAGAAAATATCCGGCTGGGCATTGGAGGCCATCAGCGTGGTAAGCTTCGTCTTGTAATTATCATTGGAATAGCACTCCAGCTTGATTTCTACATTAAATTCATTGTCCGCATTAAATTTATCCACTTCCTTCTGGATGCCCTCGGCAAACACGTCATTCGTCCCGCCGTTTAAGGTGGTCATGGTCATCACTGTTTTCTCGCCCTGGCTTTTTTCTTCGCCTCCTGCCCCGCTGCTTTGGGCTGTTCCCCCATTCCCGCCGCTGTTTTGGCCTGCGCCGCTTCCCCCGCTTCCGCTGGAGCCGCAGCCTGCCAGCATACTAACCGCCAATAACGCACATATCCCTAAGCTCATCTGTTTTTTCATCTCGTTTAACCTTCCTCTCTTCACTAATTTTCCACTTCCTTTAACGCAAACACCAGCACCCCGTAAGGCATGAGCTTACACTTTCCAAAGTATTCTTTCCCCGACAGCTCATCCTTAAGGGGCTTTTTCACCTGGATTTCCACTTCCCGGTTTTCATAATTCAGCACAAACAGCCAGGACTTTTCCTTTCCGTCCCGCAAGGCGATCTCGCAGCAGGAGGGAACGTCTGTCCATTTTTCCGCCTCCTTGCGAATCCCCATGGCCTTTAACAGCTTCTTTGCCGTCTCGCAGCTAAAGGCCGCCCCGAAATACCAGGCTTCCCCCTGGCCGAACCGGTTTTTAGTTACTGCAGCCTCCCCTTCATAATAGTCGGAATCGTAAACCGCCATTACCTGGCAGCTGTCCGACACTGGCGTTAATATATCGTGGAACAAGGGCATCTCAAGCCGCTCCCCGTCCATCACCCCACAGACCTTTTGGGCATCCTTCATCACGGCGGTAAAATCCAAAATCTGGATCCCAAACAGCTGATCCATCCCCACGGGCATTACGGCCATAGGGCATTTTCCATTTAAATCCTTATAGCCGCTCCTGGCCCCGGCGATAAATTTTCCGCCCCCTGCCACATACTCCGAAATGGCCTGCACTGCCAAAGGATCTACGATAGTCATATGAGGAGCAAACACCGCCTCATACCGGCTTAAGGACTCCTTGTCCATATCCGGCCCGACCGTCACATAGTCAAAGGGAATATGCTCTTTCTGCAGGGCCTCAAACAGCCCAAGGTGGGAATGCCGGCGCAGCGGCCCATGCCATACGTCTGTCTCCCCGTCCCATTCATTGTCGTAATCGTAAAGGATCGCCACCTTCGCCCGGTAAGCGCTGCCTGCCATGCCTTTAAGCCTCTTTAACTCCTCTCCGATCCCCCGGATCTCCTTAAGCCTGCGGTTATCCAGATTGTCGTAATTTAAAATCCCATGCCAGTAAATCTCCGTCCCGAACAAACAAGTGCGCCACCGGAAATAGCTGACGAAATCTGCGCCGTTGGCGATAGACTGGTACGTCCAAAGGCGGATTTGCCCCGGCTTTGCCGTGGGAGCCACCCGGAAATTATACCAGCCGCCGGGGCCTGACTGCTGCTCCATAATCCCAAAGCTTTCCCCGCATCCCCTGGCCCGGGCTAAGTTCATGCTCCACTTCCGATCCTTTAAGTGATCTGCCCCTTCCATCAGACCAAACTCTGGGTAGCTGTCATACGTAATAAAATCCAGGGCTTCCTCCACCATCCTCCGGTAATTCACATGGGGGAATAAGCCATTAGTGGTGACAAACACCCCTTCCGGCAGATATTCTTTCAACAGATCATACTGAAGCCTGCAGTAGCCGATGCAGCTCTCCGAAAAGAACCGGATGGAATCCAGCCTTAAATGGGGATTGCTGGTATCCCGCATGGTATGGCGGGGAAGGCAAACCTGTTCCCACGCCGTATAAGTCTGGTTCCAGAATACCGTCCCCCACGCCTCGTTCAAGGCCTCCAGGCTCTTATATTTCTCCTTTAAAAACACCCGGAAGGCTTTGTGATCCGCATCTGCGTAAAACTCGCTGTTTACGCAGTTTAGCTCATTGTCAATCTGCCACCCGATAATGCATTTCCTGCCCCCATAATGCTTTGCCAGCTGCTCCACAATAATCCTGGTCTTTTCCCGGTAAACCGGCGAATTGTAATTATAATGCCTCCTGGCTCCGTGATGCTGCTTCTTCCCGTCCAAATCCACCGTCAGTACTTCCGGGTACTTTTGCGTAAGCCAAGCCGGGGGAGTGGCGGTAGGCGTACAAAAAATCACCTTGATGCCGGTCGTCTCCACCACATCCAAAAAACGGTCAAAAAAGGAAAAATCAAACTTCCCTTCCTCATTCTCAACCTTATTCCAGGCGAATTCCGCGATGCGGATAACCGATATCCCATTTTCTTCCATCCGCCTTAAGTCATCCCGCCAAAGGCCTTCCTCCCAATGCTCTGGATAGTAGCATACCCCAAGGGCAAGCGTGTTAAAATATGCCAATGAAATCCCTCCCTTCTTCCCTTATTATAGTGAAATCCAACAAAAAAGGAAATCGGTAATGCAAACCAAAAATGTTTAAAAAAAAGAACACGTGCCGCTCCTTTAAGGCAAGCGCTTCATCGCCTGCTCTTTAAGAAACAGCAAGTGTTCTTACGTATTTTTCATCCCCCTTCCGGAAGGACTATGCAGACCTTCGCCCCTCCCATGGGAGACGCCTCCGCATACAATAACGCCTGCAGGCCGTACAAATGCTCAACCCTTTCCCTGGTATTCCTTAGGCCTACGGAGCATTCCTCTCCTCTGCTGATCTGTTCCATAAGCTTTTCGTCCATGCCGCTGCCGTTATCCTCCACGGTGAAATACCGCATTCCTTCCCTGCGGTAGCAGGAAATCCGAATCTTCCTCTCCTTCTCCCCCTCCCGGGCAAAGGCGTGCTTAAACACATTTTCCACAATAGGCTGCAGCATAAACTTCGGTACCTTCGTCTCGTATAAGTCCGGCTCCACCGCCACCTCCAGCTGATAGATCCCGTCATATCTGCGGTTGACCACATCAATATAGTGGAGGGTGTACTTTAAATCAATCCCAAAAGTTTCCGCGATATTGTCCGAATCCAGGATATACCGCATCATATAGATCACGTCATCTACCAACTCGCTGTACTCGAATTCCCCATCGCGGATCAGCTCTAAATTCAGCATATTCAGCACATTGTAGATAAAATGCGGGTTCAGCTGAAGGTTAATCTCCCTCAGCTTGGAGGCTTGATAAAGGCTTTCCATCTCACAGTTCTGCCGGGTTAACTGCCTGACCCTTGTTTTCATATGGTTATAGGCGGAGATCAGACCGCGGAACTCCCGGCTTCCCCGTTCCGGGATCTGGTATTCCGGATCCTTCTCCACCTTTTCCACTTCGCCGATCAGGCGGATCACTGGGCGCACCACCCATCCCCGGATCACCCAGGAAAAAGCCGCTACGCTGATCAGCAGGAGCCCGAAAATCAGCAGGCTGCTTTTCTGCAGCTGGGAAAAATGCAGCGCCCAAAGCTCTTTCTCCTCCATGGCAAACACCGACATCCATCCGGTCACAGAGGATTTCCCGTAGGAGATCATCACCCGTTTCCCGTCCAGCTCAACAAAGCGGCTTCCCGACTTTTCCCTGGCAATCTCCTGCACCCAGCCCTCTTCCAGAACTTCCCCTATCCGCCCCTTATCAGAATGGGTAATCACCGCCCCCCTCTCGTCCAGCACCATATGCTGCACATTCTGATATTCGGGAATGCTTAAAAACACATCATCCCAGAAGGAATCCACGAAATTAATGGTTAAGATCTGGAAGCCTTCCCCATCTCCTTCCTTGTCCGGCCTCCCCTCACGCAGAAGGCTTTCCAAGTTCCGCACCATGGAAAACATATAATAATAGTCAATCCCGGTCACTCGCTCCAGCTCCGGCTGGTTATACATCTGGAAGAACTTATATGTGGGAACCCAGGCCAGCCGCTCCCGGCTTTTCATTCCAATCTGATATACCAGGGAATCCTTAAAGGCTCCTGCCGGGATATAATTCTGGCTAAACTCAATCCCGAAGGTATAGTGATCCGTAACAATATTCACGGAATAAATATCCGGCGAGGAGAGGAAGTACCGATCCGCGATTTTCTTTAGTTCCCCATCCAAAAAATACAGCCGGGAAAAATCCTGGCAGCCTTCAGCCTCCCGCAAAAGCCTCTGGGCATCCTTGTCCGCCAGGAAATAAAAGGTATACTGCTTTGCCAGCTGAAGCTTTGAGTCCGCGATCTGGTTGGATTTTTCCACCAGGTTCCGGATATCGGAAGTGACCACCTCACAGAGAATTTTCTGGCTCTGCCAATAGCAAAAGACGGTAATGGCCGGAACCAAGAACATCAGCATCCCGATATAAAACAGATTGAACTGCAGCTGGAGGCCTGCGTTTTTTAATCCCTCCTTCCATTTACCGATCATTTCCTTCTCCTTCCCTGCCTCCCTTTATCATCATCCGGTATTCCCCCGGAGTAAGGCCCATTTCTTTCTTGAAGGATTTGATGAAGCTTAAATGGTCAACGTACCCTGTTTCCCGGGCGATCTCATAAACCTTCATCCCCGTCTGCCGCAGCATATCGCAGGCATGGCGCAGCCTGACCTGGGTTAAGTACTCCTTGTACCCCACCCCCGTAAAGGTTTTAAACATACTGCTGACGTAAGCCGGGCTTAAATGCACCTGGCCGGACAGCTCCGTTAAGGAAATAGGTTCGGAAAAATGGCGCTCGATATAGCACTTGCACCGCTCCATGCTGTCAGCCATATTGGAAGCATGATCCAGCCTGGACACCCGGAAGACCTGCCGGATGCTGCGGAGCGCCGCCTCCGACAGCTCCCCAAAGGTTTTGCAGCCAGCCATCTGCCTTTCCATCCCGGAAAGCTGCCTAAGCCCGCTTTCCGTCAAATAGTGCTCGTGAAGCGCCCCTGCTCCCTGCTTCAGCAGCAAGGCCAGGTAGGACGCCGCATCCCCTATGGGGTAATCAGGCCTTTCCCCTTCCATGGCCAAAAGCCCGTCCCGGATTGCCCACAAAAGCTCTTCCTCCCCCATTTCTTTCCAGGCTTTCGGATCCGTCGCCCGGGGGATAAAAAAATCCGGCGGCCTGCAGCTCTTCCTCCTTCCCCGCTCCACTTCCTCCACATGGCGCTTAATCTGGGATGCCAGGCGGTCAAGCTCCTTTTTCGACACCGGCTTTAGCAGGTACTCATCTACGCCCTTACGCAAGGCCGTCCTGGCATATTCAAAATCACTGTGGGCAGAGATCACCACCACCATCATTTCCTCATCCCCAGGGATATGGGAGAGCAGTTCAAACCCAGTCATCCCCGGCATTCGGATATCTACAAGCAGCACCTCCGTCCCATGTTCCAAAAGGTACTCCATCGCCGCCTTCGATTCCCCGAAAATCACAATCTCGTATTCCGGGCAAAGCCGTTTTAAAATATCCCTCAGCAGCTTTAGCTGGCTTAACTCATCATCCACAATCACGATTCTGGCCAATTTCCTGCCTCCCTTCTGTACCCTCCCATTGCCTCGCGGCAATTTTATGTCTACTTAAAGCGTTCCTAATGTAAGCTTTATGGTAAACCAATGCGTTTAAATCATTAAATTATGGTAAACTATTCAGATATTATATCCCCAATTCAGATGATATTTCCTCAAAAAGTAATTTTATGGCAAATTAATCAGACACAGTTTCCTGGAAAGGGCAGATTTATGGTAAGCTAATAAGCTCTGCCGCCAGCAACAGGAAATTTTATGGTAAACCAACAAGCGCCTCACCAACAACAGGAAATTTTATGGTAAACCAGCAAGCATTGTCACCAACAGCGGGCGATGTTATGGCTCCCTCACTCGCTGACCGAATGTTGCGGGCAAGCCACGCCGCCCTGACACCGAAGCCAGTCCGCTCTTCTCCCCTAACGCAGTAAGGATGCCGCAAATCACAAAACCTGCCGCACCCTTATGCAAATCATTCTGTTCTAAGCCAAACAGCCATCTCTCCTAGCCCACGGTTCCCCCAAAAGCAGTATGGGATTGCCGTAGCCTGCACCGGATTTCGCTTCGGGGCATCCCCCGCCCGGTACAGTTCCTTAAAGTCCTCCATATCCGAACGCGTCCCGGAAAGTTTAAGCACCCGGATTCCTCCAAAAAGGAAACTGGCTTCCACCTGGACAGGAGCCCTCCCATCCAGCACAAAATCATGAAGCTCCTGGAAATTATCGGTTTCCTCTAAACAGTATACCACAGGCCCCCGCATAAGTGCGGCCTTTCCCCCGTTTTGCCTTACCCTGGGATTTGTCCGGTACAGCTTTGGCTCCATGGGCAGGTTCACCACTGCCCTGTCCCCCCGGTTCCATTTCCTGCAAATCACCCCATAACCCCGGTGGCAGGGAACTTTACAGATCCTGCCGTTTACCGAAACTTCCCACCGGCTGCACCAGCCGGGAATCCGAAACCAAAGGGAACATTCCGTGCTGTCCTCACAGGATACGGAAAATTCCACCCTTCCCTCCCACGGGTACTCCGTTTCCAGCTCCAGGCCAAAAGGCTTTCCTCCGATAACAAAATGGGCGCTGCCGCTGCTGTACAGATGGACATAGATATTTTCCTCGTTTGAAGAGTACATATATTCCCCTACCATGGCTACCGTCCTGGCTAAATTTGCCGGGCAGCAGGAAATGGTAAACCAATCCTGCCGGGCAGGGCTGATGCGGTCGTCAAAGCGAAGCACTGCGCTCCCCTGTTCAAAGCGCTTCGGATACATTTCCATGTAATTGGCATAAAAGAATGCATTGCCCTTATCCGAAACGCCGCTTAAAATCCCGTTGTAAAGGGCACGCTCCATCATATCCCCGTAAGATGAACAGGGTACGGCAGCCGCCTTTCCCATCACGATTTCCCGCAAATCCGTATCCAGATGAAGCATCCGGTGCGCCCACATCAGAAGGCCGATGGAAGCGCAGGTTTCACTGTAATTATTCTCATTGGGAAGATCGTAAGCGAAGGAAAAGCGTTCGCACTCCTGGGACTGGCCGATGCCGCCGGTAATGTAAAGCTGGGTATTTTCCAGGTTCTCCCATAACCTTAGGCAAGCCGCCTTAAGGCCGTCATCCTCATGGGCCAGATCCGCCATGGCACAGTATAAATACATTGCCCGGACGGCGTGCCCCATAGGCTCCTCAAGCTCCCTTGCCCGCCTGCCCCCGTTAAACTGGGCGAAGGGACCTTTTGCAGGAAGATAGTATTTGTAAACCCGCTCCTGGTTCATCTTGGGAAGCACCATAGGATCCACCGGTTTTTCCAGATTTTTCCTGTCCTGGCCTTCCTTTTCCTGCCCCACCAGGAAACTTCCGATATCGTACAGGGGCTCCTGCCGCTTATTCACATCAATCCCCTGGCGCTTGGCCTCTTCCTCGAAAAAGTAAGGCTCCTTCCCCCGCTCCTCCACGAAATATTTTGCCAGCCGTTTATATTTTCTGTCCCCGGTAAGCTTAAAAAGGCGCATCAAGGCCAGCTCGATTTCCGGGTGGCCGTCATACCCGTGAAGCTTTCCTTCCTCTTCCCCGATCTGGGAATCAATGTAATCCACGTACCGGCACATCACGTCCAAAAATTTCCTCTTCCCCGTAGCCTGGAAATAGGCAATCGCCCCTTCCAGCAGATGGCCCGCGCAGTACAGCTCATGCATCATCATCAGATCGGTAAACCGCTTATCTGGGCAGAACCGGGCAAAATAGGAATTTAAATACCCGTCCTCCTGCTGGACTTTGGCCAATAAATCAATCACCTGATCCATCTTCTCTTCCAGCCCCTGATCCGGGGCCGTGCCCAGGGAATAGGCCGCCGCCTCTATCAGCTTTCCATGATCCGAATCCCAAAAATGGTGGGGCGCCTGCTTCTGCTCCTTAGACCAGGCAAGCCTTAGCAGGGCAAACCGCCCGGACTCCTCATAGGCGCGGATCAGGTAAGGGATAGTGCCCTCCCGGTTAACCTTTTGGCGTGCCCCCCAGAAACCGCCCTTAAGCTCCACATCCTTCCATAAAACCGGCGAAAGCCCTTTTCGGTTTTCTGTTGTTCCCATTTCCCTTTTCTCTATTTCCATTTTCCCCATTTCCCTTTTCTCTATTTCCATTTTCCCCATTTCCATCTTCCTCTTTTTCGGTGCTTTTGCGGATCCCAAGGTCAAAAATCTTTATGCAAGCAAGCTTGCAACAGATTTTCGGCCTTTTGACCCTGGTATCATATTATCTCCCCCGAAGCAATCTTCCTTATCCCTTCAGACCCGTAGTGGCTATCCCTTCCACGAAGTACCGCTGGCCGCAGACAAACACCAGCACCACCGGCAGGATCGCCGTGCACGCCGCCGCCATCATTAAATGCCACTCTGCATTAAAGTAACCGATAAAGGTGCGCAGCCCCAGCTGAATGGTAAATTTTTTATCCGAATTAATATAGATTAACGGGTTAATCAAATCGTTCCAGGAATTTAAGAAGGTGAACAGCCCCACGCAGGTTAAGGACGGCTTGGATAAGGGCAGGATAATCCTGGTAAGTACCGCCAGATGCCCCCCTCCGTCCACGTAGGCGGCCTCGTCCAGCTCCCGGGGAATCGTGCGGATAAACTGGCGCAGCAGGAAAATGTTAAACATACCGCCCCCGTAGACGCTGGCGATCCCCATGCAGAACCAGGTTGGGACAATCATGGGATAAAAGGTGTTTACCAAACCTAATTTTTTCCAAAAAATAAAGTTAGGGATCAGCGTGGTAAAGTAGGGCAGGATCATGGTGGACATTAACACCGTAAACACCACATCCCGGTATTTCCATTTCACCCGGCTAAGGCCGTAGGCGCTTACAAAACAGCTAATGAGGATCCCAAGCACGCTGAGCACCACAATGGTAATGGTATTGAAAAAATACTTCACAAAGGGAAGGGCGGTAAGGGCCGACCGATAATTTTCAAACCGCAGCTTTTTCGGGATCCAGATAGGCGGATTCTTAAACATATCCTCGATCCCCATAAAGGAGCTGCGCACCAGCCAATACAGCGGCATCAGCCAGATCATAGCCAGCACAATCACCAGCAAAAACACTCCCGCCTGCTTCAACTGCTTCTTTCTTCTCTGCATAACCGCTACTCCTCATCCGAATAAAATACCCAGTACTTTGAGGTCTTAAAGATAAAGGCCGCAATCAGGGCAATCACCAAAAACAGCACCCAGCCCAAAGCCGAGGCATAACCCATGTTGGAAAACTCAAAGGCCTGCTTGTACATATAGTAGGTGTAAAACAGCGTGGCATTGTTCGGCCCCCCGCTGGTAATCACCGCCGCAGGCATAAACCCCTGAAGGCTGGCAATCATAAACATCAGTCCGTTAAAGAATACGATAGGCGTTACCATCGGCAAGGTAATGTAGGCAAACTTGTGGAACCCATTGCCCCCGTCCACCTCCACCGCCTCGTAAAGCTGTTTAGGCACGCCCTGAAGCCCCGCCAAAAATACCACGATAATATTTCCCGCCGTCCAGGCCGTAATGATTAACAGGGAATGCAGTACCGTGCCCTCGCTGTAAATCCATTTGCCCCCCTTAAGACCTATTCCCCTTAACAGGATATTAAACAGCCCGAAATCCGGGCTCATCATCCACATGAAAATCATCGCGGTAGCCACGTAAGGGATGATGGTAGGGATATAAAATACGGAGCGGAACAACCCCCTGCATTTTACGGCTTCGCTGTTTAGCAGCAAGGCAACCACAAAGGCGGTAAGCATACATACGGCCACATTCATCAAGGCAAACTTAAGGGTAACGGATAATGCCTGGTAAAAAAATACGTCCTGTCCGGAAAACATCCGGATGTAATTGTCCAGCCCCACAAACCTGGGGGCACTGGAAATGGTATATTCCGTAAAGCCTAAAATCAGGCTGGCAACCATAGGGCCTAAGGCAAAACAGAAAAAGCCAATGATCGCCGGAAGGGAAAACAAGATCCCCGTAACCATTTCCCTTCGCTCTTTCGTCTTTCTCGTCACTCGTTTCATTTTCGCTCCTTTCGGCCTTCCCTGCCTGTGCGCTGTTTTTCCCGCAGGATCCGGGGCACAGGAAGCCTTTCATCCCACGCCCCAAACACTTAACCTACCGGTCATACCTTCCCGAAAGCAGCTTTTCCACGTCGGGAGCAATCCGATCCAAGGCTTCCTTAACGCTTTCATTCCCTAAAAACGCGCTCTCTAAGGCAGGCGTCACCAAGGCATTAATCTCCGTATAATTTTTCACATAGCTGGAGGGATTTGCCTTCACCCCGTCAGCCAGAACCACGTCCACATGGCTTCCGATATAGCCGGAAGGATGAGCCGGCTGTACTGTCGCCCAGGTATTTAACAATGCTTCATCCGTATAATAGTCCGCCAAGATCGGCATCCACAGGCCGGAAGCAAAAAGATCAATGCTGTTTTTCGGATCCATCATCCACTTCCACAGGCGGAAGGTTTCCTCCGGATGCTTCGTGGAGGCAAAGATCCCCGCCGTCCCCTGAGCCGGGCAGGTCGCATACACGCCCTTCTTAAACACCGGGAGCACGCCCACGTCAAATTCCGTTTCCCCAAGGCCAAGATCCAGGGCAACCCAGGCCCCTGCCCAAATCATGGCCGCCTTATTGGTCTGCAAGGCCACTGCCAGGGAAGGAAGGGCCTTTAGCTCCGCCGGATTGGGGGCAACATGATGCACATTTACCAGATCGGAGATGGTCTGCAGCGCTTCCACCGCCGGGCCTTCATTTAAGGTCCATTTCGTCCCGTCATCATTAACGTAGCTTCCCTCATTGGAATACACCGCTCCCATATACTGCTGCGCCCCAAAGTCAAACATCAGGCCATACTGGACGATATCCGAAGGGTCAAAAGCCGGATCCGCCGCGTTCCTCCCAGCCCCGTCCAGGGTAAGCTGCTTGGCCAGCTGGATAAACTCATCCATGGTCAGCGCTTCCTCGATGGAATCGGGAAGCCCGGGAACTCCTGCCGCTTCAAACAGCTCTTTATTGTAAAACATGGCGAACAGCTCTCCCGCCGTATTCAGCCCGTAAGCTTTATCCGGGGTAAAATACCGGTAGGCAAACTGGAGGTAATCCTCGCGGTCAATCTCTTCATCCTGATCCATCAGATCAAAAATATTGTAAAGCTTCCCGGACTCCGCTAAAGGCACGGCAAAAAAATCCTTTAAGTTTGCCAAATCCGGCTCCTCGCCCCCGGCAATCATGGCACTTAGCTTCGCCTCATAATCCGCCGGGATATGAATCAGCTCCACTTCAATATCTGGGTTCTGCTCCATAAATGCCTCGCAGGATTTTGTGATGGCATCCTTCTCATTGGTGCTGCCCCAGAAGGAGTAGCGCAGGGTAATCTTCTCTCCCATCCCTTCCCCCGCCTGCTCCACGGACTGCGCTGCCCCGGCAGAAGTGCCCCCCGTGCTACCGGACGTTCCCGACCCGCTTCCTTCCTTGCTGCCCCCGCAGCCTGAAAGCACCGTCACGCTGGCTGCCAGCAAAAGCGAAAGGCCAATGTTTCCCAATAATTTCCTTTTCATAAAATACCTCCTGTTTCCCTGATTCGGCAATTATCCGCCTTGTTGGTTTTGTACAGTTTTTGTTTCTTATGGTATAATTTTAATGCATTTTGCCCGCAAAAAAATAGAGTCAGTTTTTTTAAAGGGTTTACTTTTTTTCAGACTTGCGGTTCCTACTGGATAAACTATTCTCATAAAATTTAGTGCTTTTCCGCTACGCCAGGCCATATTCCATCGTCACCGCGCTCTCGCTCCGCCAGTGGCGTAGCGGACGCTAAACTCGTGAAAGACCTCGCTCGGCGCCGACGTTTCAGGAGGGGTTCCTCATGGAATATGGCCTGGCTCCGCTGCCTTAATGGCTAGCTTAAAATGACTTCCCACAAGCCAGTACCTAGCCGTCTGTGGTGCGTGTACACAAAGAAAACCGTATAAAACGGCGGCACTTAGCGAGGTCTTTTCGAGCTTAGTGTCCGTTCCGTTTTATGTCGAGCGAGAGCGCGTTTTCGTGTGTACATCCACCACAGGCGGCGAACTCGTCAGCCTACGTGTTTCCTCTAAGCCAGCAAACTCATCGTAAGAGACACCAGCTAACTCAATCCACTCCCAACACCATCCGAAACAACCCAGCGTCAAAATTCTCTCACCAGCTATCCAGGTTGACAAAGCATTAATTCTCCCCAGCTACCCAAGTTAACAAAGCACTAAATTTTATTTCAAAAAGGCGCCTGCTACCCATTATGGGCACGCAGACGCCTTTCCTTAGCAAAAATAAATTACCTCACTTCAAATCTTCCTCATTCATTGGCCAGCATCACTTCACCTCTTTCTCTCGATCAAGGCTCCTACTTCTGTACAAGATTAATGATCCTTCCCGGAACGTAAATCTCTTTTACCACCGTCCCGGTCAGCTTGTCCGCCACGGCCTCTTTTCCTGCCTGAATGGCATCTTCCTTGGAAACATCCGCCGGAAGGCTGACTACTGCCTTCGTCTTTCCGTTTACCTGGACAGCGATCTCAATCTCATCATCCTTCATGGCCTCTTCGTCAAACTCCGGCCATGCCGCATGGAACACGCTGTCTTTTCCGCCCAGCTGCTGCCACAGCTCTTCGCCGATATGGGGGGCAAAGGGGGATAAAAGCACCACGAAGGTTTTCAAGGTTTCCTTGTCAATGCCGCCTTCCTTCTTGGACAGCTCAATCAGCTTGTTATTATATTCCATGAAGCCGGAAATCACCGTATTTAAGCTGAACTGGTTAAACCGCTGCTCAATGTCGTAAACCAGCTTGTGGCGCAGCTTCACCATCTCCTTGGTTTCCTTGATTTCCTTATCCTTGCTGTCCATTACCAGGTTCCAGAACCGGTTTAAGAACCGGGACACGCCTTCAATCCCCCGGTCGTCCCACTCCGCATCCAGCTCCGGCGGGCCTACAAACAGCTCGTAAAGCCGCAGGGAATCACAGCCGTAATCCCTTACCAGATCGTCCGGGGAAACCACATTCCCTTTGGATTTGCTCATCTTGATCCCATTCTTCCCGGTGATCATGCCCTGGTTAAACAGCTTCGTGAACGGCTCGTCAAAGTCAATCACCCCGATATCGCAGAGGAACTTGGTGTAGAACCGGGAATACAGAAGATGCAGCACCGCGTGCTCCACTCCGCCGATGTACATATCTACCGGAAGGTATTTATCCGCCTTTTCCCGGGAAACCAGTTCTTTGTCATTCTTGCTGTCCACATAGCGGAGGAAATACCAGGAGGAACCGGCCCACTGGGGCATGGTATTGGTCTCCCGCTTGGCTGGTGCGCCGCAAACCGGGCAGGTACAGTTCACCCACTCCTCAATGGCCGCCAGCGGGGATTCCCCTGTGCCTGTAGGCTGGTAGCTCTCCACCTCCGGAAGGGTAAGGGGAAGCTGATCCTCCGGAACGGGAACGCAGCCGCACTTGGGGCAATGGATAATGGGGATAGGCTCCCCCCAGTAGCGCTGGCGGGAGAACACCCAGTCACGCAGCTTATAATTCACCGTCTTTTTGCCAATGCCCATCTTCTCAATCATCACAGGGGCTTCCTTCTTTAACACCGCCGACTCCATGCCGTTCCACTCACCGGAATTGATCATGGTTCCGCTGGCCTCGGTGTAAGCCTCCGTCATATTTTCGATTTCTTTCCCGTCCTTGGCAATAACCTGGATGATGGGGATGTTAAATTTTTTCGCGAACTCAAAGTCGCGGTCGTCATGGGCAGGAACGCACATGATCGCCCCCGTGCCGTAATCTGCCAGCACATAATCCGAAAGCCAGATGGGAACCTTGGCCTGGTTTAAGGGATTGATGGCATAGCTGCCGGTAAACACGCCGGTCTTCTCCTTCGCCTGCATCCTGTCTACATTGGAGCGCATGGAAGACTCGAAAATATAGTTCTCCACCGCTTCCCTGGTCTCATCCGTAGCCAGCCCTTTCGCCAGCTTATGCTCCGGAGCCAGCACCATGAAGGTAGCCCCATGGAGGGTATCCGGCCTGGTGGTATACACCGTAATCTTCTCATCCGTCCCTTCCACCGGGAAATCCACCTCCGCGCCGTAGGATTTGCCAATCCAGTCGGTCTGCATCTTCTTAACCTTCTCCGGCCAATCCAGCTTGTCCAAATCCTTTAACAGCCGCTCCGCATAAGCCGTAATCTTTAACATCCACTGGCGCAGGTTCTTTTTGGTCACGGCAGTGCCGCAGCGCTCGCAGCAGCCGTTAACCACTTCCTCATTGGCAAGGCCTGTCTTGCAGGAAGGACACCAGTTAATGGGGAACTCCTTTTCATAGGCAAGGCCCTTCTTAAACATCTGGACAAAAATCCACTGTGTCCATTGATAGAAGTTGGGATCCGTGGTATTGACCTCCATGTCCCAGTCGTAAATGGCCGCAATCTGGTTAATCTGCTTCTTAATATTCGCCACATTCTCCGCCGTGGAAACTGCCGGGTGGGTTCCCATCTTAATGGCGTAGTTCTCCGCCGGAAGGCCGAAAGCATCCCAGCCCATAGGATGGATCACATACTTCCCCCGCAAAAGCTGGTAACGGCTCCATACATCGGAAATCACATAGCCCCTCCAATGGCCTACATGAAGGCCGCTGCCGGAGGGATACGGGAACATATCCAGGCAATAATATTTTTCTTTCTTTCCGTCATTTACGTTGATGGGATGCTTCTCCCAGTTTTCCCGCCATTTCTTCTCAATGGCAGAATGGTTATACTGCACAGCCATAAATCATTCCTCCTGAAGTTTTAAAATTAAAATTTACCGTCCGTTCAGCCCGCACAATCCAATACATTAGCACGTTAGCACAAGAATCTTCTCCTGTCAAGTCTTGTCCAAAAGTTACCCGCGCTCCAGTCAAAGGAATTTCGGAATGCCCGGTAAAGCGGGCCAGACCCTCCGCTGTGCTCCTTCCTCATCTCCCTATGCTGCTATCGCAGCTTGTCAGATGGGGCTTGCATCCCCCGCCTGGCTGGGGCAAGTCCCCCAACCCACCGCTTTCGTCTTTACGACTTAGAAGCGTGGGACTTCCTTGATAGGTTAAAAAAACTGCCAGATGCAAAGCAGCAAAAACAGCACCATTCCCGGATTTACCACCACGCTCCTAAACCTCCTCCCCTTCGGGATCTGCCGAAGCCCCGGATAAAAGCAGATAAACCGCTTAAACACGAAAAACAATACCAGCCCGGCAATGGTGGAAAGCAGCTGAAACAACACATATCCAATAAGGCACAGCGCCGCAAGGATCGCCAAGGGATGGGACAGGACGGATTCAACGGAAACCTCCCCGGACAGGCTGACCCCAGACAGGCATCCCCGCATCAGCAGGGGAACCAGGATGCTCCCGCAGAAATTAATCCACATATGGAACAAAATGGTATTTCGGATCTTCCCTGTCTTGCAGTAAATGTAGGCAAACAGGCAGCCTAATGCAAAGGCGTAAAAAAACTGCTGGAAATTCCCATGCATCAGCCCGAACAGCGTCCCTGACAGCAAGACGGAAAACCGCTCCCCGTACCCGATCGTCCGGTCAATCAAGATCTTCCGAAACAAAAGCTCTTCCACTATCGGCGCACCGATGACCACATTTAAAAAGGTGAGGAACATATTCCCATCGAAAATCATGTCCATCAGCGTATCGTAGTCCGCCGTCCCGGCGCCGGTAAAGCTGGTGATCACCGTGCCAAGCAAATTCCCTAAGTATCCCATGGACAGGCCGATAAAAAACACCACCACCCATGCCTTAAATTCCCAGCGCTCATTCCGCACCTGGCCAAACCTGGGAACCGTCTTAAAATAACAGGCGGCGATGGGCATGGCAATTACGTACATCACCACCAGGTTTAATATCCAGCTTAAGCTGATCCAGTAAGGGCTGTAATCCCAGCCGCTAAACTGAAGCAGCACCGCAGCCCCAAACTGCAGCCCGGCGCCCAGCAGATCATAGAACAAAAATCCAAAGGCAAGCCTTGAAAAATGCCGCCGGTCGATCTTCATCTCCCGGCGCATCTGCTGCTCCCATCCAAAATCGTCCACTTTAATTTCTCCTCTCCCGTATGGCACATTCGACTTCCCCGCCACTTAAACCTTGCGCATCCATCCTTTATTTTACACAAAAACAGGACTTTTGTAAACAACCTGCAAAAGCCCTGTTTTCCCTTCGCCATATTTTGCCGTAACAGTTCAGACGGCGGGGAATTTGACATGAATTTGGAACGTCAAGCTTGCTTGTATCAAATTCATGCCAAATTCCACATCGGATGGACATCCCAGCTTTTGTCCGGCGCAGACGCCAAGAAGATGCCCCGTCTAAACGGTTACATTTCGTCAACGGCAATGATCTTATCATGAACTTCTTATGAGTAAATCTTTTCCGCCAACGAGCATTTACCTTTATTCCACCTTGACAAAGGCATCCTTCCCCAAGCCGCATACCGGGCAAACCCAGTCATCGGGAATATCCGCGAATGCCG
>Ga0137297_10925_pt1 | contig 18999 bp, 21 predicted proteins | sample RamsorincwithD2O_FD_97191 | JGI IMG/M metagenome (GOLD analysis project Ga0137297, IMG submission 97191) | Mouse cecal microbial communities from Vienna, Austria - Mucin amended with D2O | ecosystem: Host-associated > Mammals > Digestive system > Large intestine > Cecum | place: Austria: Vienna... | reverse complement strand
CTGGTAATATTCCAAGACTTCCGGGCAATTCCGAAAAAGCTCCACGGTTTTCACGATCAGATCATCAAAATCCATGGCATTATTCTGCATAAGCTCTTCCTGGTACGTCTTATAGATCAGGGCAATCTTTTCCTCTCGGAAATCCGATGCCCCCTTCCCGAAAGCCTCCGGATCGATTAGCTGATTCTTCGCGTCCGATATGTACCCCAGCATTGCCTTATCCTTATAAAGTTTCGTATCCACATCCAGCTTCTTTAACACCTGGCGCATCAGCACCCGCTGATCGTCCGTGTCATAAATAGAAAAGCTGGAAGTATAGCCTACGTGCTCCCCATACCTGCGGAGGATCCGCACGCAGGCAGAGTGGAATGTGCTGACCCAAACACTGTCGGCTCCGAAGCTGACGGTCTTCTGAACCCTGGACTTCATCTCCCCCGCCGCCTTGTTCGTAAAGGTAATCGCCAGGATATTCCATGGATTTATCTGCTTTTCTTCAATCAAGTAAGCGATCCGGTGGGTCAAAACCCTGGTCTTTCCCGATCCTGCCCCTGCCAGCACCAGAAGAGGGCCTTCCGTATGGGTTACTGCTTCCTGCTGCCTGTCATTTAACGCTTCATATCGTTTCATTGCATACCGCCTTTTCCTGTTTAATGTGTGTTTAAAAAATGCTTTCCGTCACATGGCGGAAATGATTGTTCAAACACGCTCTAGGGCATACGCCCGCTTTCCAAATAGCTTACTTACGAAACACCTGTTCCGTATATTTTACTACGAAACATCTGTTCCGTCAAAGCATTTTCGCAGCAGGCGTATACATTGCCATTTTAAGCGCCTTTAACCCTATTTTCACCCCGTCAACATAAATACAAAACCGTAAATTTCTCCCTGTAAACCGTGCATTTTTCACAAAACTTTTCCCATCCCCCCGCCAGGCCAAAAAATGAATTGAAAAAAAACTCCGAACTTGCTATAATAACAGGAAATGACGTTTCAAAACCACAATAAGGGGGCACTTTTACTATGGCCAAAAAAGGCAATATTATCGTAGGGCAGTCCGGAGGCCCTACATCCGTTATTAACTCCAGCCTGGCTGGCGTTTATAAAACTGCAAAGGAGAGAGGCTTCCATAAAGTATATGGTATGCTTCACGGAATTCAGGGATTCTTAGATGAACAGTACGTGGATCTTTCCTCGCAAATCCACTCGGACATGGATATCGAGCTGTTAAAGCGCACACCTTCCGCTTTCCTTGGCTCCTGCCGCTATAAGCTGCCGGAAATCCATGAAAATCCGGAAATTTACGAGAAAATCTTCACCATCCTGGACAAATTAAACATTGAAGTATTCATTTACATCGGCGGCAATGACTCCATGGACACCATCAAAAAGCTTTCCGATTTTGCAATCATAAAAGGACACCGCCAGAAATTCTTAGGCGTTCCTAAAACCATTGACAACGACTTAGCCCTCACGGATCACACTCCCGGCTTCGGCAGCGCGGCAAAATACATCGGGGCATCCACCAAGGAGCTTATCCGTGACGCCCTGGGGCTTACTTACAATAAAGCAATGGTGACAATCATTGAGGTAATGGGACGGAACGCAGGCTGGCTTACCGGCGCAACCGCCTTAGCCAGGACGGAAGACTGCGATGGCCCAGACTTAATCTATCTGCCGGAGGTTTCCTTCGATGTAGATAAATTCATTAAAAAAATCAGCGAACTGCTTAAGAAGAAAAATTCCGTTGTCGTTGCCGTATCTGAAGGGATTAAGCTGGAAGACGGCCGCTACGTCTGCGAGCTGTCCGGCGGCGTAGATTATGTAGATGCATTCGGCCACAAGCAGCTTCAGGGAACGGCAGCCTACTTGGCAGGGCTTCTGCAGCATGAGATCGGCTGCAAGACCAGGAGCGTGGAATTCTCTACCCTGCAAAGAAGCGCATCCCATATGGCATCCAGGGTTGATATTGACGAAGCCTTCATGGTAGGCGGCGCCGCAGTTAAGGCCGCAGACGAGGGTGATACCGGCAAGATGGTTGTCATCGACCGCGTTGCCGATGATCCTTACATGAGCGCAGCCGGAATCTACGATGTGCATAAAATCGCCAACAACGAAAAGCTGGTTCCCAGGAACTGGTTAAACAAGGACGGCAGCTACGTTACCGACGATTTCATCAACTACATCGAACCGCTAATCCAGGGAGATTATCAGCCCTTCATGGTCAACGGCCTTCCCCAGCATTTGGTGCTGAAAAAGTAGTTTTCCACTGGCTGAGCTGTTAAGAAATAAATTTATCCATTATATAAGAACATAATAAAGTTTATTCCAGCAAAAACGGTAAATTGATGAGATTAACCCTTATCAATTTGCCGTTTTCTTTCCCTTAAGTGTAAATTCTGTACAAAATCAACGGAATAACAGGAAAAAAGTTGTCTAAAACCAGTAAAAATTCCACAATTTTCCTTCATCCCATAAAATTTGACTTTTTTTTAAAATAATGCTATAAAGAGGGTGTCACTTCAAAAAGAAACACTACATGATGGGTTTTCAGCAAGGCAAGCCCATTAAGGCAAGGCAAAAAAGGAGTTTGATTATGATGATGGAAGAAAGACGGATTAAACTGCCAACTGTAGCTGACGCAAAAGAATTCGTAACCAGGGCATCTCAGTGTGATTTTGACATTGATGTATATTATAACCGCGTGATCATTGACGCAAAATCTTTGTTAGGAGTGCTGAGCCTGGACTTAACCCGCGTTCTCACGGTATCCATGCACGGAAAGGATGAAGCATTCTGCGAATATCTGGATCAGCTGGCAGCAAGGACGATTGCTGCTTAAGGTTTTAAACGTTCTAAAAGGGAACAAAGAAAAAGGAAAACGGACACAAGAAAATGATGAAAAAAACAGCCTCATTAAGGAAAATGTTAGCCTTAATGGGGTTGTTTTTAATTAGTTTTATTATTGCTTTTACCTATAATAATTTAGTGCTTTTCTGGCAAACGTAAAATGACTTCCTGCAAGCCAGTACCTAGTACTAGCATCAAAATCCCCCTACCAGTTATCCAAGTTGACCAAGCATTAATCCCCCCAAAATTGCCAACGCATTCCCCCTCCAAGTTGACAAAGCATCAATCCCCCACAATATCCGCAAAAAACCCCCTGGCCGCCTCCTTATCCCGTTCAATCTGCCCTTTCAGCTCTTCCATCCCGGACATTTTCCTCTCCGGCCGGATAAAATGAAGAAGCCCCACTTCAATCTCCTTCCCATACAAATCCCCATGGTAATCAAACACAAAGGTCTCCACCCCCACAGGGCTGATCCCTTCCTTCGTTTTTATGGTGGGCTTCCTCCCGATATTGGTCACGCCCTTATACACCATCCCGTCTATGCGGGTTTCCGACACATACACCCCGAAAGGCGGCAGATGCTTTTTTGCCGGCGGGCAAAGGTTGGCCGTGGGAAAGCCCAGCACAGGCTCCCCGATATGGTTTCCGTGCACCACCACCCCATGGATATAGTAAGGCTCCCCCAAAAGCTCATTCGCCTTTTCAATCTGCCCCAAATCCAGCATTTCCCGGACATATGTGCTGCTGATGTCCCGATCCTCATCCTTTTCCTTTTCAATGACCTTAAGCTGGTATCCGTAGCGGGGGGCCAATTCCTCCAAAAGCCTGGCATCCCCTGCCCGCTGATACCCAAACCGGCAGTCCGGGCCTACCACGATGGCCTTCATTCCCATCTTTCCTGCCAGGATCTCCCGGATAAACGTCTCCGCAGGCATATGGGCGGCCTCCTTCGTAAAGGGATACTCCACCAGGTAATCGATGCCGATTTTTTTCAGGTTATTCCTTCGCTCTAAGTTGGTGGTAATCACCGTATGCCGCGTTCCCTGCACCAAGTCCGTCGGCGCTACGCTGAAGGTAAACACAGCCGTCCGGTAATGGTATTTCCGCTTAAATTCCTGCATAGCACCTAAAAGCTTCTGATGCCCTCTGTGCCTGCCGTCAAACTTCCCTATGGTCACTACCGTAGGCTCCTGGATCTGAAAATCCTTTGTCTTCTCAATATACACCATACGCTATCTTTCCCCTGGCACGCTGCCTTGTTAATTGGTTAATCTTTGTCCGCCAGGAACATCTTCTTCGGCTTCCACCGTTTTTTTGCCTGGTCATACTGGTATATGCCTAGAAATTCCCCCTTGCTGGAGTAGACGCGCACCATCTGGCCTACGGCCTCTTCCTGGCTGCTGCCGCCCTTCCTGAGAAATGCCGAAAATATCTTTTCCTCCACCGGGTTTCCGTTTAATGCCAGCCCGTCCCAGGAAACGCCAAAGACGGCTTTCGGCCCGTCAAACATTTCCTCCACGGGGATAATCAGCTCCCCAAGCCTTCCCTCATCCCGAAACTGCTGAATCTGGGAAAGGGTATGGCTGTTTTCTAAGGTAAACCGCTCCACCCTGGTCCGCTTCAGCCGCTCCATACAGCCGCCGCAGCCCAGCGCCTTCCCTATGTCATCGCACAGCGTCCGGATATACGTCCCCTTGGAGCAGGTAACGGTAAGCCCCGCCCTGGGAAGCTTAATCCAGTCCATGGAAAGTCCAAGGATCTGCACTTGCCTGGCCTGGCGCTCCACTTCCTTTCCCGCCCTGGCCAGCTCATAAAGCTTCTTTCCCTTTACCTTAAGAGCCGAGTACATGGGAGGAACCTGGCTGTAGCAGCCGATAAAAGAGGCGGCCGTTTTAGCCACCTCTTCCTCTGTCACCTCCACCGGATGCTCTGCCAATGTCTGCCCCGTGGCATCCTGGGTATCCGTCTCCCGCCCTAAAAGCAGCACGGCCTGGTAAGTTTTCGTCTGATCCGACAGCATATCCGCTAAGCGGGTTCCCTGGCCTAGGCAAACCGGCAGGACGCCTTCCGCCGCCGGATCAAGGGTTCCTGTATGGCCGATTTTTTTCTGCCCGAAAATCCCCCGAAGCTTCGCCACCACGTCATGGGAGGTAAAGCCCGGTTCCTTATATACGTTGATCAATCCATGATACATAAACTTATCCCTCTAGCTGCTTCTCAATATGGGCGGAAAGGTTGTTTATCACGTCGTAAAGGCTTCCTGACATGGTGCACCCGGCGGCCCGCACGTGGCCTCCGCCGCCAAAATAGGCGGCAACCTTGGACACATCCAAAAACCGCTTGGAGCGCAGGCTGACCTTAAATACCTGGGACTGGATCTCGTAGAGGAAAATCGCGCACTCTACCCCTTTTGTCACCCGCATCTGCTCTACAATCCCGTCCAAATCCTGGCTGGAAACCCCATAAAACCGCATATCCTTTAAGCGAATCACGCTGAAAATGCACCTTCCTTCCAGGAAGGTAACGCTCTCAAATAATGCCCTTCCCAAAATCTGGTTCTGTAAGTACGTTTTTTCGTAAAAGCTTTCATCGATAATGGCGGAAAAGTCGATGCCCTTTTCCATCAGCTTTCCGGCTATCCCCATGGTTTTCGCGGATGTACTGGAATACTTAAACACCCCGGTATCATGGATAATGCCGGTATACAAACACTCTGCCGTCTCTTTCGTGATCATGGAATCATCCAGAAGGCCATAAAGCACCTCGCAGGAAGAGCTGGCCCCAGGATCGATCACATTGCTGGCGGCAAACCCTTCATTGGTAATATGATGGTCGATGCAAAGGGTATCCTTAGCCAGGCCAAATATCCCCTGGCCCTCCCCAAGCCGTTCTTTATCGCTGCTGTCTATGCAGATGCACAAGTCATAGGAAACCTCCTGGGCAAACACCGTCCGGATCTGGCCGGAGCCGTTTAAGTACCCGAATTTCGCCGGGATCTCCTCCAAAAAAACCTGAGCCTCCACCTGGGGATAGGCAGTTTTCAAATAATTCCACATCCCCAGACAGGAGCCTAGGCAGTCCCCGTCGGGGCGGACGTGGCCAAGAATGGCCACCTCCTTTACACCGTTCAGTTTTTGATCCAATATGGACATTAAGCTCACTCCCTTTCCTCTTGCCATTGCAACGCCGCTGCCATTTACGTCCGCAAAAGATGAGGGTTAATCCTCCGGGCTGCCTTCTAAGAAGCCCTCCTCCCCTTCATCTTCGCCGTCCCGCTTTAAATCCTTCGTCACCTCGTCGATTAAATGGGACATATTGACACCGTATTCAATGGACTGGTCTAAAATAAAGGTAAGTTCCGGCGTATTCCGAAGGTTGACCCGCCTGGCCAGCTCCCGGCGGATATAGCCCACGCCGCTTTTTAACCCGGCTAAGGTTTCCCTAACGGCTTCCTCGTCCCCAAGGACGCTGATATACGCCTTGCAGTATTTTAAATCCGGCGTAACCTCCACGGCCACCACCGATGTCATCGGATGTATGCGGGGATCCTTTAATCCCCTGCCCAGGATCTCGCTTAACTCCCGCTGGACTTCCATATTTACCCTGGTATTTTTTATGCTGTGTTTTCTCATATACTCTCTTTCAATCCTATCTTGGAACTTCTACCATAGCATAAGCCTCGATCAGATCATCTTCCTGAAGATCATTGAACTTGTCAAACACCAGCCCGCACTCATAGCCTGCCTTAACTTCCTTCACGTCATCCTTAAACCGCTTTAAGGAAGCTACGGCTCCGTCGAACAGCTGCACGCCGTCCCTGGTAATCCTTACGCTGCATCCCCTGGTGAACTGGCCGTCCAGCACGTAAGAGCCTGCAATGGTTCCCACGCCGGAAGCCTTGAAAGTCTGGCGGATCACCGCATGGCCGATGACCTTTTCCTCGAACACCGGATCCAGCATTCCCTTCATGGCGGCCTCCACATCCTCGATGGCCTGGTAAATCACCTTATACAGCCGCACATCTACCTTCTCCCGATCCGCGATGGACTTCGCCGTTACATCCGGGCGCACATTAAAGCCAATGATAATGGCGTTAGAGGCGGAAGCCAGGTTTACGTCTGACTCATTGATGGCGCCTACCCCGCCGTGGATTACCTTGACCATCACCTCTTCATTGGACAGCTTAACCAGGCTCTGCTTCACCGCTTCCACGGAGCCCTGCACATCCGCTTTGATGATGATGGGCAGCTCCTTCACGTTTCCTGCCTGGATCTGGCTGAACAAGGCGTCTAAGGACAGCTTCGCCTTAGTGTCGTCAATCAGCCGGTTCTTTTCCTCAGAAATAAATGTCTGGGCAAATGCCCTTGCTTCTTTTTCATTTTCCGTTGATACAAAAATCTCGCCTGCGTTAGGCACATCGTTTAAGCCTAAAATCTCCACCGGAGTTGACGGGCCTGCCTCCTTTACCCGGCGTCCCTTGTCGTCCATCATCGCACGCACCTTGCCGCTGCAGGCTCCTACCGCTACGTTATCTCCCACGCAGAGCATACCCTTTTGCACTAAGACCGTGGCAACCGGGCCTTTGCCCTTATCTAACTCCGCCTCGATCACCAGCCCCCTGGCCTTCCGGTTAGGATTCGCTTTAAGCTCCTTGACCTCGGCAGTCAAAAGGATCATCTCCAAAAGCTCCTTGATCCCTTCCTGGGTATGAGCGGAAACGGGGACAAAGATGGTGCTTCCGCCCCAATCCTCGGGGATCAGCTCATACTCGCTCATCTCCTGCTTTACCCGCTCCACATTAGCGCTGGGCTTATCGATCTTATTGACCGCTACGATAATCTCAACTCCTGCCGCCTTGGCATGGTTAATGGCCTCCACTGTCTGAGGCATCACGCCGTCGTCAGCCGCCACTACCAAGATGGCGATATCCGTAGACTGGGCGCCCCGCATACGCATGGCGGTAAAGGCTTCATGGCCGGGGGTATCTAAGAAGGTAATCCTCTGGCCGTTGATTTCCACCACATAAGCGCCGATATGCTGGGTAATGCCCCCGGCCTCCTTGGCCGTAACATTCGTCTTGCGGATAGCATCCAAAAGGGAGGTTTTGCCATGGTCAACGTGGCCCATGACGCAGACTACCGGCGGCCTTGTGACCATATCCGCCTCGTTTTCTTCATCCTCTTTCAGCAGCTCGGCAATCACATCCACCTTTTCTTCCTTCTCGCAAAGGATATCAAACTCCATGGCGATTTCTTCCGCCTGCTCGTAATCCACTTCCTGGTTAACCGTCACCATCTTGCCCTTTTCCTTAAAGAGCTTGCCTACGATCACCGAAGGCTGGACTTTCATCTTATCGGCCAGTTCCTTGATGGTAATTACCTCCGGAAGGATGATTACCTTTACCTCATCCTCCTTCTCCTTAACCGGCTTCTGAGGCATGATAAACGCTCCCTTGGCGGGCTTGCCGCCCTTTAAGCGGCCCTCTTTCTCATCCAGGTTCTTTTTATCGTACTTATCATTCTTATATGCATTTTTGTTGGGACGGCTGCTGGTTGGCTTGGCCTGGATAGGCGACTCAAAAGCTGATTTGGATCCGCCTCGGTTGTCGCGCCCTCCGGGACGCCCTCCGCCAAAGCCGCCGCTTCTGCCACTGTCGCGGCCTCCTTCCCGGTTCCCAGAAAAACCGCCTCGGCCCCCTTCACGGTTCCCAGAAAAGCCGCCTCGGCTTCCGTCTCGGCCTCCTTCACGGTTCCCAGAAAAGCCGCCTCGGCTTCCGTCTCGGCTCCCTTCACGGTTCCCAGAAAAGCCGCCTCGGCTTCCGTCTCGGCCTCCTTCACGGTTCCCAGAAAAGCCGCCTCGGTTGCCGTCTCGGCCTCCTTCACGGTTCCCGCTAAAGCCGCCGCGATTTCCATCTCGGCCTCCTTCACGACTTCCGCTAAAGCCGCCACGGCTCCCGTCCCGGCTGCCTTCACGGCTTCCGGCAAAACCGCCCCGGTTCCCGTCTCGGCCTCCTTCACGGTTCCCGCTAAAGCCCTCCCGGTTCCCGTCTCTTCCGCCGGAAAAACCGCTTCTTTGGCCCAAGCCCCTGGCTGTGCCATCCTTTTCCCGGACAGCTTCACGGCCTGCCTGAACATCTTTCTGCCCTTCCGCAGCCTTAGGCTCAGTCACGGCTGCCTTCGCGGAAGTCTTTCCTTCCTCCGCCTTCTCTGCCGGAGTTTTTCCTTCTGAAACTTTTCTTTCCGGCCTCTCCACCGGCGGAAGGGTCTTTAATGCCGACTGGTTCCTGCCTGCCCCCTTTTCCTGCTGGGAACCAGAAGCCTGCCGTCCGGGCTGGGACTGACGCCCTTCCTGAGAGGAAGCTGCCTTCCCTTTCTGCCCTGCAGGGCGGCTTTTAATCTGCTGTGAATTCTGGGGACGATACACCGCCACCAGCTTTTTCTTTGGAGCGGCCCCTCCGGCCTTCGCCCCTTCTGCTTTCCCTTCGGAGGAAGCGGCCTTTTCGCCTTGCCCTCCCGTCATATTCTTCCCGGGATTTGCCTGCTCTTTTCCTAACTCATTTATATTCATACTTTACTACCTCCGTTCATAGTCATTTGTTTCCCGATTGCTTCCGCAAAACCGCTATCTTCCACGGCGAGGGATGCCCGCATTTCCTTTCCGCAGGCACTGCCAAGCTGCTCCTTGCTGCCTAAGCAGATGCACTTTACCTGATAATACCTGCACATATCCTGAAACATCTTTTTCGTATTTTCCGATGCCTCTTTCGATACCACCACCAGGCAGGCGCGGCCTTTTTTCACAGACTGCTCCGTGGAAAACTCACCGCTTTTCGTCTTGCCGGCTTTTGTGGCCAAGCCAATCAAATTTAATGCTTTCTGTTCAGAATCCAAGCGCCTCCATCTCCTTTTCCAGCGTTTCATAAACTTCTTTGGGAACCGCCATTTTAAAGGAACGGTCAAGTCCCCTGGACTTCACTGCCTTTCTCAGGCACTCTCTGGACGGGCACAGGTAAGCCCCCCTCCCGTTTTTCCGTCCGGTGGCATCAATCAGGATATCCTGCTCGGCTGTCTTCAGCACACGGATCATTTCCTTCTTGCTCTTCATTTCCCCGCAGCCGATACACTGCCTTAATGGTATTTTCTTCGTGCTCACGCTTACGTCACTCCCGCTTTCTTATTCTTCAGGCATCGCCTCTTCCTCCGAGAACCCATCCTCCTGGTAGCCTTCTTCTTGGGAATGTTCCTCATGCTCATCCTCCGGATAAGCCTTATCCGTCCCGTCTTCCTGATATTCTTCCTCATCCTCTTCCTGGATGCCTGCCAGGAATTCTTCATCTTCCTGGTAATTATAATCTACCATGTCCTCCTGGTACTCAATTCCCAGCTCCTCGAACAGCCCCTGCTCCTTAGCCTGTGTTTCGCTTTTGATATCAATCTTGTAGCCGGTCAGCCGGGCAGCCAGCCGGGCATTCTGGCCCTCCTTGCCGATAGCCAGGGAAAGCTGGTAGTCCGGGACAATCACCAAGGCTTCCTTTTCCTCCTCGTCCGCAACCACGCAGATCACCTTGGCCGGGCTTAGGGCGTTTTCGATCAGGTAAGCGGCGTTGTCATCCCAGTTAATGATATCGATCTTTTCCCCGTGAAGCTCATTGACCACCGCGTTAACCCTGGCGCCGTTCATTCCTACGCAGGCTCCCACCGGATCCACGTTGATGTCATTGGACCATACGGCAATCTTCGTTCGGGAACCGGCTTCCCTGGCAATGGCCTTAATTTCCACCGTGCCGTCCTTAACCTCGGCCACCTCCGACTCAAACAGCCGCTTAACCAGATCCGGATGCGTCCTGGACACAGACACCCTGGGGCCTTTTGACGTGTCCTTTACCTCCAGGATATAGACTTTAATATGGTCATTTGGCTTTAGCACCTCGCCCTTTACCTGCTCGCTTTCATTTAAGATGGCATCCAGCTTCCCTAAGTTGATGCTGATATTCCGCCCTAAATTTTTCTGGACAATGCCCGTGATAATATCCTTTTCCTTGCTGTAGTAATCATTGTACAGCTCCTTGCGCTCCTCCTCCCGGATCTTCTGCAAAATGACATTTTTGGCATTCTGGGTGGCAATGCGTCCGAACTCTTTTGATTGGACTGGGATTGGAACGATATCCCCCGGGATATACCGGGGATTTTTCAGCTTTGCCTCTTCCACGCAAATCTGGGTCAGGGGATCCTCCACCGTCTCCACCACCTCTTTCTCTGCAAACACAGAAAAATCGCCGGTATCCGGATTAATGTTTACCTTAATGTTATCCGCCTTCCCAAAGTGATTCTTGCAGGCTGTCAGCAGGGAATTTTCAATCGCTTCCAGCAGAACCGCCTTGCTGATGTTCTTCTCCTTCTCAATCATTTCCAATGCTAATAAAAGTTCCTTATTCATGTCTTCCTCCATTCTGTGCGTGCTTTTTAAGCATAACGCCTCATTAAGGCGCGCACAGGTCCTATCCTCCTAAATGCGCATTTGGCAGTAGCGTCAAAAATCAAGAGCCAAGCGAATCAGCGCAATGTCCGTCCTCTGAAAAACCATATCTGAGCCGTCCTCCATCCGGATGACAACAGACTCTTTATCATATGCGCTTAATACCCCAGTATACTCCTTGCTTTTATTTAAGGGCTGGTAAAGCCGGATTTCCACGTCCTTCCCTAAGCTCCGCTGGAAATCTTTTTCTTTCTTCAGCGGCCTTCCAAGCCCCGGCGAGCTTACCTCCAGGATATAGCTGTCCTGGATAAAGTCTTCCTGATCCAGCCAGTCGCTTAATATCCGGCTGATTACCTCGCAGTCATCTACGGAAATTCCGCCTTCCTTATCAATATACGCCCGCAGATACCAAGTTCCGCCTTCCTTTACATACTCTACGTCCACCAGCTCAAACCGATGCTTTTCCATCAGGGGCAGAAGGAATGCCTCTGTCCTGGACTCATAGCCTTCTTTCTTCGTCATCCTGCACCACCTTCTTTCCATAATCTGGAAGAGAGAAAGCTTTCCTCTCTCCCCCCATGCACAAAAGTAAGAGTGGACTTTTGCCCACTCTTACGATCCTGCTTTATATTTGTTATCTTATTCATGATACCACTTATCTGGGAAAAATGCAAGCATTTTCCTAGGTTTTTTTAAGCTGCTCCAAAATCCGCCTTCCCAAAGCCTGCAATCTTCCTCTTTTCCTGCACTGACCAGAGGTTTTGCCATATGATAGTATAGAACGATATGAAAAGGGGATTTCCATGAAACCAAAACTTGAAGTATGCAGGGTCAGCTATTCCTATCATTCCCTTGACGGGGAAACGCCGGCTCTTTCGGATATATCCTTTACGGTTCATGCAGGCGAGTTCCTAGCCATTGTAGGCCCCTCCGGCTGCGGAAAATCCACTTTGCTTTCCCTCCTTAGCGGACTAGCAGAGCCTGAGGAAGGCAAAGTCTTAATTGACGGGATGCCTCTGTCCCAGGCACAGGATTCCATCGGCTATATGCTCCAGAAGGATCACCTATTCCCATGGCGCTCCGTCCTTTCCAATGTGTCCTTAGGGCTGGAAATCCGGCGCCGCCTGGATCAGGATAGCCGTTCTCACCTCCTTCAGATGCTGGAAACCTACGGCCTGGATCAATTCCGGGACAAACGTCCCTCCCAGCTTTCCGGGGGGATGCGCCAGCGGGCAGCCCTAATCCGTACCCTGGCCCTAAACCCTGATCTGCTTCTCTTAGATGAACCTTTTTCCGCCTTAGATTACCAAACCAGGCTTTCCGTCTGCGACGATATCAGCTCCATTATTCGGGAAGCCCATAAAACTGCCCTTTTAGTCACCCATGATCTGTCGGAGGCCATCAGCGTAGCCGACCGCATCCTGGTGCTGTCCGCCCGCCCTGCGAAGGTCAAAGGCATCATCCCGGTTGTTTTTGACAGCCCTAAAGCCTTATCGCCCATGGAACGGCGGAACGCCCCGGAATTCTCCCGGTATTTTAATTTAATTTGGAAGGAGCTGAAGTCAAATGCGCAGTAGGTTTTATGCCTTTACCGCCACAGAAAGGGGCAGGAAAGAAGAGCCGCCAAGCCAAAAGGCCGCTCCGCCTTCCGCCGCCCAAAAGCATTTCCTGGAAAGGGAGCTGCTTCACCGCCATCAGGTCCGCGTCACCCGCGCCATGCTGTTAGTCCTCCTCCTTGCCTTGTGGGAGCTGGCCTCCCGTTTTTCCTGGATTGACAGCTTTATCTTCAGCAGCCCTTCCATGATTTTTGATCATTTCTGCGCCATGGCTCAGGACGGCAGCTTATTCCTGCACACAGGAGTTACCTTGATGGAAACCTTGATTTCCTTCTTTTTCGTAACCTTCCTCAGCCTGGCCGCAGCCCTGCTTTTATGGTCCAACCGGACACTGGCCCAGATCTTGGAGCCTTACCTGGTCATGCTAAACAGCCTGCCTAAATCCGCCATGGCTCCTTTGCTGATCGTATGGCTGGGAAACAATATCCGAACGATCATCGTGGCCGCTGTCTCGGTGGCGCTGTTTGGCTCCATCCTTACCCTGCACACCGGCTTTTCCCAAACCGACCCGGATAAGATCAAGCTGATCTATTCCCTGGGGGGGACAAAAAAGGATGTGCTGTCCAAGGTGCTCCTGCCTTCCTCCATCCCCCTGATGGTCAGCAGCATGAAGGTCAATATCGGCCTCTGCCTGGTAGGCGTAATCATCGGGGAATTCTTATCCAGCAAGGCCGGCCTGGGGTATCTGATCACGTATGGCTCCCAAACCTTCCAGATGACCTTGGTAGTCACTTCCATCGTGGTGCTGTGCGTCATTTCCGCCCTGCTGTACCAGCTGGTGGCGGCGGCGGAAAAATGGATCCGATAATCCCTTGCTTTTCTTTCCAATTTCTGTTACCATAAGAGTACTGTCGGAATCTCTTTCTGAAATTCCGATAATCCCTATAAGGGGCAGGAGGTGAAAGTTTTGGATATTTCTTCTATATCCTTTTCCATGCCTTCCGGCAATGTGACCAATGCCATCGACGTTGCCCTGCTGGCCAAGGTTCTTGACACAGCAGAGCAAAGCGGCGACGCATTGGCGCAAATGATGGAAGCCGTGGCAACCGGACTGGGACAGCATATGGATCTGAGGGTTTAAACCATATCCTGCCAGCTTTCTGACGAAAAGAGAGGCTGTGGGAAATGCCTTGCACAACCGGCATTTCCCACAGCCTCCTTTTAACGGTTAGATTTATTCCCCGTCTTTCCCGGACAAATATTCATGGATTCCCTTTGCCCCGTTTTTCCCGGCTTCCATAGCCAGAATTACCGTGGCTGCGCCGGTAACGGCGTCGCCGCCTGCATAGACCCCTTCCTTCGTCGTCTTTCCCGTATGCTCTTCGGCAATAATGCACTGCCGTTTGTTGGTTTCCAGCCCTTCTGTAGTGGAGGAGATCAGCGGGTTAGGCGAAGTTCCCAAAGACATGATTACCGTATCCACCTCGATGGTAAAATCAGAGCCTGGTATCTCCACCGGCCTCCTCCTGCCAGAGGCATCCGGCTCGCCCAGCTCCATTTTCCGCACAACCATCCCCCGCACCCAGTCGTTTTCATCTGTCAAAATCTCTACCGGATTGGTTAACAGGTTAAAGATTACCCCTTCCTCCTTGGCGTGGTGAACCTCCTCCACACGGGCGGGAAGCTCCGCCTCGGAACGGCGGTACACAATATGTACCTCTGCGCCCAGCCGAAGAGCCGTCCTGGCCGCGTCCATGGCCACATTGCCGCCGCCTACCACGGCTACCTTCTTGCCATACATAATGGGCGTGTCATAATCATCCCTGAATGCCTTCATCAGGTTATTCCGGGTCAAATATTCATTGGCGGAAAATACGCCGTTGGCATTTTCCCCGGGGATCCCCATGAACTTGGGGAGGCCTGCGCCGGAGCCGATGAAGATGGCCTTAAAGCCTTCTTCGTCCAAAAGCTGGTCGATGGTCACAGATTTCCCGATAATCACGTTCGTCTCAATCTTAACCCCCAGCTTCTTGACATTCTCCACCTCATGGCGCACCACGCTTGTTTTCGGCAGACGGAATTCCGGGATGCCGTAGGTTAACACCCCTCCCGGCTCATGGAGAGCCTCAAAGATTGTCACCTCATAGCCCATCTTGGCCAGATCCCCGGCGCAGGTTAAGCCTGCCGGGCCGGAGCCGATGACCGCTACCTTTTTCCCGTTGGTCTTCTCCGGCTTGGCGGGCACGAAGCCATTCTCCCTGGACCAGTCCGCCACGAAGCGCTCCAGCTTGCCGATGGAGATGGGCTCGCCCTTAATCCCCCGGATGCACTGGCCTTCGCACTGGCTCTCCTGGGGACATACCCGCCCGCACACCGCCGGGAGGGCAGAGGCTTCCGCAATAATCTGGGCCGCCTTCATAAAATTCCCTTCCTCAACCTCCTTGATGAAGCCGGGGATATTAATCGCCACCGGGCAGCCGCCCATGCATTTGGCATTGTTCTTGCACTTTAAGCATCTGGAAGCTTCTTCCATGGCCTCTTCCTGGTTATAGCCGTAGCAAACCTCTTCAAAATTCGTGGCACGCACCTTCGGATCCTGCTCACGCACCGGTACTTTCTTTAACACATCCATTAGTTGTCACCTCCGCAATGTCCGCACCCGCCGTGATGGGTGTCCCCTTCTTTCGCCTTCAGCATCGCACGCCCTTCCGCCGTCTTATACATCTGCTGGCGCTTCATGGCTTCGTCAAAATTCACCAGATGCCCGTCAAACTCCGGCCCGTCCACGCAGGCAAACTTCACCTGGCCGCCTACGCTTAACCGGCAGGCGCCGCACATACCGGTTCCGTCCACCATAATGGGATTCATGCTCACAATCGTGGGGAGGTTTAACTCCTTGGTCAGCTTGCAGACAAACTTCATCATAATCATCGGGCCGATGGCAACACAGATATCGTACTTCTTGCCCTGCACCTCCACCAGATCCTTAATCACATCCGTAACCATACCCTTGCGCACATAGGAACCGTCATCGGTGGTAACGTAAAGGTTTCCGGCAGCTTCCCGCATCACATCCTCCAGGATCAGCAGCTCTTTGTTTTTTGCCCCTACGATCACGTCCGCGTCGATGCCCCGCTCCTTCATCCACTTCACCTGGGGATAAACCGGGGCTGCCCCTACGCCTCCTGCCACGAATAAGTATTTCCGCTTCCTTACCGCCTCCAAATCCTCCGACACAAACTCAGAAGGCCGCCCTAAAGGCCCGACAAAATCCTGGAAAGCGTCCCCTGCCTTAAGGGAAGCCATCTTATAGGTAGACGCCCCCACAATCTGGAACACGATGGTCACTGTCCCTTTTTCCCTGTCGTAATCACAAATGGTCAAGGGGATCCGCTCCCCTGCCTCGTCCATCTTTACGATGACAAATTCTCCCGGCTGGCATCTTTTCGCTACCCTTGGCGCTTCCACGTCCATCAGGTAGATCTTATCCGCCAGCTCCTCTGCTTTTAAAATGTTGTACATAATTTTTCCTCCTGCTTTATCTGTATGCCTAATACAGCATTGCATTAATTCTCGTAACTGTTCAGTACCCTCACCGTTACGAGCAAAAATCCATTGAAAATCGCCTACAGCGATGGGATTTTTGCTTGTTTTTCTACGTTTTCTTACGGTCAGCGCAGCAAGTGCGCAGACCTACTGAACAGTTACGATTCTCCAGTAATCAGCACTAACTCTCCTTGCACCCGATTTCAATCTGATAGCCAGCGCAAAACTCCTGGCCCGGCCTAAGGCTCATTTCCCCTTCCCGGTTTTCCAGTTCTCCTTCATAGCCTTCCTTGTCACACCGCCCAAACCATGGCTCCAGGCAGACAAAGGGATGGGTTTCCTCCATTGTCCATACTCCCAAATAGGGGATTCCCGGACAATGGATGGTCACATAAGGCTCCCCTCCCGGAAGCAGCAGGCTTACCTTTTCCACCTGCCCCCGGTCAAAAATATACGTCAGCGCCTTATGGAAGAAACCCTGGGACGATGGCCGCCTTTCCGGACTTTGTGGCCAGAGAGCCGGACAGCCGCTCCTCCTCATAGCCGTCCTCATTAGGCGCCTGGTAATGAACAGGCCCATCCTCATCCTTCCGGTGAAAATCCAGGGTAAAATCATAGACGGATCCTCCCTCCAGGGTTTTAAACGCCGGATGGCCTCCCAGCATAAAATACATGGGAACATCTCCTGTATTCACTACCTTCCACATCACATGGATGCAGTTTCCCTCCAGGCGGTGGCCCGTTTCCAGCCGGAAATGGAACGGATACTTCCCATACGTTTCCTCTGTATCCTTTAGGCCATACCATACCGTATCCTCCGTCCTGGACAGCAATTCAAATTCCATATCCCTGGCAAACCCATGGGCTGCCATGGGGTAAGCCTGCCCGCGGAAACGATACTTTCCCTCATACAGCTTTCCGATAAAGGGAAACAGAATGGGGGCATGGCGTCCCCAGACCTCCGCCTTTCCCTCCCACAGCACTTCCCGATCATGATTCTTATCATAGATCCGGGTTAATTCCCCTCCATGGGAATGAACTTCCAGCAGCAAGTCCTGATTTTCCAACACGGTTTTTTCTTTATCCATCGCATCTCCTTCCTCTTCCAGAATGCAGGCATCCCCAAATATGCCCTTTCCTCTACGAGTATAGCACACCTGGTCAAGTCATACAATATTTTTTAGGTAATTGTTAAAAATCAAACTATTTTTTAGGTTTATTTCCTATTTTCCCCTTTAATCTCCTAATTTCCCCTTTTATTTCCCAATTCTTTGCCAAATCTTTGCTGTATTCGCCAAATAATGATACAACCCGTAAATGCCTATACAGATCAGAAACACTTATTCACTAGCAACACCTGCGCAAACTCAAAACAATTTCACCTATCGACAGCGCATTGGCGCACCGTACTAACACGGCAATACATCCGAAATTCATAACACAGATCAAAATACGTCTGCTCGTCGCTGTCCGCCGCCAGAACCCACTGCGGATCCTGATCCAAATTAGGAAAATACGTGTCCGCGTCATAAGCGTAGTCAATCCAAGTCACGTGAGCCACCTGGCAGTAAGGAAGAAATGCCTCATAAATTTCCTGGCCGCCAATGACATACACATCCTCCGTGGGATATTTGGCACATTCCTCAAGCCCTTCCTCCAGGCTCCCGCACCTAATCACCCCTTTTCCCAAGTCGCTTCCTCCCCGGGACAAAACGATATTCACCCTCCCCGGCAAAGGCTGCCCCCCAGGCAGGCTCTCCAAGGTTTTCCGCCCCATGACCACCACCTTTCCCATAGTTTCTTCCCGGAAAAGCTTCCGGTCAGCAGGGATATCCACCAGGGTATTCCCCTTTAAGCCAATGGCCCAGTTGCGGTCAACTGCTGCGATGATATTCAAAAGCCTCCCCCCTATTCCTCCATTTTAATTAATTCCTTTCCGTAAGGAAGGGTTAAAATCCAATCACAAAACGTATGCCACTCATCTAACTTATGATCCTTCCTGGCATGGTAAATATGGATTAGCGTTTCATAATTTAAACTGCACGTCCGCATTTGCTGGTAACTGGAAGGCAAAAGCTGGATCAAGTCATACCAGTCCCTTTTATTTTTCCCCCCTTCCATATAACGCAGGCGAATTTCCTCCAGCTTATCAATCACCGTATCCATAAACTCAAGGGCATCCTCCGTCATATGATCCGTGCTGAAATCCTCCCGGACAAAAGGCTTGCTGTGGATTTTATGCATGGTGCTGGTAGAATTCGCCACCGTAGCCACCTTGTACGTGTCGTATTCCTTCCACCAATATAAGGGAGCAGTAATATCCACCGACACCATCACCTGGCGCAGAAATTTCCTGTGATCGCTGCCTGCCCGGCACAATCGCTTCGCCAAATCCAAATCATTAGGGCCAAGCACATATTGATGGTTTTCATCATAATAGCTATCCATCCGGCTCCAGCTATTTAAGGGATTCCTGGCCCCCCGCATTGCATTTTCCCAGTTCATTACGCTGGTTCGTTCTAATTTTATCATAAATTCTCCTTTGCAGATAAAGTTTATTCATGGGATAATTTT
>Ga0137297_10924_pt1 | contig 19021 bp, 21 predicted proteins | sample RamsorincwithD2O_FD_97191 | JGI IMG/M metagenome (GOLD analysis project Ga0137297, IMG submission 97191) | Mouse cecal microbial communities from Vienna, Austria - Mucin amended with D2O | ecosystem: Host-associated > Mammals > Digestive system > Large intestine > Cecum | place: Austria: Vienna... | reverse complement strand
TATACTATCATCAGAATGGAGAGATAGTATGGATAAAACACAAGGAGAAATATTAAAAGAAAAATTATTTGATAGTAAAAAAATCGGATGGGAAAACCTATCTATTGATAAGAAAAGAAGTATATTTAGTTTTAATGACGACTATATTTCTTTTTTAAATGCTTGTAAGACTGAAAGAGAATGTGCGTTGTTTGCTTTAAAGTTACTTAAGGATAATGAATTTGAAAATATTGAAAATAAGAAAACTTTAAAACCTGGGGATAAGGTTTATTATATTAATCGTAAAAAAGCGGTTTATGCAGCAGTTATTGGTAGTGCTATGTTAGAAGAGGGTTTTAATTTAGTTGGTGCTCATATTGATAGTCCTAGACTTGATTTAAAACCTAATCCTTTATATGAAACTAGCAATCTTGCTTTATTTAAAACACATTATTATGGTGGTATTAAAAAATATCAATGGACTGCTATTCCTTTAGTTATTAAGGGTGTGATTGCTAAAAGTGATGGACAAATTATTAATGTAAATATTGGTGAGGATAATAATGATCCTATTTTTACTATTACAGATTTACTTCCTCATTTAGCAAGTAAACAAGAAAAGAAAACTTTAGGAAGTGGTATTGCTGGGGAAGATTTAAATGTTTTAGTTGGTAGTATACCTTATAATGATGAAAAGGTTTCTGAAAAGGTTAAATTAAATATACTTAATATTTTAAATAATAAATATTGTATTACTGAAAAGGATTTTATTAGTGCAGAACTTGAACTTGTTCCAGCTTTTGAAGCTCGTAGTTTAGGATTTGATGAAAGTATGATTGCAGCTTATGGACAAGATGATCGTTCTTGTGCCTATACAACTTTAAGGGCATTGGTTGATTTAGATAATCCTTGCCGTACATGTATTGCTTTACTTGCCGATAAGGAAGAAATTGGCAGTGTTGGTAATACTGGTATGTATTCTGCTAATTTTGATGTATTTATTGCTAAAATATTAGATATGGCTGGTCAAAATGGTTTTAATGTATTAGAAAAAACTTTATGTAATTCTAAAATGTTATCTTCGGATGTTACTTCTGCTGCGGACCCTACTTATGCTGATGTAGATGATACTCTTAATGCAGCTTATTTAGGTAAGGGTATTTCTTTGTGTAAGTATACTGGTCATGGTGGAAAAGGTGGTGCAAATGATGCATCTGCTGAATTTGTTGCTAAGGTTAGAAATATTTTAGATAAAAATAATTTAGTTTATCAAATGTCTGATATGGGTAAAGTTGATGAAGGTGGCGGTGGAACAATTGCTTATATTTTAGCTAATAAAGGTGTAGATGTAATTGATTGTGGAGTTCCAGTACTTTCTATGCATGCTCCTTATGAGGTTACTAGTAAGTTTGATATTTATAATGCTTATGAGGTGTATAAGGCATTCTATAATGATTAATTAGGTGTAAAATTAATAACTTCCTTTCATATAATATATTGATATCTTTTTTTTAAGATGCTATCCCTTATATAAGGGAAGGATATTTATTGCTGGAGATAAAATAGGTGCTTTAGTTTAATCGATAAAAATATTTTCCATCACTTGAAAAATACCGTTTCATTTTGATTCGGTATTTTTATTTATTATTTGTCTAAAAATAGATTTATTTTACGAAATATGGTAAAATTAATAGTAGAGGTGAGTTTGATGGGGGACGAAATAATTACGAGAATCTTTTTAATGATACTTATTTCTTTCTTATTTGTGGCTTTAGTTATGCCATTTATTAAAAAATTAGCATTTCATATAGGTGCTTTAGATGTTCCAAGATCTGAAGAAGGACATAGACATATTCATAAGAAAACGACTCCAAAACTTGGCGGACTAGCTATATTTTTAGGTTTCTTATTTAGTTATATGATATTTGGGGAACATAGTAGTACAATGAATTCTATTTTAATAGGTAGTTTCTTAATTGTTTTGACAGGAATTATAGACGATATTCATTCTATTAAGGCTTCGGTTAAATTTGTTGGACAATTAGCTGCGGCATGTGTAGTTGTATTTTATGGTGGGATATTGCTTCAGGATGTAAGCGCATTTGGTTTTTATGTTGATTTTGGAGTACTTGCTTATCCTATAACGATTATATTTATTGTAGCTTGTATTAATTGCATGAATTTAATTGATGGACTTGATGGTCTTGCTGGTGGTATTAGTGCAATATATTATTTAACAATTGGTATTATTGCTGCTATCATGGGTAAATTGGGACTAGATGTAACTTTAACTTTTATTATGTTTGGTGCAGTTTTAGGTTTCTTAGTTCATAATTTCCACCCAGCTACTATATTTGCTGGTGATTCAGGTTCAATGTTTATGGGATTTATGGTTGCAGTTATTGCTTTACTTGGATTTAAAAATGTAACTTTAACTTCATTTATTGTTCCTTTATTAATTTTGGCTATTCCAATTTTAGATACATTTTTTGCGATTGTTAGAAGAAAACTAAAAGGGAAAAGTTTTTCTACACCTGACAAATTACACATTCATCATCAATTTTTGAATATGAATTTCTCTTATAGAACATCAGTGCTTATTATATATGCAATTCAAATTTTATTTGCAGTTGCGTCTATTGTTTATGTTTTAAGAGATAGACAGCTTGGATATATTCTATATACAATATTAGTAATTATTGTGATGCTGTTAGTACTTAAAACTGATGTTGTATTTGATCATAAACAACTTGAGAAAAAATTGAAGTCATTAAAAAAATAATTATGCTTAATTGCATAATTTTTTTTGGCTCGTTAATACTAAAAATGGTGATTTTATGGAAAAAGAGTTAATTGACTTATTTGATGTTGTAATGAGATGTTTAGTTTCTTTGGTTGTATTATTTCTAGTTACTAAAATGATAGGTAAAAAACAAGTATCACAATTTAGTGTATTTGATTATGTAATTGGGATATCTATTGGTAACTTTGCGGCTGAGATGGCTCTTAATTTAGATTCAAAATATATGCATGGTATTATTTCTGTTGTTATATTTGGATTAGTAGCTTATTTAGTTTCTGTTCTTTCTATGAAGAGTCTCCGTTTACGCAAGTTTTTTATTGGGGATCCAACTATGTTGATACAAGATGGTAGAATTTTATATGAAAATTTGCGAAAAACTAAATTTGATATTAATGATTTATTAGAGGAGTGTAGAATTAATGGTTATTTTGATATTTCAGAAGTTGATTATGCCTTAATGGAAGCTAATGGGGAAATTAGTTTTTTAGCTAAACCAGATTATCAGCAACCAACTAACAAAGATTTAAAAGTTAAAAAGAAAAAGACTGGTTTATGTGCGAATTTAATTGTTGATGGTCAGATTATTGATAAATCTTTAAAAATTATGCATAAAGATATTGATTGGCTTATGCATGAACTTAAAGTTAAGGGATTTAAACTTGATGATGTATTACTTGCTACTTTAGATTTAGATGAGAACTTTTTGGTTTACGGAAAAAATGTAAATACTGAAGGTTATGATGAACTTGGGTAGATTTTATATTTAATTATTTGATATAATTTAATATGGTGGTAGTATGAAAAGACATTTTTGCGCGTCAGCTTTTGTTATTAATCCTGCAGATAAAAAAATATTATTAGTTAAACATCATTTATGGGATAAATGGGTTCAACCTGGTGGTCATATTGAGGATGATGAAACCCCTGAGGAAGCTGCTGTTAGAGAAGTTTATGAAGAAACTGGTATAAAAATCACACTTCTTGGGGAACGTTTTCCTAGGGAAGATGATATGATTAGACCACTTGGAATTCAACGTAATCGTAAGGATAATGGGGATAGACATTTTGATATTATTTATGCGGCTACACCTAATAATCCTGATGCTGAGCCTGTAATTAGTAATGAAAGTTACGACATTGGTTGGTTTTCTAGAAAAGAACTTGAGAATTTACCTGTATTTCCAGATGTAAAAATTACTATGGATTATGTTTTGAAAAATTATTTTAATGTAAATTAAAACTATTAACACTGAATTTGTTAATAGTTTTTTGACATGGATAATTATTTATTGTATGATATTTTATAAAGAAAGCGGTGTTTATTATGAAAAATAAAATGTCAACAGAAAATTATGTAATGAATAGAATTTTGGAATTACAAATTATTTTAAAAGAGGATTGTGAAAGAGATATGTCATTAGAAGATATTTTGTTATTCTTAGAGGATGCAATGAATTATGGCGCTTTTCAAATCGAACTATTAGATTATAAATTAGGGGGAATAAGCTTATCATATTTTGAAACAATTAGATTATTTTTATCTGAAAATGATAATGAAGATATATTATGGTTATATAGAAATGCACAAAATTTTAATGATGTTAATATTGAGAGTATAGAAGAACGTTTATATGGCGATAATAATGTTCCAGTAAATGGTAAGCAAAAAAGTATGAAAATTTTAACTAAAGCAATGCTACGTTAATTTTATTTATAACTAAAAATTAGGATCTTGTATCCTAATTTTTTTATTGTGCTAATTCACTTTCACCTGTTTTATAGTCTATCTCTATACCATCTTGAACATTATAGATAAATACATTAAATGATAATTCTTGGCCTTTATCTTCGACTGAACTAGCTTCTATTTGAACTCCAGTTGCGACTAGATTATTATCTTCATATATAGGCGTAACTCTATAAAGAACATGATTATTTGTTTCTTTAATGTAGTTTGCGACTTCATTTTCAAAGTCTAACATTCCTTCAGTATTCATTTGTCTTGTGCAAGTAATAAGATTTTTTTCATTGGCATTTTCTCCAGTTAATTGATAACCGATTAAATGGCATCTATTATATAAATATTTTCCATCAACAATATCATATTTTATGGTATGCCATCCTGAAGGTTTTATCATACCAATTGATCCTCTTTTTTCAGTTGGCGTTGTTTCTTTGCTGACGTTTGCAAATGCGGTTTTAGCTCTACCTAAATAATCTAAATCACTATATTTTTCAAAGGAAACTTGAGTGTATTCATCTTCTTCAAAGTTTGGTTTATTATCGTTTATGATTATATATTTTTGCCCATTATATTCTGGTATTTCTTGAATATCATAACTTTGTATTTCTTCTTTTGGAAATAGTTGATAGAAAAGTTTATCTATGTCTTCATTAAAATAGCTTAATAGCGCTATAAAAATTAGAATTATAGCTGATAATATTAAACTATTTTTTTGTTTTTTACTCATATACTTCACCTATTATAGATTATATCATAATTTATTCGAAAAATTTTCAACTTTTTTTGCTTAAAAAAAAGGAAATGGGGGTATTAATATCGTATGATATATTTGAAAGAATAAAAAGGATAGTTAGGAGGTGTTTTTTTATTTTGAATATTGGGGCTTAGAAGGAGGGAATGTGGAATTTTTAATCAAAGTTTTTGTTAGTGTTTTAGGATTTACTATCGGCGATTATGTAAGCGTTTTTGGTACCGAGATTCCTTTAGTAAATAAAGGTAATGGTTTATATAAATTAGAGGACGGTTTTTATGCGTATAGGGGATTGCATCCTGATAATTATATTTATTTTAATAATGAATTATGGCGTATTATGTCTTTTAATGATAATTTTGTTAAAATTGTGAAGAATGAAAGTCTCGGTGACATGGCCTTTGATGTGGATGGCTCTAATGTGTGGGAAGAATCTTCTTTAAAGGAGTATTTGAAAAGTTATTATGATAAAATTGATTCTAAATATAAAAGTTTTGTGTATGGTGGTATTGAAGTTATGAACATTGATGATTATTTAATGTCTAATTCTAATTTTGAGTTTTGTGGTTCTTTGAATCTTTATTTTAAGAATGATGAACGATGTTTTAAAACTAGTTATATAAATGATATTGTTAAAGGAAGTAAGAATGGGGCAGCTTGGACATTAACAAAGGATGAAGATACTGTTTTTTATGTTGGTAATACTTATTTTAATGATATTAGATCTTCGGATTCTAATTTTGGTGTTTTACCAGTTTTAAGTTTGGATAGAAATATAGAATTGTATGGCAAAGGTACTTTACAATATCCTTACAAAATCAAAAATTAGCGTTATAAAATAAAAAACTTACCTTTAACGGTAAGTTTTAATTATCTTATTATGCCTGCGCAAACGAGTACTATAAATAGAAAGTAGAATAATCCACATAATAGCAGCATCTTTACAGTCATGTGTTTCTTTAAATTTAATTCTGTTAGTAATAATGTGGCTGATGCGATAGCGATTAATGATGAAATGATTGTTCCTGAACTATTTAATGTCCAGTCGGTTAGTAAGATTCCAACGGCTGGTAAAATTGAAGCTTGAAACATCATTGCTCCTGTAATATTACCAAGTGCTAAAGTGTCTTTTTCTCTTGATATCCAAATAACACTATTAAATTTTTCTGGAAGTTCGGTTGCGATTGGTGTAATTATGATTGCAAGTACAAATGCTGGAATGTGTAATAATTTAGATACATATGATATTGAACCTACAAATACTTCAGCTCCCATGATAATTAGTGTTAGGGCGATTGCTGCTTGAAATAATACTAGTATGATAGATTTTTTGTTTTTCATTATATTGTTATGCCCAAAGGCAAAGTATAAGTCTGGTACATCGCTTTCGTTTTCTCTATTTTCTTTTACTATTTTGATTACATATATAAAGTAGCTAAGTACTAGTAAGGCACCGAAACAAATTTTTACAGATCTAAATTCACTAGGGATAAATCCACAAAGTAAGGCTATTACAAATGCGAAGATAAAGAATTTTAAATCTCTACTTACGGTATCATAATGTACAACTACTTTATCTTTGTGCTTTCTTTTGTGTTTAAAGGCTATAACGGCAACACCAGTCACAAACATTGTTAGTGTTGATAACATTAAAGGAGCTCCTAGAATGGCACCTATTCCAATTTCTTCAGCACTTTCATGGTTTCCACTAACTAGTGCGATAATTGGAATTAGTGTTTCTGGTAGAGCGGTTCCTACTGCAGCTAGCACTGATCCAACTGCGCCTTCTGAGAGGTTTAATAGTTTTCCAAGCCATTCTATGGCATTTACGAATAGTTCGGCTGCAATTAAGATTACAATAAGACTTACAAATAACATTAATATTTCCATATAATCACCATATTTATTATAACTAATTATTTTAATATTATCAAGAAATATAATTTTTTGTGGGAATTCTTAATTTGACATGATTTTTATAGGTGGTATAATGTCAATATTGTTTAAAAACTGTGCAAAAATTCCTATTATAATGGCATTAAGGGGGAAAACCATTAATGAGGAATTAGTAAAAGATATTTGTTTATATATAGATGATAATATAAACGAAAATTTAACTATTGATGAAATTGCTTTATAGTTTCACTTTAATAAGTTTCATTTAATGCGTAAATTTAAAGAAACTACTGGTTTAACAAGTGTTAAGGAAGAAATAAATAAATTAGTTTCTTATTTAGAGTTTATAAATAAGGTTAGAAATCAAGTAAATATAGATAAGTTAAATTTACATATGGTGTTTAGTGGTAATCCAGGTACTGGTAAAACAACGGTGGCTCGTTTACTTGCAGATATTTTATATAGTATGAGATATATTAAAAATAATAAGGTTGCTGAAGTAAAAGCACAGGATTTTGTTGCTGGATATATTGGACAAACAGCTATTAAAACTAAAAAATTAATAGATGAATATAGTGATGGTTTAATGATTTATGATACTATGAAGTATATTAAATCTGATGTTGTGACGTTAGGTATTGCTTTGTGTGCTTCGATGGCTTCTATTATATTGATGGCTGGTACTAAAGGTAAAAGAAAAATACTTTCGCACAGTGAAGTTATGCTTCATCAACCTTTGGGTGGTGTTCAAGGGCAAGCTTCTGATATTGTTCTTGCTGCAGACCATATAAAAGGTATTAAGAATGTTTTAAATGATATTATTTTGATTCACATAAAGTTAACTAAAAAGGAAATTAAAGAAAATATGGAAAGAGATTTCTGGCTATCAAGTAATGATGCATTTAATTATGGAATTGTGGATAAAATTATTGAAACTAGCAATGTTATATTATGATATAATATGAATGATTGTTTTATGGAAGGGTGATGTTTGGTGGATACACTAAAAAATTTGAAAGAAATTTGGAAATATGCTTATGGATATAGACGATATATGTTTATATATTTTGTTTTCGGTGTGTTGTCTGTTATTTGTAATGTTTTAAATCCACTTTTGGTTGCTCAATTAATTATAGAGATTACAAATCAGGATGTGAGTAATTTAATTATTACTGGATTTTATATATTTTTGTTATCGGTTGGTACATGGGTTTTCTGGATGCTTGGTAATTTTTCTTCTAATAAATTTAGCATGGGCTTACTTATGAAATTACAATGTGCTTTAGCAGCTGAAACTTTATTTTTAAAACAAAAAGAATTAGCGACTAATTCTTCTGGAGTGTTTGCGGATAGAATAAATAATGATTGTAATAATATTAAGCATTTATTTACTGAACTTTCGCATACAGTTATTACAACTATGGCAAATATGGGAATTATGATAGCCGTATTTGTAGTTAATAAATATGTATTTTGTTATTATGTTGTGGTTATGACTTTGCTTTTTGTATTTAATCATATAAGATATGGCTATTATTTTAGAACTGATAAAGAAATTAGAAAAATTAATGAAAATAATACTGGTATTGTATCTGAATTAATACGAGGCCTTAAAGATATCAAAGTTCTTAATGCCATAAACGGTTTTACTAAGAAAATGAGTGAAAGATTTACTACTTCTAATCAAATGCGTTATAACCTTTATAAAAAAGATGCAGTTGCATGGTCAGGGATTAATATTTTAGAAAATTTTGGCAAGTTTGGTTTTATTGTTTTAGGGGTGTATTTAATAAGTCATAATTTACTTGTTTTTCCAGCATTTATTGTTTTATATACATATCAAGATAGGGTGTTTAATTTACTTGAAGATTTTAATTATATAATGCAATATGTAAAGGATTGTAATTTGAGTTGTAGCCGTATCTTTGAAATTATTTCTCATAAGAAATTTGAAAAAGAAGAATTTGGTTCTGTGAATTTAGAAAGGGCTAGTGGAAATTTTGAGTTTAAAAATGTTTCTTTTGGCTATAATGATAAAATGATTCTTAAGAATTTAGATTTTAAAATTAAAGAAAATGAAACTGTGGCTTTTGTTGGTAAAAGCGGAGCAGGGAAAAGTACAATATTTAATTTAATAACTAAGTTGTATGAGGCCAATGATGGATCTATTATGATTGATGGATATGACGTTAAGTCTCTTACATGTGATTCTATTCGAGGAAATATTTCTTTAATTACGCAGGATCCTTATATATTTAATTTTTCTATTAGAGAAAATTTAGCTTTGGTTAAAGAAGATATGACTGAGGAAGAGATGATTGAGGCTTGTAAACTTGCTCAAATACATGATTATATTATGACTTTACCTGATAAGTATGATACTTTAGTTGGTGAAGGTGGAATTACTTTATCTGGCGGTCAAAGACAAAGGCTTGCAATAGCTCGTGCGTTACTTAAGAAAACGGAGATTATTTTGTTTGATGAGGCTACGAGTGCTTTAGATAATGAAACTCAAAAAGATATACAAACTGCGATTAATAATATGAAAGGTGAGTATACTATTTTAATTATTGCGCACCGTTTATCCACGGTTATTAATAGTGATAGGATTTTATTTATTGATGATGGTAGTGTTATAGCTTCTGGTACACATGATGAACTTATGGAAAAATGTGAAGCTTATAAACATTTGTATGAAACTGAATTGGTTTAATTCGACGTAAAATAATGTAACAATTATATATATCAGACGAACTATTAGAATTATATTCTAGTAGTTTTTAATTGGTTATGGTAAACTATATATAGTAGATAAAGGAGATTATATATGATTAAAGAGGAATATATAAAACTAGTAAATGAAAAATTAGAGGGTAATTCTAAAGGTATAATGCTTAAACAAATAGAAAATTATTATGCTGCTAAAGAATATGTATTACCTAAGCATAGTTATAAAGTTGGTGATGATGTTTATTTAAAAAAAGGAACTTTATTACATGGAACTTATAAAAATATAGATGGATTAAAAGAAATATTAAATGATGGTCTTATATCTAGTTGGTTTATTGAAGGTAGAAATGCTAAATACCCTAGTTCGGTTGGAGTATGGAATTTAAAACAAGATTATTTATTAAAAGATTATATTGATTTTTATAGTGGTGGAACAATTAAATTTCAAAATATGGATAATTCGGGTATTTATAAGACAGAGGTTATACCTTTTAGTGAATTATCAAAAATAGATGAAAAAATACTTAATAGTGGATTTCATAGATGGTATATGGAACAAACTAAAGAGGCAAGATTTATGCCTAGTTTAGTACAGGATGATGTACAAGTAGGTATTATATTTAACGGTGAATTTGCAAGTAAATTATTAGAAGGTGACATTTTAAATGATAAAATAAATGATGAAGATGTGAAGCCTTTTGTGAACGAAAATTATTATGAACAGTTTATTATAGATAGAAAAAATAAAGATGATTTCTTTACTGATAGAGAAAGTGCAATATTATTTGGTGTTTCAGCAAATTTAATTGAAGGAATACTTGTAGGTAGAGAATATGAAAAAGTTATATTAGGTGGCGGTGCAGATGAAATATTAGAAGAAATAAAAAGTGTATTACCTAATGTATATATATGTAATTTAGATGGTAAAGTAATTAAGGCTTAGAATATTGATAAGAATAGGAGTATAAATGTATGGAAAATAATGAAGAAATAGAAGAATTAATTTTGAATGATGTTTCTTCTGAACAAGAAAAATGGAATCAAAAATTTAAAGAGTATGGGGATTTATATGTAATTGTACCTAAATACATTACTAAGGAAATGGTATGGGAATATGTTAATAATACAGGGGATTTTCTTCCTGTTCCACCATATTTAGTTACTGATGAACTACTTGTAAATGCGCTTGTAAATAGTTCAAAAAATCGTGGTATTGAAAAATATTTAAATCAAGATGTTATTAATGAATATTTTGAACAAACTGGCAATGTTTCAAAGATACCACCTAATTTTTTTACACATGAAATCGCAAAATCTTACTTTGGGCAAACTAGTGATATAAGTTCTATACCAGAAGAATTTATAACTCAGGAAATGGCAGATTCATATTTTGGGATGTTTTTTGATATAAAGGATATTCCTGAGGTTTTTGTAACGGAAGAAATGGTTGATATTTATTTGAATAATGATGGTGATATAAAATATATACCTAAAAAATATATTACGGAGGAAATGGCTAATTCTTATTTTGAAAAGACTGGCGATATTAGTATTTTACCAGAAGAGTATATTACTGAGTCTATGGTTAGTGAATATTTGAAAAATATGGGTGATATGGCTTTTGTTCCAGCAAAGTTTATGACGGAAGAAATGATTAATCGTTATATTGTAGAAACTGGTGATTTTAGTAAATTATCTGATGAAATGTTTTCTGAAGAAATTAATGATGGTTTTGAATCTGATACCAAATATTTAGATGTTGTTGATGATAATAGAGATTATATAAATACTCAAACATTAAGAGGAAGAAAACTATAATTATAAATAGAATTACCTTAAAACATTTTTGATGATAGTAATGATTTAATTAGTATTGAAAACATTAAATAATAAAAAGGACTTAAGGTGTTTAATTTTAAGTCTTTTTGTTTACTTTTATGTGGATAAGTGTTATAATTGATTTTAGTTTTTAAAGGGAGTGTTTTTTTTATGAATAAAAGAAATATTGCAATTATTGCTCACGTCGACCATGGTAAAACTACTTTGGTTGATAAATTATTACAAATGTCAGGAACTTTTAGAGATAATGAAGAAGTTGTAAACTGTGTAATGGATTCTAATGCTATTGAAAGAGAACGTGGAATTACTATTTTAGCTAAAACTACTGCTATCGATTATAAAGGTGTTCGTATTAATATTTTAGATACTCCAGGCCATGCTGATTTTGGTGGTGAAGTTGAAAGAATTATGAATATGGTTGATGGTGTTTTACTTGTTGTTGATGCTTATGAAGGTACTATGCCTCAAACTCGTTTTGTTCTTAAGAAAGCTTTAGAAGCGGGAGTTACTCCTATTGTTGTAGTTAATAAAGTTGATAAAGAATCTGCTCGTCCAAAAGAAGTTGTAGATGAAGTTTTAGATTTATTTATTGAACTTGATGCTAGTATAGAACAATTAGAATTCCCAGTTATTTATGCTTCTGGTCTTGCTGGAACTTCTAGTTTAGATCCTGATGTTAGTACTCAAAAAGAAACTATGGATCCAATTTTAGATACCGTTATTAATCATATTCCTGAACCTAAAGTTAGTGAAGAAGGTTCTTTACAATTCCAACCTGCGTTACTTGATTATAATGATTTCGTTGGAAGAATGGGAATTGGTCTTGTTAAAAGAGGAACTATGAAATTAAATAGTACTGTATCTTGTGTAAGACTTGATGGTAGTGTAAAACAATTTAGAGTTCAAAAGATATTTGGTTATTTAGGACTTAATAAAGTTGAACTTGAAGAAGCTCATGCTGGTGATATTGTGGCTATTGCTGGTCTTCCTGATATTTCAGTAGGTGAAACGGTTTGTGAAGTTGGTAAGGAAGATGCTTTACCTAAACTTCGTATTGATGAACCTACTTTACAAATGACTTTTGGTGTTAATACTAGTCCATTTAATGGTAGGGAAGGTAAATTTGTTACGGCTAGAAAGATTGAAGAACGTTTAATGAAGGAAACTGAAAGAGATGTATCTTTAAAAGTTAGACAAGTTGATTCTGAATCTTGGATGGTATCTGGACGTGGTGAACTTCATTTATCTATTTTAATCGAAAATATGCGCCGTGAAGGTTATGAACTTCAAGTATCTAAGCCACAGATTATTACTAAGGAAATTGATGGTGTAGTTTGTGAACCTTATGAAGATGTTCAAATTGATGTTCCTGAAGAATATGTTGGAAATGTAATTGAAATGCTTGGAACTCGTGGTGGAAATATGGAAAATATGGAAAACCGTGAGCAACAAGTAAGACTTAATTATACTATTCCATCACGTGGATTAATTGGGTTTATGACTGATTTTATGACTCTTACTAAGGGTTATGGAATTATCAATCATACGTTTAAGGAATATGCTCCTATGGCAGCAAATACTGTTGGCCAAAGAAAATTAGGTGTTCTAGTTTCTATGGAAAACGGTAAGGCTACAGCTTATGCATTAGGCGCTTTAGAGGACCGTGGAATTATGTTTATTGAACCTGGTACTGAAGTTTATGAAGGTATGATTGTTGGTGAAGGAAATCAAGATAAAGATTTAGCTGTTAATGCGGTTAAAAGTAAGAATTTAACTAATACTCGTTCAGCTGGTAAAGATCATACCGTTGTTCTTAAACGTCCTCGTGAAATGAGTTTAGAAGTTTGCTTAGATTATATTAATGATGATGAATTAGTTGAAGTAACTCCTGAAAGTTATCGTTTACGTAAGAAAATTTTGAATACTAATGAACGTAAAAAATTTGATCTTAAAAAGAATAGTTAAAAAAGCTCCTTAATTGGAGTTTTTTATTTGCTTATTTTATTTAGATATGATATAGTGTTAATGATTTAAAAATTATTTTGTCACTTCCTTTTAATGAAGAAACGGGTATTTCTAAATCAAATTATTAAAGGGAAGGAGAATTTCCATGGAAAAGAAAGATATTAAAATCACATGTAAAGATTGTGGTGAAACTTTTATTTTTACTGTAAGAGAACAAGAATTTTATGAAGAAAAAGGTTTTAATAATAAACCTGTAAGATGTAGGTCTTGTCGTGATAAGAAAAAGGCTGAAAAAGCTTCATTTAATAGAAGATAATTAAAACTCCGATTTGTTGTTAGTCGGAGTTTTTCATTTTGTAATTTGTATCGAATTTTAGTTTTCCGTTTTCATATATAGGGATTATTGAAATATTATAGCCATATGGATTACTAAATGATATTCTAGTATCTGGTTCATTGTAGTTTATACTTTTTCGTATTGCGATGGTTTGGTTACTTATTAGTTTTTCTTCATATAACAAATCTATATCTTTATATGTATTATCTTTATATTCTATCTCGTTTATTCTAAAGTCTTTTATTTGGTTTTTAACTTTTATTATTATATAGTTTGATGTTTTATCTAAGGCAATATTTATATCGTCCTCATTTTTTTCATGGGTATTATCATATGAAATATCATAAAATTTTGCATCGTAATATTTATCTTTTAAAGTGTTTAGGTATTTACCTATTTTTTTGTTTTCTGTACATTTACCTTCATAGCATACATAATTATCGGATATTTTGTAATAATAGATATCTTTTTTTGTTTTAATTGTTAGTGTATTTTTTAAATCTTTATTTAGGTTGTTTTGAAAGGTTGTATTTAACATTTTTTTGACATTTTTGTAGTCATTTTCCCTGATTGTTATGTCATTATACTTAATTTCTGTAATTTCGCCTTCTATTTCTACCTTTGTAGTACAACCTGTTAAGGTAATAATTATTAAAATTAATAAGATTTTCTTCATATTATCACCGTTTTTAGTATGGATGTTTTAACAAAAAAAATACTCTAGTGAGTATTTTAATTTTTTTCAGCTTCTATTTTATTTTTTAAATAATAATTACGTAATTCTTTAAATCTTTGATAATGTACAATTTCTCTTTCTCTTAAGAATGCAAGTGGCGCTAGAACATCTGGATCATTTGTTAAATCCATTAGGTGTTCGTAAGTAGCACGTGCTCTTTGTTCAGCTCCCATATTACTTTCAATGTCTGCTATGTAGTCACCAGATACTTTGATATAAGCCATTGTAAATGGATTACCAAATGAATCTGATGGGAACAAGTCATTACCAAATTGTGCATATTGTTCACCAAATCCAGCTGCTTTCATTTCTTCTGGAGTTGCGTCTTTTGTTAATTGATAAAGCATAGTAGAAATAATTTCTACATGAGCAAGTTCTTCAGTTCCAATGTCAGTAAGTAAGGCTTTCCCGCGATCATCTGGCATGTTATATCTTTGGTCTAAATATTGCCAAGCTGCAGCAAGTTCTCCTGCTGGACCACCATATTGTGTTAGGATATATTTTGCTAATTTTGGATCTTTCTTTTTGATGTTAACTGGATATTGAAGCTTTTTTTCGTATTTCCACATTATGTTTTCCCCCTTATTTATTTTCCCAAGGCCATGGTGAATCATTCCATGCCCAAGGATATGTAGTACTGGCATCCACGAATAATGGGCCATATTTTTGTTCATATTCGCTTTGTATTTGATTTGCTTTATTTGTGTATTCTGCAAATAAACGAATCATATCTCTATCATTTGGATTATTATCTAAATAAAGATTTAAATCGTGAGCTGCAAAACTATAAGCATCAAGATATGTAAGTAGTTCTGCTTGTTCATTCATTGGCTGAATTTCAAATGGTTTACTGTTTTTATATGTATTATATAAATCTGGGAACATGTTTCCGCGAATAAATCCACCGTATACATCATAAACTTCATTAGGATTAGCTTGCTGATTATAGTTAGGTTTGTTAAACATCATATTATCTCCAGCTTGTTTTGATAGTTTTTGTTGTAACATTTTATCTCCCATAGTGTTATTTTGATTTTGCATCATTTGAGTCATTCCGCCTTGTTTAGGCATCATTCCGTTATTTTGTATCATCCCGTTTCCTTGTCCTTGGTTTTGCATATTGTTTGGCATACCAAAATTATATAGTCTATTTAGGTATTCAAAATCTTCAGGCATGTATAAATCCATATCAGAATAGTTATTCATTAATTACCCTCCTTCTCTTTATGTTATGCAATTTGGATATTAGTGTATGGGTTATTAACTAAATTTGACGATTATGTGGGAATTTATAACAAAAAAGACTTGTCAAAAGACAAAATACCTGATAAAATATTATCTGTTATATGGCGTTGTTGGTGAAGTGGTTAACACAGTGGATTGTGGTTCCACCATGCGTGGGTTCGATTCCCACACAGCGCCCCATGTAAAATCAACTTACGCCGATGCGTAAGTTTTATTTATATGTATTAAGTGTTTCTTTCTAGGAAGGAGGCACTTTTATTATGCTAAAGTATAAGAAGTTAAAGGAAATCGAACCCAGTGAAAAAGTAATTAGTGTTATTTCTTCTACTAAACCTAATGAGTTAAAGATAGTTAATGGTAAAATAATTCTTATTGAAATAACTAATATTAAAACTATAGTACCTATTAAGTATTATATTAATTATAATTATAAAAATATAAATGATGATTATAAAGAGGTTATTAATAAATTAGTTAATGAAAATGTGATATACTATAAATAAAAGAAGGTGTCCTATGATAAACGAAGAAGATTTTTGGAAAAAAATGACCGGTTTTAATTATTTATTTGGTAAAGCTGAAAGTAACATAACCGAGTATAAAGGAGAAACAATATATGCTGTTTATAAATATGATTTAAAAGGAAGACATACTATTAAATTTAGATTAATTAAATCCAATCCTAACACAGAAAGGGGAATTCACTTTTTTGTCAATAAGTTTAGAGGAAAAATATATGGCCATAATGGGAAACGTATTAGAAAACCTAGAGGCGTATATGCTTCACTTATGTTGATGGAAGATGTATGGAGAAACGATGAAAACAATGATTTTATTTTGGTTATTGATTTAGAAGATGGTTATATAAATATAGAAAATGGTTTATATAAGAAAGAGTATGATGCGTTTTCTGTCTCATCATTTTGGGGGGCTATTAAAATTGAAAAAATATCTCCAACTATAACTCGTTTTTATTGTAATGATACTGAGTTAGAGGATGATTTTGATGATTTAATATTTGATATGGAAATTTTAGATTAGTAGTTCGCAAGAAACTAATACTGATTAATATAGATATTTCATAGAAAGGAAGATGATTAATATGAAGGGAATTGAATTTAAAATCCCAAATGAATATGGTATGTTTTTAAATGATATACTTCAGGGAATAGAAGATGACTCTTCAAAATGGATTGTTAGTAATGAAGAGGTTTTGCAAACAGGTGCCCAACCTTTATTCACAAAAGAAGAATATTCTGAAAAAGACTTTAAAAATTTAATTTCTGTTCCAGATTATTATTTGGTATTTTTACATTTATCAAGAATACTTCCAGATGGAACGAAAGATTTAGATTTAATTATTATTGATAACATTTTTGTAGAAGTATATTCAAATAAACCATATTTATTGGAAAAAATTAAAACAAATTGTGAGAAAACTGGATTTGAGGATCTTCATGAAGTTGATAATGATTAAATGATGTGTTACAATCCTTTTAGAAATAAAATAATAATTTAAGTATTCTAAAGTTAAAAATGGAGGTAAGAAGATATGTTGCATTATAATCTTTTTAAGAAAAAAGTTAAGAGAAATATTTTACATCAAATTTTTACATATTTGTTAATTACAGTGTTTCTTTTGATTGTTTGTTTGATAGTTAAACAAAAAGGTATGTTTATATTTTTTATTACATATTTAATTATAATATTCTATCCTGTAATTAAATTGATAATTTCTTATTTTAAAGTGAATAAGACAATTTCAAAAAAAGATGAAGAATTAATAAACTTTGAACTTAGCAATAACATTTTATTTGAAGGAAGAGATTATACATTGACGCTAAATTATTTTATAGATAATAATAATTTTAATTTTATAAAATATGAAGACATTTTATTATTTGAAACAACAAAAAAATTTGCTTTAGGTGCTACAGTGGATACTTCTCTAGACATACTATATGTATTCACAAAAAATGGAAATTATAGTTTTATAACAAAAGATTTTTTTCTATTAAATAATAATGATGTTTATTATGAAAATTTAAGCGATTTTATAAAGATGAAAAATCCAAATGTATTGATTGGCAATTATGAGGAAAACAGAAAAATAATCAAAGAAAAATTTGGTGTAAATATCAAGAAGAATTGGAAAAAATATTTTAAAATTATTTTAGATGTTAGATAAAACCTTTTATTTTATAATTTGCTAAAATAATAAAGGAAAAAATTATCTGTACTTATAATAGTCCCATAATCGTATTAAAAATATCTAATTTTGTTTAGATGTTTTTTTATCAGGATAAGTGGATGGCACCAAAGCCCTTGTTTTACATTGGAAAATAAAGGCTTTTGATGGTGTCAAACTTATTTTGCACTTGCAAAATTAATCCCAAATTAATAATAATTATTGATTTTAGCCTTTTAATACAATATAAAATATAGTCCCACTTTTTTTAATATCTAAAAATTAGTGGGACTATTATTTATTCAAGTGTTTCTTGTTTTGTATCTGAGTTATTTTCTGGTCTATCTATGTTGTTGATAGCATCTCTAATATCTTTATATAAAGAGTTAGTTGGTATTCTATTTATTCTATCAAAAGTAAATAGTGTTGTTCCTTCTACATAATTTGCTAATCTATTGTTTGAATATGAAATAGATTCCAAAGAATCTTCCATTTTTGTAAATTGGTTTCTATTATAAATATTTCTTTTAAAGGAAATAGTTCTTGAGTAAGCAATTTTTTTATTGTCATTTCCTTCAATATATGAAATTTCTATATCGATGCTTGGAAAAGAAGTATGATCAATTCCATTGTCATAATATCCAATAATACCTTGTACTTCTTCTGTTGGATATAACATAAATTCTTTTTTAAATAAATCATCTAATGAAAATTTGTTATTATATCCATTATTGTTTAATTTCTTAAATTTAATTTTAATCTTTGTAGCTTCACTCATACCTGTATTTTTAATAGATAGTAAAAGTAC
>Ga0137297_10909_pt1 | contig 19184 bp, 16 predicted proteins | sample RamsorincwithD2O_FD_97191 | JGI IMG/M metagenome (GOLD analysis project Ga0137297, IMG submission 97191) | Mouse cecal microbial communities from Vienna, Austria - Mucin amended with D2O | ecosystem: Host-associated > Mammals > Digestive system > Large intestine > Cecum | place: Austria: Vienna... | reverse complement strand
ACTTGCAAATGCTGTCCTATCTGGTGTGGCTCAAGGTTTACAACCGCTTTGGGGGAATTGTTATGGGAAACGTGATACAAACGAAATGAATTGGTTTTTCCGTTGTGGGATAATTGTTAATTTGATTTTATCCATTTTTATTTATGGTATATTGTTTTTCTTTGATGAATCAGTTATTTGTATTTTTAATAAAGATAGCAACCTTGTACAAACTGCGACTATGGCGTTACCAATGTTTAGTTTGTCATTCATTCCTATGGCACTGAATCTCATTTATACAGATTTTATGTTTTCAACAAAGAGGACAGCACAAGCAAATGTGATAGCAATAAGCAGGGGTATTGTTATTAAATCAATTTCCATCTTTTGTATGCCTATTTTATTTGGAAATAATGCTATTTGGATTGCCCCACTTATTGCAGAACTTATTACACTTATTTTAGCAGTAGGATTGAACAAAACAACAAAGTTAATCTATAAATAATCCAAAATCTGTTTTCTAAAACTATGCCGCCATCAACGCATGGCGTGACAGGAACAGGCGGCGGTAAAGAGAATTATCTTTTGAATACCTCACCGAAGAAAAGTTTTACCCATTCAGTACAACAGATAAATATTTTATAGACCCCTGTAAGCAATACCCGGTTACGATATGCGGTCAGATGCCTTTTTCTTTTTATGGGTGTTGTATCATAAGCGGGAGAAGTGTTTGTGCATGAATTTTCCCTACAGAAATTTGAACCCTCTGTTTCTAAAAATTTGAACCCCCTAAAGGCAAAATCAAAAGGTATGGTTGTATTGCTTAAAAGGCATAAAAATGTTATAATATAATCTATAAAGCATGGATAAAGCTGAGAGGAGTTTGCACATGGAAATCAGGGTTCTTCGCTATTTTCTTACCGTAGTAAGGGAAGAAAGCATTACAAAAGCCGCAGAAGTTTTACATATTACACAGCCGACACTTTCCCGCCAACTTGCACAGATGGAGGAAGAAATTGGTGTCCGGTTGTTTGACAGGGGGACACGGAAGATTCGGCTGACGAATGAAGGTCTGCTGCTCCGGCGCCGGGCAGAGGAAATTCTACAGTTGGTTGATAAAACAGAAAAAGAATTGGTAGAGCAGGAAGAACAGGTAGGGGGAAAGATTTCTATTGGATGCGGGGAAGTTGCGTCTGTGCAGATGCTCCCGGATCTGATTCGGAATTTCCATCAAAAATATCCCCTTGTTACTTTTGATCTGTTTACAGCGACTGCGGATCTGGTAAAAGAACAGATGGATAAGGGACTGCTTGATTTAGGATTGCTCCTGGAGCCGATTGAGATGGGGAAATATGAGTTTATCCGCCTAGAGATGAAAGAAAGATGGGTAGTTTTGATGCTGCCGGATGATCCGCTTACAGGGAAAAAGTATGTCAAGGCAGACGAACTGGCAGAACTGCCGTTGATTCTACCGCGAAGAATGCAGGTGCAGAGTGAACTGGCAAGGTGGTTTGGGGACTATTATAAAAATCTGAATATCTTGTTTACCAGTAATCTGAGTACCAACGGTGCAGTTATGGTGAGCAGGGGGCTGGCATATTCTTTGGTCATTGAAGGTGCGGTTCCTTTTTGGGACTCATCAAAGATTGCCTGCCGGCCGCTGTATCCGGAGCTTATGGCAACGTGTGTTTTGGCATGGAAACGGGAACAGCCATTTAGTCTGGCAGCTACAAAATTTATAGAATACGCAAAATGCTTTTTGAGCATGAGTGAGCTATAAAAACTAAGCATTTGATATATATCAGGCATATGATTATAATGTAAGTGCAGGGATGAGGCAGGCTGCTTCGGAACCGCACTTACATTTTTGTTTTAGGAGGGGATGCTTTTTCATGGAACCAGATATCTATGCTCTTTCCAAAGCCGGCTTCAGCAAAGAGAGGATTGAGGAAATAACCAGGTGCGATGATAGGGAGATACAGATACGGATGCTGCGGAAATGCCGGTATCAATTACTGGATGAAATACATGGAAAGCAGCAGTCCCTTGACGAGATTGATTACATCATCTGCAAAATGAAAGAACAAAAATAGAAAAGAATGGGGGCATTTTATGAGAAAAATTTTGTCTTTGTTGTTGGTGTCTTTGCTGATTTTCTCCTTTGCCGCCTGTGGCAGTGAGAAAAATATTTCACAGGGAAGCGGTGAGGAGAGCACGGAAACTTCTGCACAGGAAAGCAGCGGGAAGGATGATTTTTCACACGAGGAAGATATTTCGGATGCGCAGCAGACTTTGGGATCAGAAGGCGGAGGGATAGAGCATTACACGGCAGATTTTGATGAACTGCGGGATGTAAACCGTGACGAGATGGGACGGAATTATCTGCCGGAACTTAAGGAAAGTAATCTGGATATTGCCGGATATGAGGCGGTGTTTGTAGGCTATCCGATCTGGTGGGCATCCATTCCCATGCCGATTGCTTCTTTTTTGGAAGAATATGATTTTACAGGGAAAGCAATCATTCCTTTTTGTTCCCACGGTGGAGGACGGTTTGGTCAGAGCCTGACAGCAATCTCAAAGCTGGCTCCGGATGCAGTGATGGGCGAGGCTTTGTCAGTACATTATTCTGGAGGCAGCAGCCTGCCGGATGATGTGGAAGGATGGCTGAGGACAAATGGGATGATAGAATAGGTAGGATATGACTCTTTTGAAGAAGGAAAAGTATAATGGGCGGGCTTCTGGAGGGGCTGTTGTGATCAGCCAGTATATAGGCAGGCAGGATACAGACCTTGCGGGAGAGTCCGCAAGCCAGCTTTTGATGTTCTCTTTTGGTTTTTCCGTCCTGCTTGGGGCGGCGGTTCTGCTTGGGAATGAAGCGATGCTGTGCCTGTTGTTTGGGAAAGTAGAGCAGCCGGTCATGGAGGCTTGTATTACATATCTGAGAATTTCAGCCTATTCCTATCCGGCGCTTGCCGTTTGGTGCTGATCCATAATGTGTTCAATGCTGCCTTCTATCCTTTTTCCGGGGCGCTCAGCAACGGACTTCGTGCAGCAGGGGACGTGAAATTTACCATGTATGCGTCAGTTGTTTCTACGGTTGCGGTGCGTCTGCTTTTGTCGTATCTGCTGGGGATTGCCCCACAGATGGGTGTGATTGGGATTGCCCTTGCTATGGTGTGTGACTGGGTGGTCAGGGCTGTTCCAATTCTATTTTTTACTGCTGCCCTCTTGACAACTGTGTTTTTCTGAATTATAATTGAAACATCGTTATGAAACGCTGTTATTAAAGAGAGAAGGTGAACAGGTGGCAAAGCAGATTGAGGGTGTGTATGAGAGGATACTGGAATGTGCAAAAAAGGAGTTCCTTGAAAAAGGCTACACAGATGCCTCCCTGCGGACGATTGCCGCAGAAGCGGAAACAAGCACCAATTCCATTTACGTCCGCTTTAAAGATAAGGAAGGGCTGTTTGCAGCTATCGTAGAGCCGGTTTCAGAAGAATTCATGTCCCGCTGCCTGGATGTGCAGGAGACATTCCATTCTTTTGACAGCGATGTCCAGCGCCGGGAGGTGGGGCAGTATTCATCTGATGCGATGCTTGGGATGGTGGATTACATCTACGACCACTTTGACGAATTCTGTCTGCTGCTGGATGCTTCCCATGGCACGAGGTTCTGTAATTTTGTGAACGGGCTGGTATCCCTGGAAGAAGAATACACATGGAAATGGCTGGAGGCTACAGGCACACATCTGGAACCTATGGGTGGAATGACTGCAGAATTTTACCACATGATGGTCACAGCCTATTTTGAGGGAATCTTCGAAGTGGTCCGTCATGGAATGGACAGGGAAGATGCGAAGAAATATGTCGCCATGATGGGGAAATACCATCATGGGGGATTTTTGGCAATCGTCGGGGAAGAAACGGCGGAAACAAAATAAGTTCTTAAGGCTGCCAGAACTGCAACAGGGTGCTAAGTGCCAGTGGCACTTGTTCAGCACCGACCGGAACGGAGTGGAGACTAAGCGCCAGTGGCGCTTGTTCAGGACGGACCGAAGCGGAGCGTAGACCAGGCAGCCTTAAAATAAACCAATAGGTTAGTGAAAACTAACTATAATAGGGAGGAACTGATATGCAGAAACAAAGTCCGCTGCTCCGTATATGGGGCTGGGGAAAAGACGAACATGGCCGCCTGGCCGGAGCGGTCATAAGTGCACTCATTGCTGTAGTGCTGGGGATGCTGCCCTATTTTGCGGCGGCACAGGTTATCATCGGCATGCTGGCTGGGGAAAAGGATCTGTCCTTTTATCTGCCATGGTTAGGTCTGGGACTGGCAGGGCATACCGCACGCACGCTTCTTTACAATATGGCATTATCTATGTCCCATAAAGCAACCTTTTCCATTTTGAAAAACATCCGGCAGAAAATACTGGAAAAACTGCCGAAGCTGCCCCTTGGGACGGTCATGGATATGTCCAGCGGGAAGATGAAACAGATCATCGTGGATCAGGTGGACGGCATGGAGACCACGCTTGCCCATCTGTTCCCGGAGCTGACTGCCAATATTGCGGGGCCGCTTTTTATCGTGGTCTGCCTGTTTGTTCTGGACGCTCGCTGTGCGCTTTTGTCCATCGTGACGCTCCCGGTTGGGATGGCATTCATGATGTCGGTTATGGGGAGTTATGCGAAGAATTATGAAGGCGCAGTGAAGACTACACAGGAGATGGACGGGACTATCGTGGAATACATAGGCGGCATCGAGGTCATCAAGGCGTTTAACCAGGGAAAGTCATCTTATGCGAAAGGAATGATAAAAACTATAACAGAAAATACCTGTCCTAAACCGGAAGCAACTGCTGCACCGATAATGCCCATATTTAACGGAAAGATAAACAGCCAGTCTAAAAAAATATTTGCTATCGCACCTACACACATCCCTATAAATGATAAAGCGGGTGAACCGTCATTTCTGACAAAAACAGACAGGCAGGTACTTATCAACATAGGAATTGAAAAAGCAGTATAATAAAACAAATAATCTGCTGACATTTTTCTCATTGTATCACTTAATTTATATGCACCACTTATGTCAACGATTTGCTGTGAAAATATCATTCCAATCATCATTAACTCAACGGAAAGTAAAGCGGTTAAAGTAAAAGCAGTCATAAAAGCGTGATTTGCGCCCTCCTTATCTCCTCGTCCAATACGTATTGCAACAACAGTTGCACCGCCCATTGGGAACATTGTGGCAACAGCAACAACAAAAGTAATAAAAGGTACGCCAATATTAACAGCTCCTAATGCGGCTGAACCAGCACCTTGTCCAACAAAAATACCGTCAACCACATTGTAAAGATAGGTCACAAATAACCCACCCATTGCCGGAAATATGTAACTACATAAAGACTTTGTTCTTGTACTCATAAAAACACCTCCACGCAAAATAAAAGAAGTGGGATAAAACCCAAAATGGTCTTATCCCACTTCAACAATCTTTTTGATTGCAAGTCCTCTGACAAGCAAACCTATTGTAACATGGGAAATTTTCAAAGTCAATGTAGTTATTATGAAAAAAAATCTCCGAAATAGCATTGAAAAATAAGCAATTTGCTTTTAAATTTGTTATAAGAATGAGGGGGATTCCGTAGTAGTCGGCACTGTGGGAAAATCAAAACTTTTGGATTTTCCCACGGTGCTTGTCTTTTGGTCTTTGGTTTCGTTGGTTCGGAATAGTGTGGTGCTGGCGGTCTATCTCTTGTTTTCGGTTGCTTGCTTCTTTACCGTACATGAGCATTCGGACCAGGGTTGTCGTTGCCGTAACCTTCCAGCAGGTTGATAACGCCCCACACGCCAAGGCCAGCGCCCAGCGCGATTACAAGGACTTTCAGGGTTTCAATAGCGCTTGCAAAAAATTCCATAAATTACCTCCATAAACTTGTTGTGATTGGTTGGATAGGGACAAAAAAGCCCGCCGGTTGAAAAGTCAATCGGCGGGTGCATCAGACGCGGGCGGCGCTTCGAGTTCACAGCTTTCAAAAACGCCGTCCGGTCGGACGGTCAATCTGGCGCAAGAAATAATTTCTTCAATTAACGCATTACTTTCCGCCGCACTATTATTAGGCCGAGCCCCTAAAGTCCATAAAGCAGGGCATACCTTATATGATAAAAAACCAGGCTTATCATCCCAGGGTGTCCCTATTACCTCTCCATATTGGAATAGATTTTGAACATTTATACATACTCCCTTCTCTTTTTTATTTTCGAGAAAGGCATTGTATTTGCTTATAAAATCTATTGTAAATCCATTTCCCAGGGCGAATATTTTGCAAATACGGAAATGTTTCCTGTAAAAATTCCATCGTCAATAATTCAAACTGCTTTCCAAGTGTTTGTCCAGAAATTTTATCAACTGTATTAACTGTATGATGGTGCTCGCCCACTAAAATGTCAACAATTTTACCTGCTCTAACATGATAGCTCTGGGTTTCATTTCTTTAACCAATCGGATTGCTTCAGGAAATAAATCTCGTTCATCATCTTTCCCCAATTGCTTACCTGCAATCGAAAATGGAGGGCAGGGCACACCGCCTGCCAACAAATCTACTCCTCGATAAGGTTTCCCATCAAAATCATGAACATCTGTACATATTACATTCCATTCAGGACGATTTAATTTCAAGGTTTTGCAATAATCTGCTTCATATTCAACAAGTGCAACATGAGTAAATCCAGCCAATGCAAGTCCAAGGGCTTGACCACCTGCTCCTGCACAAATTTCAACACAAGTTAACGGTCTTTGCATAATATATCCACCTCACTTCAATAATCCATTAACCGTTACTATATATCGCCTTCATCATCTGCAAATTCCATAATATCTCCTATATCGCTATTTAACTAAGTAGCACAGATAACGAAATAGGATGAAAAAAGAAAGGGATTGTCAGAAAATAGGGGGCATGATATAATCTAAGCACGGAAAGACAGAACACATAAAGGCGGCCTACCCTCCACTTTCGGAGGGGCGAACCCTCCGGACGTACCGAAAGGAGGGGGAGCGGATGATTACATATTCAGATCTGATTCAGACTGGTATCTTCATCGTTGCCCTGATCGGATTGTGTTATACAATCTTTAAGGACAGAAAATAGCCGCCACTACTCCCAATAGTGACGGCTGTTGAAAAACACGCTGTAACTTGTTGTTAGGGTAGGCCGTGTGTTTCTGGCTTTCCCTTATTTAAACTATAGCACATTTGGAAGAGGGGATCAACCCTCTTTTTTCGTGCGAAAACCATAGCTTTGCCTTACAATAATCGTGAAGGAGGGCTTTTTATGGTTGAGAAAATATTGGAAAATATCATTAATGAGATGATCCCACACCTAAACCAGGAGCAGTTGGAACATTTGTCCAATGTCCTGTACGTGAATTTCCATGGCAAGGAGATCCGGGAAGAGTGCACGGAGCTGATCCCTAGCGGTATGGAAGGGGATGAGGCAAAAATCAAGATGTTTATTGCCAGTAAGAAAGCGGTTAACCGGCAGGACAACACTCTGCGGCAGTACAGCCGAGAAATACGGAATATGCTGGACTTCTTGGGTAAGCGTCTGGAAGATATCACAGGAATGGACTTGCGGTATTATTATGGGGTGATGCGGGAGCAGCGGGGGATAAAAATGTCCACGATGCAGACCAGACTCCATTACCTTAGCAGTTTCTGGGATTTTTTAATTACCGAAGAACTGGTACATAGCAACCCCGTTAAAAAAGTGGGGATGCTAAAGTTAGAGAAAATCATCAAGAAACCGTATTCTGCGGAAGAATTAGAAGCGTTAAGGGTAAGCTGCAGCACACTCCGGGACCGGGCGTTGGTGGAATTCCTATATAGCACTGGTGTGCGAGTGTCGGAACTGGTATCCCTTAATGTAAAGGATATCGAGATGGGTAAACAGGAACTGATTGTATATGGGAAGGGTAGCAAAGAACGGAAAACCTATCTGACAGATGGCGCTAAGTTCTATTTGCGGCGATATTTACAGACAAGGAATCAGGAAGAGGGTTTAGAAAATAAGCCCTTATTTGAGACGCTGGACAAGCCGCACGACCGCTTAACCGTTGCCGGGGTGCAGCATATGCTCCGGGAGCTGGGGAAGCGGGCAAAGGTGGATAATGTGCATCCGCATCGGTTCAGGCGGACAATCGCCACGGATCTATTAAACCGTGGGATGCCCATCGAACAGGTAAAGGAATTTTTGGGGCATGAGAAGCTGGACACGACCATGATATATTGTACGGTTCGGGAAGAGAGTGTACAGGCATCCCATAGAAAATATGCATAGATAACAGCGATTATAAATCCACATAGGCAGGCGGAAACGGCTGTTTTATTAAATTTACCCTGAAATCCATAATGGACGGAAGAAAACGGCCATGGTGGGATTATGCAGATAATTTGTTAAATAGCGAGATAATCTCATGGAAGAATGAGTTTTTCAATACACCTAAAAGGATTATTGGACAAAAGCAGCCCCTACTACACATTAAAAGATTTTTCTGGTAAAGGTATAAAAATCGCCTATACCACTTCCTCATCAAAAATCCTTACAAAATCAAGCTTCTAAAGAGCCTATTGCGTAACATATGTCCATCATCAATTATCCAACAATTCCTGATAACTCACTCCCAAAACCTTTGCAATAACCTTCAACTCAATATCCGTCACAAACCTTTTGCCACTCTCAATCCTTTGCACAGCATTTTTATCTATATCCAGCCCCGCCATTTGCAACATATCCGCCAGCTTCCTCTGTGAAGTTTTCTCTGGAAGCCGCTCCCGGATTTCCTTTACTTTCTGCCCGCATATATTGTTTTCACCATCAGCCGCCTTATTCTTATACATAAATACTCTCCTATTTGACATTTAGTGATTGTCATTTTCTCCATTATATGCTAAACCACAAAAGAGTTGACATTTACTATGTTTCAAATACTGATTTTAGTAAAAGGAGAGCATTTATGAAAAGCATATTGTCAGAATTGTATAAGGGAAAGATTTTCCCGGCAGAGCAATATTCTCCCAGAAGTGGAGAATACCGAAAAATTCATCAAGAACACTACCAACACTATGATGACTTCATCGAAACTTTAAGCAAAGTGAATCCACCTCTGGATAAGAAATTCATTGAGATCATAGACGAACAGCTTGACGTTATCCCCTATGAATTTTCAGAAATGTTCATTGACGGCTTCCGCTTAGGCGCAAGAATTATGATTGATATTTTTCAAGGCGATTTAGGCATCAGAGAAAATGAGCCTTCCGCTAAATAGCAAAGCCCCACCAGCCTGTCAAGGGTAAATAAACGGCTGTCGCCGCCTTTGACAGACTGGCAGGGCTTCGCTGTATGACACCCAAAAAACCTTACCAGTTTTCAGTTGTCATTTCCGAAAATCAGTAAGGTTTTTCTGTTATTGAAGTATTTTTTATTCAGTGAGTGATACCTAAAATGTTGCCAGTACCTAAACAAATTTGCTTGAGACCCGCATAAACACTAGCTTTCTAAAGTCCATTTCATCACTCGAACTCTTTTTCCGGTTCGTTGCAAGTCCTGTTTTACATTGCTTTTTCTTACAAATTCGTATCATTTTGATGCGTTTTTATCTCTCGTTTATATGGTTTCAAAGCTGGTGTACCCAAATTGTACCCAATTGTTATTTACCTATCCACTCAATCATAGTTTACAAAGTATCAATTTATCTATCTCCACCGCATTTAATGACATGTATTTTCCTCATCCAAATTAATACAATTTTTTGCACCAAACAATTCTGTTGCCCCCTTTAATACATCATTAGTCGGATTAGGATAAAAAACTACCAAATTATCTTTTGCACGAGTAACACATACATAAAACAATTTTTTTGTTCTTCCCAAAATTCTTGGATATGTTGCTTGTTTTGCTTTCGACAATGTAGATAAAATTTGTTTATTAAATAAGTATTCAAAATTATAATTAGACCATCCACCATTTTCAAGAAGCACCAACACATTCTCATATTCCAAACCTTTAATTTTATGTTGCGTAGAAAATGGAGTATAACCTTCCAAATACTTGTAAAGATTTTGAAGCTCAACATATTTGACCTGCTGTACTCTCCAATACAAATATTCATTTTTTTCAACAAAAGAAAGAAATTTATCATCTTTCTTACATAACCCCACCTGATCAGCAAAATCAATAATAGTGCCAATAGACTCATTTTCCATAGCTAATAACCTTTCAATATTGTCTACCAGCCTTACTTTGTCATTATTTACAACTATTCTTACTTGTGTCTTTAGCAGTAGTTCATTAAACATTCGATTTTTATACAAAAAAATAATATCCTGAATTTTAAACAAATGTTGGATTAAGTAATCTCTTTTTGCTTCTCTTACAACCATCCCTTCTATCTCCACTTTATCGTCAATCAAACTATCCTTATCCATATAAATCTGGCTAAATTTTTCATATGACCATGCTTTTATATAATCATATAATACTTTTACTCCCTTCCCTTCTAACAAAACTTCTAAATGCTGTTTTCCTGCATTTTGTCCCCGTTCATACTTCCAATCCATCCCTTTAATAGCTTCATCAACAGTTGTATTTTCGGCAATTACATAATGCTTCTGTTCAGCCGCTTTTTTAAATTCTTTTTTAAACTTGAAAATAGGATCGTTATCGTAAATCTGCATCAGCTCATTAAATCCTGCTTCGCTCGCAATTAAATTATGCGTAAGCCTCAATTCTTTTGTTTGTTTTGAATCATTGAAATCCCATCCTTCACACCATTTAGATTTTTTTATTGCACTTAAATCAGTATTACAAGAATATAAAAACCTTATTGTCCCTTCTTTCAATTTTCCTTGAACCATATTAGGAGCATCTATATCATCAGATTCTTTTTGCACCAAACCATCTATGCGTAACTTGTTAGCCAATTTTATTACAGCCTTGGGATTTCTTCTATTTTGCGTCTTTTCTATTTTATGGACAATTCCTTTAGAAACATATCCTTCAATATCACCCACACCCTTTTCATCATATATGGACTGCATAGAATCACCAAAGAAACCTATAATATTCTTATGCTTACTGGTTTGCAAATAATTTAATAATATATCAATAACTAACGGTGAAGCATCTTGGTACTCATCAACAAAAATGAATGGATACTTATCATTTAGAATATCACAAAGTTTAGGATATTTTTTATACATCTCGTTTGCCAATAATAATACTTCATCATGTGATATTTCACCATTTGATAACCTAACATATTCTTTATACTGTACAGCAACATCATTTGATAGCAAAAACTGTTCATCCTGATCAGGTTTCCTTATACCACCATCTTCCATATTAACTAAATCGACTAATGTAGACCGTAAATCATTTGGAAACAATGAAATATTTTCCCACAAAAAATCATGTATCGTTGAAACCCTTAAGTTTGCTATATTAGCTCTATTCATGATTTCGACTGCTGCTGCATTTGTATATGTTATGCATGCTATTTGTACATTTGGATAAAATATGGATATCTGCCTTAAAGTCTGCACAAGCGAATATGTCTTTCCACTTCCAGCTCCACCACTTAAAAGGAAATTATGATTCTGCTTTATGTGTAACAATATTTCTTCCATCTCTTTATCTAATCTGCTCGCAGCCACTCTAATCCCTCCCTTATATACGGTGGTATCTCCCAATTTGAAAAATCTGTTATATTATTCGCTTCACTGCACAAAAGAACATCCAGCGGAAAAGCAGGCTTGCTTTTTATACATTCCTTTGCAAGCTCATATGCAGTATATTTATATATAGATGCTCCTGTTACTTTTTCTCCAACTTTTTCAACATTTTTCAAACTGTTAAAACTATCAAGATTATTTACAACAAACTCCCTATTATAAAATAAAAAAGCATCTTCAAAACTTCTTGGATAATATTTACTTCCATCTTTCGCTTCTTCTGTCTGATAAACCACCATCAATTTACCCCTTTTATTTTGTTTCCATTCTCCATTTTCATTTAATAGTATTTTTTGCTCCCGCTTCCTCGTCATAAAAAAATTTAATGTTGTTCTTCCCCATGTTTCGAGTGGAACTTTATAATAATGTTTTAAAGCATTATTAGATGTAGTTGTGCCTTTATTCACCTCAGTTTCTTTTATTACTGTTCTGTCCACTCCGTTTTTGTCTTTTACCTTGGTTTCTTTCCCTGCATCTATATCAGTAATAATCAATGTCTTTATTCCTATAAATTGCAAAAATTTATCAAATAATTGTGAATTGGCACCTACTTCGATAAGTGAAATATTTTGTGCCATCAACGGTAATTTTGATTTATCTCTCTCCTCCTGATCTATTTTTTTCATCATTGCAGGCAAAAGTATTCTTTCTGTATCTCCTTCATACAAAACAGCCTTATCTGCAAAAAAAATTTCTGCATAATTGAGTGTCAGATATTGTTTTAAAAACTTAAATCTCCTATTTTCAGGATCATTTTCGTCCTTATACTCTGCCTCTAAATTTCTTAAATTCTTAGAAACAACACTTGTCGCAGAAGTTTTCTGAAAATATTTTATATCATCAAAATCACATTCAGCTACTATATGAGATGAATGAGTGGTAATAACTGTTTGTAAATTAATTTTATGTTGTAAATCCTCTCCAATACTTCCATCTATAAGTACATCTTTGATATTTTTAATAAAAACATACTGCATCTGCGGATGTGTATGAGCTTCTGGTTCTTCTATAAATAGCAAATTAATATCAGATGGTGCAATATTATCATTATTATCACATCTAAATTCTGCCAAAATTGTTTCTATTTGAATTATTATACTAATTAAGTTTAAATAACCTAATCCATTATAACTTTCCGGTAGTTGATGACTATCGGCTTCATAAATCATCGTGGTATTATCTCTCAATAACTGTTGCTGACCTAATGTAGAAATTATCTTCACGATAGTTTCATTTTCTTTTATTCCACCGAATTTTTTTACTTTATTTATAACTTTTTCGAACAATCCTTCATATACTCTTGTAAGCGAAACATCCGTATTTACCAATTCATCTTCAAAGCGTTGAATAACGGGATTTTCATCATTTCCTTTTATTTTTTCATAATATTTACTTGACAGACTCGATAATGTCCCATCATTATCTTTATTCATTGTTTCTCTTTTTGCCGCAATAAATTTTACGGAAATTATTTTTGCCAAATCAATTTTCCTTTTATCTAAAATACGAAAATTACTTGAGCAAACATTTCCTGTGTTTTTGTCAAACAGTACCCCCTTATATACTATTTTAAAATATTTTTTCGATTTCATATGCATAAACTTATCGTAGCATTCTTTTCTAGATAATTTGCTATGTTTATCATTTTTGAATCTCTCATAATACTTTTCAAACGCATTATTTAAAACAGAAATGCCAGCATCATCTAATATATATTCTACTTTTAACACAACAACTTTATTATCTGGATCCAAATCCAACATTAGGGAGGAGATATTTGCCAGATTATCATTATCATCATATTTAATAAATATATACAACTCAATACCTTGAATTTTCTGCGTTTCCCACCCCGCTCCTTGTTTCTCTATACAGTTAAATAATTCTTTTTGAAAGTCAATATTGAAATCATCATAATTAAAACTAACTGTAGAGCTCTGATCTCCCAAAAACTTTGAAAGAGCTGAAAGAACTGAGGTTTTACCACAATTATTTTTACCAATAATTAACGACAAATCTTTTTCCAAATCAATTTCTGTATTTTTTAATAATCGAAAATTATTAATTATAATTTTGGTTATTTTCATACTATTCTTATCTCCTCAATATCTGTATAATATCCTGATTCTAACACACTATTCTAACTATACCAACAAATTCCCTCACCGAAAGTTTTTATATCGTATCATAATTCTATTTGGAAATTATTCACTAATTTAAATCAGCAAAATAAGACTTTTAATTATGCACCTTTTTCTTTTCTACCCAATCTCCTTTCGCTAAGTTTCACCCAAATATTTCTCAATATTTTTACCTCATTATTAGATAATCCTAATCCATTCACAAGCAAAATCCTATCAGAATAATCCAATACTTCTTCAATTTTATTATCCCGAATCAATTGATCTATTTTTTTTACATCTAATAGTTCCGCATTCTTCATCGGAATCATTAGCTTACGAATTTCGCTAGGCTCAAAAGTCAACACTCCTCCGCCATAGCTTCTCCCAGTAACTTCTGCCAAAGCAAGCGTAAAAGAATTTAAAAATGCTGCTGCTACATATTCAGGATTCACTCCGTCTAAAAATCTAATTTTATGAATCGTATCTGTACTTACTGCATTAGCATAATTGAGAATAATACGAGGATATCGGTTGACCTGCCTTAAAATAAATGCATCCGGTTCCCAAGACTGTGGAACACAATACCAATTTTTGCGTATCCGACATTTATACCCCGTATTAAACCCTAATTTTTCTCCATACTTTATATACTCCTGTTCTTCTTTGCTTAGCTCTGAAAACGGGACATCTTTTGGAGCAAACATATATACTTTTTTTCCTTTTTCAACTAAGTTTTTAAAATCCCGTTCTGATAAAATAACTCCTTTTAATTGTTCTGTTTTTCCAATTATCATACGAGTGGCATTTCCCAATTGATATTCTTTAACCATATCATGATTCAGTAAGAAAAACGAGTTTTCCCCACTAACAAGCCCTACATTAATCTCAAACAAATCAGTCGCAGGCACAATGTCAACATTGTTGCGAAGTTTGCGCATAAGTTCAATTTCTTCGCACGATAAAAAGTACTTTATCCATTTTTCATCGCTATGATTTAATTCTTTTACTTCATAATTATAGAAATTGGATAAATCCAAATTATCCAAATCATCCAAATCCTTCAACTCGATAACTTGTATTCCCTTACTGTCCGAAGCTTTTTCACCCAACAGCAAAATAACCTCCTGTTGAATATCCTCAAAAACTATTTTTTGAAATGTAATTAATGTAAGTCTGTCAAAATACTTCGCTAAAAATTCCCTAGTTTCCCCTGCATAACTTACTTGAAATAGCTCAGCCGGAATAACCATGCCAAGCTTTCCGTTTTTCGATAATGCAAGTGCTGACAATACTAAAAATGGCAACCATATATTTGTTAATTTATTTGGATGCAATCCAGCACTTCGCATAAGTTCAAAGGCTATTTCTCTTGAAGCAACATCTGCGTTTTGATAACGAATAAATGGCGGATTGCCTATAATTGCATCGAATTTTTGTTTTTCTTGAATATTATCTTTATAAAATCCAAAGAAGTCCCCACATATCACTTTTGCGCCATATATAGATGCCTTCTTTGCTTCTTCTTCAAACAACTCAATTCCTACAACCGAATCTTCTATAGATAGATTTGGATTGATTTCCATCTCTTTCTTTGCTGCTTCTTTCAAAAAGACGCCATCACCGCAGCTTGGTTCCAATATGCCTTTTGTATTGATATCTATTGCCCAATTACAAATAAATTGCGCAATTGGTTCTGGCGTATAATAACCTCCACGTAATTTCTCCAATCCCACTTTACTTTTCATTGCTGTACTCCTTTGCTGATCCATATAACTGTGAAATCAAATCATCCAAATGTTGTGATTCAGTTTCAATTAGGCGACAGTACCTGTTTTTCTGTTCTTTTGTTTTCTGAGTATTACGCCGCTGTTTTAGACCCATAATAGTTTTTACACTGGAAACAATTTCATCATGCTTTTCTATTTCCTCTATATTATCAAAATCTATTCTGTATATTGGAAGCTTCGCAATAAACTGTTTTCCATGCGAGTAATAATCTCCACGAAATGTACTTGCCTTACTTTTTGCAACACGTTCCAATAGCCAATAATTTAACAGTGCCTGTATATAATACAAAGATTCCTTTGTAGAGAATTTTTTCTCAAGACCGTAAAAAGGTCCATTTCCACCACCAGTAAAGCAGATTGTCTTATCATCGTAAACATAATTCCCCTCTGTAGATAAAACTGACCAAATTAAATGTTCCCCTTCCGAAAAACGTTTTATGCTTTGACTTCTTCCAAATTGATACCAATTATCTCCTGTCCTACGTGGAATACTTCTCTTTTCTAAATCATCTTTATATTCTTCTAAATATGCAAGTGTTTTAGGAAAAGACGCTTTCATTTCATCTATGGAGTAAAGAATCGGTTTTCCTTTTACTGTATGATGATATGGGAATATCAGCATCATATTTGGTTCAATATCCGCATATTTTTCTAATTGAATATCATAAATACAAGGTTTTAGTATATCCGTTTCAACGCATTGCTCTTTACCCTTGCAATCAACAAAATAGGTCAAACCATTTTCCTCTTTTTGTGCTTTTATAATATATATCGTATCCGCACTGGTCTGCAATCCAACAAATATATCTGATATTTCTTCTAATGGCTGGCATTTATCTTTTACCTTTTCCAGCAATAAAACAATATCCTCAGACAAAAAACTCCACGGCGCTGTGCTTAAATATTCAATAGGATATTCCTGCAATTCCACCTGATTTGCAGCATAATATTCATTCAGGTTCTTTACAAAACCAATTTTAAATTTCTTAAGCTTCGTCTTTTCTAAAAACAAAAGACATGTATATGTACTTTTCCCTTTAAAAACCTGCTCAGTTCCAAAATGAATAATCTTTTCAACGCATTTCTTTTCGGAAAGCATTTTCCGAAGAACAGTGCCCGCCTTAATCAGCATAAACTTATGAGGAACAATATAGCCTAATCTTCCATCAGAAGCTAAAAGTTCCAATCCTCGTTCCAAAAACAGATAGTATTTATCCAACAACTCTGCTCTCGCCGTTTCATATCCTGAAATATCTGATTTGAAGTATTGATATTCACTATCAGAATAATGCACCATATTCTGAACCCTAATATAAGGCGGATTACCTATAATAGCATCAAATTTTTTCCCTTTAAATTCTGTATTCCAATCAAAAAGTTTAATTTTTGATATAAGCTCTGCATCCTCATAAAAATGACTGTTATAAGCCAAATATTTAGAATCTACAAGACTATTTCCATTCCGAATATTATTATCTAAATTAGGCAGCACTTTATCGTGTGTACTAACAGAATAATTTTTTATTTCATCTAAAGAAACATCTTCTATCAGTTTTATAAGCAGACTAAATTTGGCAACTTCTGTCGCCAGATTATCTATATCTACACCATAAATATTTCCCTTCAATATTTGATATTTTTTATCAAAGGAAAGTGTATAAGAGTCTTGCCCCTTTGAAATAAGCACTCCTCTCTGTAACGCATTATCCTTATCCATTTCGATATAATACATCGTATAACAGTTCAAAATATATTCATATGCAGACAGCAGAAAGTTGCCTGATCCGCAACAAATATCCGCAATACGATATGTATTCCATTTAGAAAAGAGTTCATATTTATATAATGGTTCTAATGTCTGAGCAACAACAATATCTGTTATATTCTTCGGTGTATTAACTACTCCTTGTGAATCTATAATTTCCGCTTTCTTTTCTACAACAACTTTTGTATCAGAAATTGCAATTTTTTCTTCCAAAAACAATTCATATATCTGACCAATAATATATGGATCGACAATGCTAAATTCATAACAGCTATTTGGATAATACAATTCCTGAAAAATATGAATCAACAATACATCTGTGATTTGAATATTTTCTTCATCAATTAATTCAAATAAACCAGAATTATATTTTTTGTCTGCCGCATCAAATAGTGCCCTTAATTCCGTATACGTTTTTATTTTCTTTAAGGTTTCATATTGTTCAAGATTCCTGTCTTCGCAAATGCGCAGAAAAACAATCCGATTAATAATCCTCTGAACGAAAACATTTAAAGATTCTTCATCTAAATCCAGATTGTTATTGTATATATCCTGACTTAAAGAATAACGCCACTCCTTTATTTGAGTAAGAAAATATTTATCAAATGGTTCTTTACGAAATGTATCTGTAACCCTATCAAATAATTCAAAAAATTCCCCTGACACAACCGAAGCATAAGACAATAACCGTGAAATTTCAGTAAATTTATCAACATACTCCGTATAATGATAATGCACAATCATCGCTTTTGACACTTCATCATTCTCGCTAGGTCTAATAGAAGTATCGTATATTATCATATCGGTAAAATTTGATAAAACGGACGCTTTCAAATTTCCGTTCCAACCATATCGGCGTGTTTGAAATGCAGCTTCCTTATTTTCCATAATATTAACACTTGGCTTTTTCGTTTCAAGGAAAAAGCAAACTTCCGTTCCAAGATGAAATGCATAATCCGGCTTCTTTTTTCTATTCTCTCCGTTTTCCTCGATATATACAGCCGCTTCATGTTTTACTTCACGAAGATATTGAGGAAGTTTCTTTTTATTCAGCACATCCCATCCTAAAATTTCAAAAAATGGATTTACAAAATCATTCCTTACTTCTGTTTCATTATAATCAGATTGGTTATACTGGGCAAAATGCTCCGCATAAGCTCTAACAAGTTCAATCAGTCTATTATCTTGCATATAATATTTTCTTACCTTTCTAAATCTTGCGGGACTATTTCGACTATATCACCTATATTGCAATTCAGTTCTCTACATATTTTTTCAATAACAGTTAAAGTTACTGTTTCTCCATTCGTCATCTTTGCAATAGTGCCATTGCTAAGACCTGTACAAGCTTTTAAATCGCCTTTATTCATTCCTTTATCAATTAAAATTTTCCATAATCCATTATACGAAATTGCCATGTCACACCTTATCTTCTTGAAATCAATAAAACAAGCATTTTATTTTTATTATACTTTATTCATACTACTCCGTCAAGAAATATATCTAAATTTTCAGAAAATATATTCACATTTAAAGATTTTTCCTTTTATAAAAACGGTAAAAACGGCAAGATTATATTCTCTTGCCGCTATCATATTAATTATAGACAATATATAACCTCTTCCCTCACAATCTCCTCTGCCCTTATCCGAATATTATTCATTTTCCGCACCCAGAGCATCTGATCCTGTGCCTTTAACTGTTCCGCCACTTCTTCCTGCTTTGCCATCTGCTCCA
>Ga0137297_10908_pt1 | contig 19189 bp, 15 predicted proteins | sample RamsorincwithD2O_FD_97191 | JGI IMG/M metagenome (GOLD analysis project Ga0137297, IMG submission 97191) | Mouse cecal microbial communities from Vienna, Austria - Mucin amended with D2O | ecosystem: Host-associated > Mammals > Digestive system > Large intestine > Cecum | place: Austria: Vienna... | reverse complement strand
GAATGTTTATGTCGCAAAACAATATTTCAAAGACCCTGGTAAAATGCGCAGCGATGTTCTTTCGCCGCAAACGGTGGAGGGCGTGCAAACCGTGATTAACGGAGACCGTGCGCAGATTTTACAACCGGGAAGCGGCGGGAATTTGACATTGTCGGAACTGAAAAATGGAGATTCCAATTTTTTGTTTTTAAACACCTTTTTTTCGCTCTATTATAAATCGGAAAGCACTTCTGTCAGTGTGAACAACACGGCGGAGGGAGAAATGATTGTTCTGGAGACGGAAACAGGTTTATCGAATCCATACCGCAGCAATATGCGGCTGAAAGTCAGCAGTAAAACGCTGAATCCTGTTCAGATGGATATTTTGGGCAAAGACGGCGAAGTGTATATGACGGTCATCTATAAATCGTTCACGCCGAATAAACCAATGGAAGACAGTTTGTTTGAAATCAAGGAGTAGTTAGAACATGGAAACGCAAATGATAACAAAAGGCAGCAGAACATGGGCGGAAATAGATTTGGACGCAGCAGCATACAATATGAATCAAATCCGCGCGATTACGAATGCAAAGATTTTGGCAGTTGTCAAGGCGGATGGCTATGGACATGGCTGCATTCATATGGCAAAGACCGCACTGGAATGCGGCGCGGCATATTTGGGGGTTGCGTGTATTGATGAAGCGCGGCAGCTGCGGCGGCATGGTATTTCAGCGCCCATTTTGATTTTGGGGTATACCGAGCGGGAGGATTTGCCGGAAGCGGTGAAGTATGACGTGACAGTAGCGGTCTATTCCTACGAAAATGCGCAGGCGCTCAGTCATGCGGCGGCGCAGCAGGGTAAAACCGCAAAAATTCATTTGAAAATTGATACCGGAATGAACCGTATCGGACTGATGGCGGAGCGGGAAGAAGCGGTGGAGGAAGCCGTGAAAATTGCGGCTTTGCCGTGCGTGGAAGTGGAAGGGATTTTCAGCCATTTTTCCTGTTCAGATGAGCCGGATAATCCATATACGCAGTTGCAGTTTGACCGATTCATGGTATTTTGCGCCAAGCTGGAAGCGCGCGGGATACGTCCCGGTCTGCGGCATATCTGCAACAGTGCGGCAACGATTTTATATCCGGAAATGCATTTGGATATGGTGCGCCCCGGTATTATTTTATATGGTTCCTATCCGTCGGAGGACGTGCGGCGGAAAGGATTCTCTCTGCGTCCGGTAATGAGCGTGAAAGCGCATGTGACGCGGGTTGAGACAGTGGAAAAAGGAAGCATTGTCAGCTATGGTGGCACCTATGAAGCGGAGCGGGATGTGAAAATTGCAACGGTTCCGATTGGATATGCGGACGGATATCCGCGCATTCTCTCCGGTAAGGCGCATATGATTGCGGGCGGAGAGCGCGCGCAAATTGTTGGAAGAATTTGTATGGATCAATGTATGATTCGCCTTTCAGAAGGGAATACTGTTTGTGTAGAGGATGAAGTGGTTATCATTGGCAATCAAAACGGATTGTCTGTTCAGGCAGAGCAGCTCGCACAGCAGATGGGGTCAATTTCTTATGAGTTGTTTTGCATGATTGGCAAACGTGTTCCCAGAATTTATCTGAAAGGAGGAAGCATATGCGATGTGGTCCGCTTTTTGGCGTAAAAAGACGGTGGAATTGGTGTAAATTGCATTTGCAATTTACATAAAGATATAGTATACTATATACGGGCGATAAGTTGGAGGATAAAATACAGACGGAAAGGCGGCGTGGGTCGTATTTGAAAACTTTAGACCGTATTACAAAAAAAATAGGATACAATTTCAAATACAAGCATATACTATAAAAGGAGCACCCATAAGGTCCGAGGTTGGTATTTTATTCAAGCTTAAAATATCCACACTGTAAAAGGTATGGAGCGAGGGGGCGTAATGATTGCCGCAATTAAAGAAAATTTTAATCACCCTTCCGAATTCTCTGCTTGAAGAAGTAGATGCGCTGGCATTACAAGAAAATACAAACCGTAGCGAATTTATTCGGGAAGCTATGAAGTATTATATTAAATACAAAAAAAATTTAGAGATTAAAGAAAGATTAAAAAAGGGATATCAGGAAATGGGCGAGATAAATCTTGCCATTGCCGAAATGTGTTTTGAAGCCGATAACAAACAATTAGACGGATATGAGGAAAAATTGGCGGAGTGTGAATAATTGTGATAGTTAAAAGAGGAGATATCTATTATGCAGATCTCAGTCCTGTTATAGGTTCAGAACAAGGAGGCGTCCGACCTGTGTTGGTTGTGCAGAACGATGTGGGAAATAAGTATAGCCCGACCATCATTGCGGCGGCGATAACGTCGCAGATTAATAAGGCAAAACTTCCGACGCATATCGAAATCAGTGCAGAAGAATATGGTCTTACCAAAGATTCTGTGATTCTGCTGGAACAAATCCGCACGATTGACAAACGGCGTCTCAGAGAAAAAATCGGTCATTTAGATGAAACTTTGATGGAAAAGGTCAACGAAGCAATTAATATCAGTTTTGGTTTAAATGATTAAAGGGAACAAACAGACAAAAAGGAACTACTTTAAAGGGGGCAAAACAAATGAAGAAATCGTTTTTTGCAGGGATGACGCTATCATTGGCGATTATGATAGTGTTTGCGGTGGTGGTCATTGCCGCGCCAGGTTCTGAAGAGGACCCTGTGGTGTCCGTTAGTTATCTGGAAAATATTTTCATGACAAAGGTGCAGAGTTACATAGATCAAAAAGCTGTACCGCAATATGACGTCGTGACGCTGAAAGAAGGACAAACCCTGATGGCAGAAAAAGGGACAGAACTGATTCTGCGTATGGGAACAGCAAACGTGATTGCTTCGCAAAAAGGCGGTCTTTCTGACGTGACGGGCGGTGTGGACATCGCAGATGGCGGGCAAATGCCGTCGAATCATTTGCTGATTGTACCACTCGGCGATGGTCGCGGTGTGAAAGCAACCGCGGCGGAAGTATTGGTGATGGTACGCGGCGGGTACACGATTCAATAGCAGAAATAAGCAGGTGAGACCACTTCGGTAAGAGGTGGTCTTATTTTTTAGCATAGAAGACTTGCAATGGAGAAAAAATCATAGTAGAATAGAAGAAGAGAAAATATTGATAAGGGGATTGGCAGCTATGCAGAGTGATTTGACAAACATTCCGGGAGTGGGGAAAAGTATTGCGCAGGACTTGATGAATATTGGCATATCATGTGTGGCGGATTTAAAAGGAAAAGACCCGGAAGAACTCTATCAAAAAAGCTGCCTGTATGAAGGGTCTGTGCAGGATCGCTGTCTGCTGTATGTTTACCGGTTGGCGGTATATTATGCGGAGAATGAAACCTATGAGGCTGAAAAGCTGAAATGGTGGAATTGGAAAGACAAATAGGCAGGTGAACAGAATTTCCTGAAAAATAGGAAAAAAGATTTGATATATCTTCCATTATGTGGTATAATATACGCAGAGCGCTTTCGAAAGGGGGACTAATTCCGGCTTGTTTTACTCGCCGTCATATCGTCCCTCTTGTCGGAATCCCCCTAAGCAGCGTTCTGCGCTCGTACGTCGCGCCGCGTGATGCGACACTCCGGACGCTGTAGGGTATGAAATCTTCGGCACACGCGTGCCCCAGAGGGTATGTCCGAAGATTTCATGAATTAGAAAGCACGGGACTCCCTGCGCTTTTGGGTAACATTGCGCCAAAAAGTATATTTATTATGGTATAATAGTCACAGAGCGACTATTCATATAGGAAGTTCCTCGTCGGGATACGACTCGGAACCACCCCTGTGCGCGGGGGCGAAAAGTGCCTTCGTTTCAACGCTTCACTCGGAACTGGCGATACGATTATGATAGAATGAAAAAATATGAGATTACATAAATCATGGACTACAGGAGGTTTGATGCATGTCAACACAGCTACTTTTGCCGGAGGGATACCATTCCACGCTTAGCTTGAGGGATACGGTATCTGCAATTAAATTGATTAAAGACTATTTTGAAGCGCAGCTTGCCGGCGCATTGCGTTTGCAGCGGGTGTCGGCGCCGCTGTTTGTGCGGCCGGAAAGCGGTTTGAATGATAATTTGAACGGAAGCGAACGACCTGTGTCGTTTGATATACCGGCGGTGGGGAGTAATGTGGAGATTGTGCATTCGCTGGCAAAATGGAAACGGATGGCGCTCAAACGATACGGATTTGAGCCTGGTTATGGATTATATACGGATATGAATGCAATCCGGCGGGACGAAGAGACGGATAACCTGCACTCTGTTTATGTAGACCAGTGGGATTGGGAAAAAGTGATTGAGAAATCTCAGCGTAATTTGGAAACGTTGAAAACAACTGTTGAAACAATATATGGCGCGATGCGGAAAACACAGCAATATGTTTGCGACCGCTATCCTTCTGTGAAAAACAACATGCCGGAGCGGCTTACGTTTATCACGGCGCAGGAATTAGAGAACCGCTATCCGGAATTGACGCCAAAAGAACGAGAGAATCGGGCGGCAAAGGAATATGGCGCGATTTTTGTCATTGGAATCGGCGATAAACTTGATTCGGGAGAAAAACATGACGGACGTGCGCCGGACTATGACGACTGGACGCTCAACGGAGATATTTTGTGCTGGTTCCCATTGTTGGACTGTGCATTTGAGTTGTCCTCCATGGGAGTGCGTGTAGATGAAGAAGCGCTGCGCACGCAACTGGAAAAAGCAAATTGTCAGGAGAGAATGGAGTTGGATTTCCACAAGCAATTGTTGGAAGGAAAGCTGCCGTATACTATTGGCGGCGGAATAGGACAGTCACGGCTATGTATGTATATGTTATCAAAGGCGCATATCGGTGAAGTGCAATCATCTGTGTGGCCGGACGAAACAATGGAGCAGTGCGCCGCACATCAGATAAATTTACTTTAATATTTATGAAAAGGATTGATTAGTAGCTATGAAGCGGACAGAAATCAAACAACTATATCGGAATACACAGGAATTTGCAGACCAAACTGTAACCATTGCGGGCTGGGTAAGAACGATTCGTTCGTCAAAAGCATTTGGATTCATTGAACTCAATGACGGAAGCTTTTTCAAAGGCTTGCAGGTGGTGTTTGAAGCGGAAAAAATCAGCAATTTTGCAGAAATAGAAAAACTGAATGTAGGTTCTGCGCTGGTGGTAACAGGGAAACTGGAACTGACGCCGCAGGCAAAACAGCCGTTTGAAATCAAAGCAGAATCCATTGAAGTGGAGGGAACCTCCACGCCGGACTATCCGCTACAGAAAAAACGTCACTCTATGGAGTTTTTGCGTACCATTGCGCATTTGCGTCCCAGAACCAACATGTTTTCTGCGGCGTTTCGTGTCCGGTCAGTGGCGGCATATGCTCTGCACAAATTTTTCAATGAGAATGGTTTCGTGTATGTGCACACGCCGATTGTCACAGGAAGCGACTGTGAAGGGGCAGGAGAAATGTTCCGTATCACAAAGTTGGATGCAAAAAATCCGCCGCTGAAGGAAGATGGCAGCGTGAATTTTGAAGAAGATTTCTTTGGAAAAGCGGCGAACTTAACGGTGAGCGGACAACTGAACGCGGAAACTTTTTGTATGGGATTTGGTAAAGTCTATACATTTGGACCGACATTCCGTGCGGAAAACTCCAATACGGCGCGCCATGCGGCGGAGTTTTGGATGTTGGAGCCGGAAATTGCGTTTGCAGACTTGCAGGACGACATGGATTTGGCAGAATCTATGCTGAAATATGTGATTGAATATTGTATGGAAAATGCAAGAGAAGAATTGGAATTTTTCAACCAGTTTGTGGACAAAGGATTGCTGGAACGCCTGAATCACATTGTCAGCAGCGATTTTGGACATGTGACCTATACGCAGGCGATTGAACTGTTGGAGAAGCAAAAAGACAAGTTTGAATATCCTGTTTATTGGGGCGCGGATTTGCAGACGGAACACGAACGGTACCTAACAGAAGAAGTGTTTCAAAAACCTGTGTTTGTGACAGACTATCCGAAAGAAATCAAAGCGTTTTATATGCGCCAGAATGATGACGGTAAAACCGTTGCGGCAATGGATTGTTTGGTGCCGGGCATTGGTGAAATCATTGGCGGCAGTCAGCGTGAAGAACGACTGGACGTGTTGCTTGCGAAAATGAAAGAATTAGATTTGCATGAAGAAGATTATAGTTGGTATCTGGATTTGCGCAAATATGGCGGTACAAAACATGCCGGATTTGGACTGGGATTTGAACGGCTGATTATGTATTTGACAGGAATATCCAATATCCGTGACGTATTACCGTTCCCAAGAACGGTTGGCAACTGCGAATTTTAAATAAGAAAAGGGGTGTCGTGCCAGCGCGGCACCCCTTTTGGAAATTGAGCGAAGAGACTGATTAGCTAAAATAAATCAGGGACAGGACAAAAAAGTTCCCCCAAATGAGAATGGTTTGTGCTAAGCGGATTTGCCTAGTCAATGCCAAAATGAAAAGCAGATAAGAGCGATAGGAGGTGCAGCCGGTGATTGAAAATTTAACGAATCTAACATTTTCACGCTATGGGTATATTGAACGCGGCGGTATGCAAGTTGCAATGCAGAACCATCATTATACTTTGATGAAACAGCGTGACGTGCAGGAGAAACGAATGCCGTTTTTATATATCAGCCGTAGTGCGCCGGTTCTGCTGGATATTTTGGAGGGCAGCGCTGTTCTGCTATGTGGTACATCACCGGAAGAATTGGAAACATTTCTGTTAGATAAAACGGTTGTCATTCAGCCGGATATCTATTTTTTTGTGATTCCGCTGCTCTCCTCCGCTCAAATTGCCATCGCGTCCGAAACAGATGCCATTCAGACAGAATCTATCGGAGAACAGCAAATTCAAACGGAAGTTACGCCGGTACTTGAACTCGGGCGGCTATATACGCTGCTGTATCATGAGAAAGAACTGGGATTTCATTTTAAAGGAGAACAGCATGACTGCTGGGAACTGACATATGTTGATAAGGGCTCTATGTATAATGTTGTTGGGGAGACGCAGGAATATTCGCTCCGGCAAGGGGAACTGATGCTTTTTGCACCGGGACAACGGCACAGACAATATGCTGATGAACATGTGTCGGTTTGTTATATGACGGTAACTTTTGACATGCAGCTTGGGGAGACGGAACTTCTGTCGGATACAGTGTTTCAAAGTGATTATGAAATCAAAAATCTTTTGGAAAAAATTATGCAGGAAAAAGAGGCGCAGCGCATATATAGTTATGATTTAATTTTGTGCTATTTGAAAGAAATTTTAATTCGGCTTTTGCGGGCGCAGCGGCTGGAGCACATCATTCATAAAACGGATACGGAAATAAAACATACCATTGAAAGTGATATTATTGTAGATGTGATGCAATATGTGAGAAATCATTTGGATAAAAAACTTACGGTGTCGGAGATTGCGAAAATGATTCCTGTCAGCAGCAGCTATCTGTCTACTCTATTTCGCAAAAATACAGGGAAGCATTTGGTGGAATATATTTCAGCAGAAAAAATGAAACGTGCAAAAGAGTATATACGGGAAGGAAAGTATACTTTTACGCAGATTTCCGAAATGCTGGGGTTTAATTCGATTCACTATTTTTCTAAGTTGTTTAAAAAGCAATTTGGCATTACGCCAAGTGAATATTCTAACGCAATTAAGAAATAAATCATCAATACGGTTCTACTGTTTATGAAATCAAATGTGGATGAGAATACTTAGCATAAGTTGTTTGAAAATTCGCGCAAGACAATAACATGCTTGGCACTACCGTTAGCATATTTTAAAGAAAAAGAGAAGGCGTCCGAAAACAGGTTCGGACGCCTTCTCTTTATGTAGAAAATAGGGAACTATTAGGAATTGGCAGAATGGTTTTGCTTCGTTTTTAATTGCAAACGAATTTTATCTGCAATCATAGCAATAAATTCAGAGTTTGTCGGTTTTCCTTTGGAAACTTGAATGGTATAACCAAACAATTTGTTAATGGTTTCTAAGTCGCCGCGCTGCCAAGCAACTTCAATTGCGTGACGGATAGCTCGTTCAACGCGCGAAGCAGTCGTATTATAGCGTTTTGCAATGCCAGGATACAACTCTTTTGTAACAGCATTAATAATTTCATTGTCTTTAATCGTCCAAATGATGGAATCACGTAAAAACTGATAACCTTTTATGTGTGCGGGAACACCAACAATTTTGATAATATTGCTGACGGTAACCTCCAAATCCTCACCAGGATTACCTTGAAGCATGGATTCTGCAGTTGGTGTTTTTGATATCACATAATGTTCTGTTAACATAACCATGCGTTGGTAGAAAGTGGGTAAGTCGATTGGCTTTGCCATGTAATAATCTGCACCAGCACAAGCTGTCTTGGTGATTAAATTGTCATTTCCAAAGGAAGAAACAACAATAATTTTGGGACGTTTTGACATATTAATACTGTTCAATTTGTCTAAAACACCAAGACCGTCCAAGGTCGGCAATACCATATCCAAAATAACAACGTCAGGTTCTGTCTCCAGAATCATATTGTAGCCAACTGCGCCATCATCCGCACACCCTACAACTTTTATACCGTTTTGGCTTTCCAGATAATGTTGCAGTTTATTACTTTCCTCCAAATTATCTTCTAAAATTAGTACTTCTAAACTAGATTTCATTCTAGCCCCTCCAATTTAATAATATTAGATTGATTAATATACAAACTCCATTTATAAATATCGTAATAGATTATTTTGTATTCAAATTTGTTAATTCTGAATACAAAAAGTAGTATATTATAAATTTTTGTAAAATACAATAGTAAAAAAACAGGTTTGGTAATTTCAATAAATTTGAACACAACTTGAAGTGATGACTTATTTTAACCAACTTATAGAATTTTAGTCGATTTTTATCTTCTTGTTAGAGATTTGGAAAGAAGAAAATTTACTAATCTTGCAAGAAATTCAAAAAATGCATTTTTATATACATAATTTAACATTTAAGTAAATAAATGAATTACACATACAAGAAATTTGTATTATTGTAAAATATAGATAATAAAAACCATGTAAAACTAGTTGAAATAAAGCTGTCTATTGACAAAATAATGAAATATGCATATAATTATTAAGAAAGAAAAAGGCGAAGCTTGGAAAAAACCAGAAAAAAAGTTAGAATTGCCGTATGAAAGTGGAAAATGAGACGTTTTTTGGAATTTACTGTGCATTCGTCATTTTCAATGTTTCAGGGCTAATCAATTTAGGACGGATACTCAGTCCCGACGGTTTTTCTGTCATCCACGAAAACGTATTCAGCGTAAAGTCGCCGTTCGCATAGGAAGCCTCCGACAAAATATTCGGATATTCCACCGCCCAAATCGAGCCTGAAACAAACACTCTGGAATAGCTGCCATCGTCATACTGTTTTTCCGCAATCGCTGCCACGTCAAGCGGCCCCATCGTGTCGCCTTCTTCATAAGCAGCGGACTGTGCCTGTACATTCACTTTCCCATAAGAATCAGCGCTGGTTTTCAGCAACGGCGTCACCTGTGCATACTGCGGATTGGTCGTATTCACGCTGAGGCTCATGGTTGGAAATGCAACATAGGTTAATTTTTGTGCAATCAGGTTCGTTGTAATATCGTGCTCTGTCATATCCGGCACCGGACTTGCACCCAATCGCGTCATCAAATTTTTAGACTGGTCGCCTTCCACCACCAGATTATACATTGGCGTAATGCCCCATTCCGCCAAATAGGCAGAAAGCCGTTCCAGCTTATCGCCGCCAGGTGTAAAGATAAACGCCGCATTGCCGCCGTTTTCCATGTATGCCGCCAGACGGTTGCGTTCCTCCTCCGTGAAATCCTTTTGCGGTGCTAGAATAACAAGTCCGTCTGCATCCTCCGGCACATCACTGATGGATAAATTAACGGTTTCCGCCAGATAATCTTCATTTTGCAGCGCAGTTTGCAGCTGACTGTTTTCCGATTCGCCATGTCCTTCTGTGAAATATAATTTCTGTTGTTCACCGGCGCCCGTTACAAAATAGACCGCGTTGGTGATTCTGTTTTCCAGCACCAGATTCTGTTGTTTCAGAAAATCTGTTGCCGTCATTTGGTCTGCCGAAATAATTTTAAATTTATCCCCACATTCCACAATCAAACTGCCGTTGCTGATGGTGTCTCCTTTTGCTTCAAACTTTTGGATTCTCGTCGGTTCTTTATATGGATCAATTGTTGTCACTGTCACACGGCTACTCAGCGCCTTGTAACGATCCAAATATTTTTCTACCTGCGTTGGAACATTTCCTTCACCATAAATAGCATAAATTGTAATATCTTTATCCAACGATTTCATAATGTCGTTGGTCTGCTGTGAAAATTCATATAAATTTTCTTTTGTCAAATCCACTTCCAGCGGTACTTTCGTATCAATTGCGCCCAAAATGAGGTTGATTAACACGGCGCCGACCAGCATCGCAATCATTAAAAAGGTTCCGTTTATTTTGTATTTCAATCTTCCTTTTTTCACCGGTCAACACCTCCTTAACTATACCGCCGTTTATCCAGCACACGAACAGTCGCAAACAGGAATACGGCGATAAAACTCAAATAATAAACAATTGTCGTGATGTTCAAAAGCCCCTGCGAAAAATCATTAAACCGGCTGAACAGCAGCAGGCTTTCCAAAATCGGCTGTACTATCGGAATATTGATGCTGGGTACCAACATTTCTAAAATATAAATCAACACCAAAATGATACAACTCAATACCGCTGAAATCATTTGATTCTCTGTGATAGAAGAAACAAACAATCCAATAGCAATCATGGTAAACCATAACAGCGTATAACCCAAATAGTTCCCAATTATCATTGCCAGCGATGGTTCTCCAAACAAGAAAAAGGTCGCCGGAAAAATAAAAGAAATGACAATCGCTGCCAAAAACACCGTACAAGCGGCAAAATATTTCCCCAACACAATTTGCAGCAGACTGACCGGCGAGGTCAAAATAAGTTGGTCTGTTTTTTTGTTGCGCTCCTCCGACAACAACCGCATGGTCATAATCGGAATCAAAATCAGGCATGGAATATTCAGATATGCCAGCATAAATCCGACATCAATCACCTGTGCATTAAGCAAAATAAAATACCCTACATCCAAAACAGCCATAATCGCTGCCACAATAATATATCCCATGGGAGAACTAAAGTAGGCACGCAGTTCCCGTTTATAAATCGCCGACATTATTTCTCACTCCCCTTTGCTGTTTTCTCCGCCACCGGCTCTTTTTCCTCCGGCACAGGCATGTCCCCGCTGGTTGCTTTGAGGAACACATCCTCCAGCGTCATTTCAAACGGTTTCATCATGTAAATCGGCAGATTTTTCTGCGCCAATGTGTCAAACAAGGCTTTGCGGATATCCACCTCCGGCACGGATTCAATATAAACATCCACCGTTCCGGCTTCACGCACGCCCAACACATCGATAAATTTCACGCCCTGCAGTCCGGACAGCGCATTTTTTACCTGATATTCGTCACCAGCGATACGCAGCGTGAACTTGCCGCTGCGTCCCGTGCCGCGTTCCAGATTTTCCGTGGAATCCATTGCTGCAATCCGCCCGTTGTTGATAATAACGACATGGTCGCAAATGGCGCTGACCTCCTGCAAAATATGCGTGCTTAAAATAACCGTCCGGTTCAGCCCGAGACGTTTTATCACATTACGTATTTCAATAATCTGTTTGGGGTCAAGTCCAACGGTCGGCTCGTCCAAAATCAGCACTTCCGGATTGCCAATCAACGCTTGCGCCAATCCAACGCGCTGTTTATACCCTTTCGACAAATTTTTAATCAGTCTGCCTTTCACCTGCGTCAGCCCCACCAGCGCCAAAATATCTTTCAAATGGTCTTGGCGGTTGATTTTCACTTTTTTGAGGTCATAGACAAACTCCAAATACTCCGTCACGGTCATGTCCATGTAAAGCGGCGGATTCTCCGGCAGATATCCAATGCGTTTTTTCACCTCGTCCGGGTCGTCCAGAATATCGTAGCCGCACACTTTGACACTGCCGGACGTACTGGAAATATATCCGGTCAATATGTTCATTGTCGTTGATTTTCCCGCGCCGTTTGGTCCCAAAAACCCTAAAATTTCACCGCGTTTCACTTGAAAACTGATGTTGTTGACTGCCGCTTTACTGCCATAGCGTTTCACCAAATTTTTGATTTCCACTACCACATGCAGCGGTGTTTTTTCTTCTCCTGCCACCGGTTCAGATTCCGGCTGTTCCTGCATGGTTTCCGGTTCTGCCGGCTCCGGTTGCTCCGGCGTCTCTTGCAGGATTTCATTGCGGTCTTTTTCTTCCATGCCAATCCCTCCTGTTATTATATCCCTTTCCGTCTGCGGGCAGCGCCAAACATGCTTGTGCAATGCTGCACACGCTTTCGTACGGACAGCTTATACAAACTGTTTACCGCATTTTGAAAAGCTGTCCCAAGCTCTGCCTGCATTTGGTTCCATTGTATCTATATTTCATGAACGGACTATGAACGATTTGTAAATTTCACGACAATCAGGCTGCAAATAACGCACCATTTGCAGCCTGATATTTATTCTTCCCGCAGTTTGATGTGCAGTTCCTGCAACTGTGTTTCATCTACCTGAGACGGCGCATTGGTCATCAATTCTGATGCGTTCTGCACTTTGGGGAATGCAATGACGTCGCGGATAGAATCGCAGCCGGTTAAAATCATCACCAGTCTGTCCAATCCGTATGCCATTCCGCCATGCGGCGGCGTACCATATTGGAATGCTTCCATCAAATAGCCGAACCGTTCCCAAGCAGATTCTTTTGTGAATCCCAGCACGCGGAACATTTTTTCCTGTAGTTCGCTGTTATAAATTCGGATACTGCCGCCGCCCGCTTCCATACCGTTGATAACGATATCATAGGCTTTGGCGCGTACGTTCTGTGGCGTGCTGTCCAGCAATTCCAAGTCCTCGTCCATGGGAGAGGTGAAGGGGTGATGTTTTGCCACATAACGCTGTTCTTCCTCACTGTATTCCAGCAGCGGAAATTCCGTCACCCACAGCAAATCATATCTGTTTTTATCAATTAAATCGAATTTTCTTGCCAATTCCAAACGCAAATTGCCCAGTGCGTCAAACACCACTTCATCTTTATCCGATACGATAAAGACTGCGTCGCCTGTCTCCACCTGCAACGTTTCAAAAATCGCCTGCATTTCTTCTTCCGACAGGAACTTGGCAATCGGCGATTTCACGCCGTCCTCTTTGACGGTAATCCATGCCAAACCTTTGGCTTTGAACAGTTTTACCACTTCGCCCAGCGCGTCAATCTCTTTGCGCGACAGCTTGTCCGCCAAGCCTTTTCCGTTAATTGCGCGCACGCTTCCGCCCGCTGCAATGTTGTCGGCAAACACTTTAAACCCGCTGTTTTTCACGCACGCGGTAATATCCTGCAATTCCAGACCAAAACGCGTATCCGGCTTGTCGCTTCCGAAGCGTTCCATTGCTTCTTGATAACACATGCGCGGCAGCGGCAACGTCAGTTCAATGCCCAGCATTTCCTGAAACATTTTCTGCAAAAACCGTTCGTTGACAGAAATGACATCGTCAATGTCCACAAAAGACATTTCCAAGTCAATCTGTGTAAATTCCGGCTGCCGTTCCGCACGCAAATCCTCGTCGCGGAAGCAGCGGACAATTTGAAAATATTTATCGAATCCCGCCAACATCAAAAGCTGTTTATATTGCTGCGGTGACTGCGGCAGCGCATAAAACGCGCCCGCATGAACACGGCTGGGCACCAGATAGTCCCGCGCGCCCTCCGGTGTGCTTTTGGTCAGCATGGGGGTTTCAATTTCCAAAAAACCGTTTTCATCATAGTAATCACGCGCCAATTTTGTCAGTTGATGGCGCACCATCAAGTTGCGCTGCAATTCTTTACGGCGCAAATCCAAATACCGGTATTTCAAGCGGATTTCATCTCCCGCGTTGCCATCCAGCTGCAACGGCAGCGCTTTGGAGGCGTTCAGTATCCGCAGTTCCTCCGCCACTACCTCAATGGTGCCTGTTTTCATTGCCGTATTGACGCCGCCTTCGCCACGCGCACGCACTTTTCCGGTTACTGCTACTACATATTCTATATGGACGCCTTTTGCTTTTTTCAGCAGCGCTTCATCGGACTGTTCTACAACCACCTGCAACAATCCGCTGCGGTCGCGGACGTCCAAAAACACCAATTGTCCGATATCGCGTACCTTGGCAGCCCATCCCATCACTGTCACAGACTGCCCTATCATGGATTCCGTAATATCCGTGCACAGCGCCGTCCGTTTCATTCCTTTCATCGTTTCCATCTATTTTGTTCCTCCCACGTTGGTTTATTGTGCGATTTGCTTTAGCTGTTGTGCCACTTCGTCCAGCCGAACCGGAAATTCCTGTCCGTCTGCCATTCGCCGCAGTGCAGCTTGTCCGCGTTCCAATTCATCATCTCCCAGCACCATAGTGAATTCCGCCGAAAGCTTGTCTGCATATTTCATCTGCGCCTTCAGGCTTCTTCCCATGTAGTCACGCTGACAGGAGATTCCCTCACCGCGCAATTGATATATCAGTTTTGACGCAAATTGGTTCGCTTCTTCTCCCAAATATGCCACAAAAAGCTGTGGTCTCTGTGGCTGCGGCAAAAACGCCTGTTCCGCTTCAATGCACATGAGCAGCCGTTCCAGTCCTGCCGCAAAACCGATTGCCGGCGTTGGTTTCCCGCCGAGCTGTTCCACCAATCCGTCATAGCGTCCGCCGCCACAGATGGTACTCTGCGCCCCAAGATGCTCTGATTTGATTTCAAATACAGTTTTAGTATAATAATCCAGTCCGCGGACAATTTTGTCATTTAGCACAAAATTAATCCCCATTGCCCGGAGTGTTTCCTGCAAACTTTCAAAATGCTCGCGGCATTCCTCACACAAGAAGTCCCGCAGCACCGGCGCGCCTTCCACCAGCTTTTGGCACTCCGGTGATTTACAGTCCAGCACACGCATGGGATTGCGTTCCAGCCTGTCCTGACATGTGTGACAAAGCGCGTCTTTGCGCTCGCGCAAAAATTCTTTTAATGCTTCATTATACCGACTGCGGCAGGTAGGACAGCCAATGCTGTTCAAATGCACGCTAAAATGCTTCAACCCCACTGCTCGAATCAGTGAGACTGCAAGGGAAATGACCTCTGCGTCCATCTTGGGGTCGCTGCTGCCAAATACTTCTGTTCCAAACTGATGAAACTCCCGATACCGTCCCGCCTGCGGATTCTCATTGCGGTAGCAGGTAATCAGATAAAACAGTTTCAGCGGCAGCACACCCGTCAGCAAAGAATGTTCCAGCACGCTGCGCACCACGCCCGCCGTTCCTTCGGGGCGCAGCGCCATACGCCGTCCGCCCTTGTCCTCAAATGTATACATCTCTTTTTGTACCACGTCCGTTGTGTCGCCAACACCGCGCGCAAACAAGTCTGTATATTCAAATACCGGAAAGCGGATTTCCTCAAATCCAAACCGGCTGCATAGCTGCCGGACAGTATCCTCCATGTGATACCATTTAAACATTTCCTCCGGTAAAATATCATGTGTCCCTTTGATTGCTCTGATTTTTTCCAAAATGCATTTTCCCCTTTTTTATCTTTCGATTAGTGTTTTCATTTCGTTTTCCATTTGACGCAGCCGCGCTTCTGCCACTTCTATATTTTCCGCCTTGGTTCCGAAATAGAATTTAATTTTGGGTTCTGTACCGGACGGACGCATTGCAACCCATGTATCTTGCTGCAAATCAAACACCAGCACATTGGATTTCGGCAGTCCCGTTTCCGTTACTGCTTCGGTCATTAGGTCTTTCACCGTGTTGTTGTCATAGTCGGCAACTTTCACAACCTCAAGACCTGCCACCTGTTTGGGCGGATTCGCACGAATTTCCGCCATAATCTGTGAAATTTTTTCCAGTCCGTCAGCGCCTTCCAATGTCACCGACAACAACCGTTCACGGTAGGTGCCATATTTCTGATAGAGTTCACAAAGTCCCTGATACAGTGACATGCCGCGCATTTTATACCATGCTGTCATCTCCGCAATCAGCATACTTGCAACCACCGCGTCTTTATCCCGCGCATGGGTGCCTGCCAAATATCCATAGCTTTCCTCAAATCCAAAGACATAGGTATGGTCTCCGGTTTGCTCAAACGCTTTTATTTTCTCTCCGATAAATTTAAAACCTGTCAGCACATTCATGACTTCAACGCCATAATCTTTGCAGATAGCGTCTGTCATACGGCTGGTAACAATGGTTTTAATCACAACGCCGTTTTCCGGCAGCGTATGGTTCAGTTTTTTGCCCGCCAGTACATAGTTCACCAGCAATGCGCCCACCATGTTACCTGTCAGCGGCAAGTATTCTCCGTTGTCATCGCGCACTGCCACACCCACGCGGTCGCAGTCAGGGTCTGTTCCAATCAGCATATCAATATCTTTTTCTTTTGCCAGCGCAATTGCCATTTCCAGCGCGCTTCTGTTTTCAGGATTGGGCGAGTCTACCGTCGGGAAATTTCCGTCCGGCTCCACTTGTTCCTGCACCAGTTCCACGTGCTTCACGCCAATGCGTTCCAGCACCTTGCGCACCGGAATATTGCCGCTGCCATGGATGGGCGTGTAGACCATCTGAAAATCTTTCATCACCTGCATGACTTCCGGATTGACTTGCTGTTTCACCACTTCATTCAAAAATGCCTCGTCCAGTTCGTCTCCAAACACTTTCACTTTGCCTGCCGCAATCGCTTCGTCTAAATCACACAGCTTCACGCCGCTGAAAATATCTGTTTTTTCAATGTATTGTAGGACAGTATCCGCTTCCGCAAGCGGCAATTGCCCGCCGTCCTTGCCATATACTTTATAGCCATTATATTTCGGTGGATTATGGCTTGCCGTAATCATCACACCTGCTGCCGCGCCATAATACCGAACAGCAAAAGACAGTTCCGGCACCGGACGCAAGCGGTTTGATAAATATACTTGAATGCCGTTCGCTGCCAGTACACGAGCAGTCTCCTGCGCAAACAGCGTAGAATTGATTCTGCTGTCATAGGAAATTACAACACCGCTGTCCATGGCTTCCTGTCCGCACGAAACAACAAAACTTGCCAATCCCTGCGTTGCACGGCGCACGGTATATATATTCATTCGGTTGATACCCGCGCCCAAAATTCCACGCAGACCTGCTGTTCCAAACTCTAAGTCTTTATAAAAACGTTCTTTTATTTCCGTTTCATCTCCGGCAATTTCTTTCAGTTCCGCTTTCATTTGCGGTTCCAATGCTTCATATCCCAACCAAGCTTCATATTGCTTCCGGTAATCCATACTTCCAACCTGCCTTTCATTCCTATTAAAGTCATACCTTCATTATAGAATAATATGCAATAAATGTCAACGGATTTCCATAATTTTTGCCAGCCGTTATTCAGCAAAAAACGGCACTGCATTTCGCACCCACGAAACACAATGCCGCTCTTTCCCTGCTTTCAGTATAACCACTGCTATCAATTCTATTCCATGCCAAACGTTTCAATGACAGCGCTTATCCTCCAATGGCTGTCCTTTTGCGCTGCCACACCGTTTCTTTTTAGCCGCGTTCCGACGACAGCAGTTCGCGCGACGCTGCAAGGTCAAATTCTTTTTCGATTTCTGCGCTTGGTTTTTTATCCAACAAACTGAACACAATAATGCAAATCAAAGAAATGGCAAATCCCGGAACAAGTGCATAGATGTCATATAATCCGCCCTGCATAAATTCAAATTTCAGCAGCCACGGAATGCCAAAAAGTCCCGTTGCTTTGTATGTCCAGAACAGTGACACCAGACCTCCGGAAACCACGCCCGCCAATGCACCTTTCCCTGTCATACGTTTCCAATAGAGCGACAGCAAAATTGCCGGTCCGAACGCACTGCCGAATCCTGCCCACGCATAGGATACCAAAGAAAATACCGTACTTTCCTCATCGCTTGCCAGAACAATAGCAATCAACGCTACTGCCAGCACCGTAATACGGCTTGCCCACATCAATTCTTTTTCTCCTGCCGCTTTGCGAATATTATTTTTATATAGGTCTTTAGAAAACGCAGACGATGCTACCAGCAACATAGAATCCGCCGAACTCATAATGGCTGCCAAAATAGCCGTGAGCAAAATCCCAACAATGATGGGCGGGAAAAACCGGTCGCTCATTCCCATGAATATTTTTTCGCTGTCCACCGCATTGATTCCCGGCATGACATAACGTCCAATCCAGCCTACCAATACGCCGGCTGCCAGTGAAAACGTTACCCATATCATCGCAATCACGGTTGCAGGTTTAATCTCTTTTGACGATTTCATTCCCATAAACCGCGTTAAAATATGCGGCATTCCAAAATATCCCAGTCCCCATGCAATGGCAGAGACAACTGCCAACACGCCGACCGAATCGCTTCCTTTTCCAGGAATGAGTGCTGAAAATTCATTCACAAAACTGCCCAGTTGCGCCGTATCCATGGAACGAAATGCAAATACCGGCACCAAAATCAGCGCAACAAACATCAAAATCCCTTGAATAAAATCTGTCCAGCATACCGCCAGAAATCCGCCCAAGAAAGTATATCCGATAATAATGATGCTACCAATAATTAACGCACCTTGATAGGATAGCCCTGGGAACACAACTGTAAATAATTTTGCACCGGCATTAAATTGTGCCGCTGTATATAAAATAAAGAAAATCAAAATAAACAGCGCAGCAATCATGCGTAGCGTACTTTTATTGCTGTGGAACCTGTTTGCAAAATAATCCGGTAATGTGATGGAATCACCGGCAATTTCCGTATAACGCCGGAACCGTCTTGCAATAATAATCCAGTTAAGCAATGTTCCTATCAATAAACCAAGCGCCGTCCAAAATGCCTCTGCCATACCGCCTGTTGACACATAGGCGAGACCCGGCAGTCCCATAAGCAACCAGCCACTCATGTCAGACGCCTGTGCACTCAGCGCCCCAACCCAAGGATTTAAATTCCGTCCTCCTAAAAAGAAGTCTGAAATACCCGCTGTTTTCCGATATGTGA
>Ga0137297_10906_pt1 | contig 19202 bp, 21 predicted proteins | sample RamsorincwithD2O_FD_97191 | JGI IMG/M metagenome (GOLD analysis project Ga0137297, IMG submission 97191) | Mouse cecal microbial communities from Vienna, Austria - Mucin amended with D2O | ecosystem: Host-associated > Mammals > Digestive system > Large intestine > Cecum | place: Austria: Vienna... | reverse complement strand
TGCCCCCGCATATTGTTTCGCGGGGGCAATTTTGCGTTTTATAAAAATGCTGCATGGCTGTCATATGAGGGTGGCAGCAACACAGACAATCCTTCAGACAAAAGAATTGTGGCAAATTTGATAAATTGGGAAAGGGGTTAAAACAACCCTTTTTGATAGTGCTCAATCATTTTTTTGACCATTCCGCCGCCAATCGGGCCACCTTCCGAGCCGTTTTGCCGCGCGGTTAAATCACCTTTATAATGGTCGTTGTTTTCTTTGACAAATTGCATCCGACCCAATTCTTCCGCAACCTCCATTTTCAGCTTTTGCATTGCGTCATAGCTTTCCGGCACAAGCAATCTGGATTTTCGATAGTTTTTTCCCATTTCATGTACTCCTTTCAGTTTTTTTCTGATTTTAGTATGGCAATGATACCTGAAATTACTCTATGATAAATTTTCCTGTTGGATAGAACACTAAAAATTGGAGAGTGTTGTGCAATATGAGCACATAAAAATTGCAAAATAGATGGAAATAACTCATGTTTTTTATGATAAATGAATTTTTTTGCAATTTGATATTGCAAAACGTGAATTTTTGCGATATAATAATGACAGATAAATTAAAAGGAGGATGAATCTATGTCTTTAAAAAACAAAGACCTGGCTGAATTGATGGACAAAGTTGTGAAAAGAAATCCGGGCGAGCCGGAATTTCATCAGGCAGTACAGGAAGTATTAGAATCTCTGGAGCCGGTTGTGGAAAAATATCCGGAATACTTAACGAGCGGTGTGATGGATAGATTGGTAGAGCCAGAACGTATTTTAAAATTCCGCGTGCCGTGGGTTGACGACAATGGCAAGGTGCAGGTGAACCGCGGTTTCCGTATCCAGTTTAACAGTGCAATCGGTCCTTATAAAGGCGGTTTGAGATTCCATCCGTCCGTTTATGAAGGCATTATCAAATTCTTAGGATTTGAACAGATATTTAAAAATTCCCTGACCGGTCTGCCGATTGGCGGCGGTAAAGGCGGAAGTGATTTTGACCCGAAGGGTAAATCTGATGGAGAAGTTATGCGTTTCTGTCAGAGTTTTATGACAGAATTGCAGCGGGTTATCGGCGCTGATACAGATGTTCCGGCTGGTGATATCGGCGTTGGCGGTCGTGAAATCGGGTACATGTATGGTCAATATAAAAGACTGCGCAATGAATATACAGGTGTGCTGACAGGAAAAGGATTGACCTATGGCGGCAGTCTGGCGCGTACGGAAGCGACAGGTTATGGTCTGTGCTATTTCACAGAAGAAATGCTGCAGGATAAAGGGGATTCCTTCAAAGGAAAAACCGTTGTCATTTCCGGTTCCGGAAACGTTGCCATCTATGCAACCCAAAAAGCAACCCAACTGGGCGGCAAAGTGGTTGCGCTCAGTGATTCCAACGGATATATCCATGACCCGGAAGGCATTGATTTGGAGGCTGTGAAACAAATTAAAGAAGTGGAACGCAAGAGAATTAAAGAATACCTGAACTATCGTCCGAACGCAACCTACACAGAAGGCTGCAAGGGTATCTGGACAATTCCTTGCGATGTGGCGCTGCCGTGCGCAACACAAAACGAACTGGACGAAGCGTCCGCAAAAGCATTGGTTGCCAATGGCGTAAAAGCCGTTGCAGAAGGCGCAAATATGCCGTCCACACCGGAAGCAATTGAAGTGTTCCAGTCCAACGGCGTATTGTTCGGACCTGCAAAAGCGGCAAATGCCGGCGGTGTGGCAACTTCTGCGCTGGAAATGACGCAGAATTCCATGCGTCTGTCCTGGACATTTGAAGAAGTGGATCAGAAACTGCATGATATCATGAAAGGCATTTACAAAAATGCGCGTGACGCGGCAAAAGAATTTGGTATGGAAGACAATTTTGTTGCCGGTGCAAATATTGCAGGTTTCTTGAAAGTTGCAGATGCAATGAAAGCGCAGGGCGTTGTATAATTTTTAGAAAAAGCTATCAAAAAGGCTTATCCGATGCGGATAAGCCTTTTTTGTATGCGTTCAAATTTCCTTTTAGCAGATAATTGTGCCCATCAATTGACGGAGAAAGAGAATCTATTGTTTAGACTGATTCTGTACGGAGACTATGGAGACGTTTTCAGATGTATCGGGCAGCAACTTTGCGGCAGGACGTTTCCGTTTATGTTCCTGATAGTCGTCTATCATGGCGTTAAGTTCCGCGCCGAGCAATAAAATGATACCAATGAAATACAGCCACATCATCAAAATAATAATGGCACCGATAGAGCCATATACAATGGAAAGACGCGTGGAATGCTGCACATAAATGGAGAAAAAATAGGTGAGAATGAAACAGCTCAACACGGAAAGGACAGTGCCTGGCAAGATGGATACAAAACGCAGTTTTTTATTGGGAATTACATAATAAATAAGCGCGACCACGCCGAGCAGATTCAGCAGGACGAACCCCAGACGCATTAGATTCCACAAGCGAACCGGAATGAATTCAATCCCCAGTTTTACGTTGACCCAGCCCATAAATTCCCGCCCCAGAGACATTAAAACAATCGTGAGAGGGATAGTAATACCTAGCAGCAGCATAAATGATACAGATATGATAAAATTGTGAATGATGTTGCGCTGTTTGCGAATGCGGTAGGCTTTGTTAATGGCGTCAATGAGACTCATCACTGCCGCGGAAGCGGAGAATAGACCAATCACCAAGCCAAACCACAGCAGACTGGTATGCGGAAGCTGCTGCAAATAGGTGCTGTAGGAGGCGACAATATCAACCACCTGCATGGGCAAAAAGGGCGTCAGCCATTCATAAATAGAGGCTTCTGGGATATGGAGTACACCGATTAACGCATTGACAAACATAATAAAAGGAAAAACGGACAACACAAAAAAATACGCAAGCTGTCCGCCTGTTTGCGCAATGGAATGTTTGGTATACCGCCGGATACTGTTGCGGAGAATAAACGCCCCAAAGGTGTCTTTACGAAGCCAGTTCATCATAACAAACGCTCCTTGCATTTTTGTAAATTTGTCAGCGGCACATAATATTTTCGGTACCGCCCGCCGGTGCGGTCTTCATAATCGCCGCCACAGTCGGGTACCATAACGGTGGCGCGTTTGGTGATGCGGGTGATAATGCCGCTGCGGACGGCAGATTTCCACCGAAAACATACGGTTTCGCCAATGTGAAAAGTAGTTTGCACAACAGCCGCGCCGCGCAAGGTATGTACCACATCGGTGTGACCAAACAACTGCATGGCAAGCGCACGAAATCGTCCCGCGCGGCAGTTGGAATTTCCGTAGGAGAGAAATTCAATCACATGGCAAAGTTCATGTTCCAGAACCAACTGCATGGCTTCCAATTGCGTGGCAGGCGCAATTCCGTTGACTGTAATACCAGCAGCGGGACTGCGAAACGAGTGTAACAGCGATTTGGATATGCTGACGTCGTAGTGCCAATGAAACGGATTTGTTTTGCGGCGGAGATGGCTGACTTTGGTAAGTCCGGCGGAGGAGGTGAGCCGTCCGTTATAATGGAACAGAATATCCTGAGGACCATTCAATTGAAAACAGGAATGGAAAAAGAACTTATTATAGAGCCGGAATAACCGCTGCACATCCGCATCAAAAAATGCCCCAATATGTCCGTTTGAAACGGTATCCGTTTCCTGTTGAAACTGCTCTGCAATCAGCTTGCGCAGCCGCAGAATTTCTTGTGCCGTATATGAATAGGAAACCGCTGCGAACAAACCCATTCCCTCCTTTTGCTCGTTGTATAGGATAGTATATCACAAATTGGCTGAAATGGAAAGCATTTGCAGATATTATTTTGTTTGCCTAGTTATAAAAATAGTATTCAAAAACAGAAACATTTTATGCATAGCCTAACGCTTCCAATTTAAACACCGATTTTGAAAGGCAAATTTTCCGCAATACTGCGTTGAAATGCTCGCTAATAAAACAATTATTAGCTCCGCTTTCGCCTTGTCTTGCATAAAAATTTGCTCTCTCAAAATTCTACGACTTAAAACGGATGATATTTTGAGCAGATTTTGGTGCGGAGGATGCAGATAGGCTGGCGCCTATTAAAGACGACAATCCGAAAGATGCCAAAATATCGCCGTTTTAGGCAGGTTCAAATTGGAAGCGTCAGGCTAAGAAGGGCGGTTGCAAAAATGCGATATTTATAGTATAATGAGATAGGTCGGTGAACGAAGCCGGCAAAAAATAATCAAAAGGAGAAAGCGAGTGTTGATCTTGGTAACCACTCGGCAAAAAAACAAGGAGGAAAAGACAATGGAATTACAGCGTTACAGTAAGGTGACGGGAAAGAATCCGCGGGAAATGGTTTTGCTGCGTGCATATCCTTGCAAATGGGGAAAATGTGCGTTTTGTGATTACACCATGGATAACTGTGAAAACACGGAAGAAATGGTTTTGGAGAATCACAAAATTCTGCAAAACATCACAGGTGACCTGGGGGTTCTGGACGTGATTGATTCGGCAAGCTGTTTTGAGCTGCCGGAGCAAACGGTGGCGGAACTTCGCAGCATTGTGCAAGAGAAAAACATTAGCAAAATGTTCACGGAATGCCATTATATGTATCGAAAATGGCTGCAGAAATGGCGGGAATTTTTCGGCATACCGATTGTATTTCGGTGCGGTGTGGAGAGTTTTGATAATGCGTTTCGCAATAATGTGCTGAAAAAAGGGGCGGATTTTACGTCTCCGCAGCAAGTAGCGGAATATTTTGAGGCGGTTTGTCTGATGGTGGGGATTCAGGGGCAGACAAAAGAGATGATTCGGCGCGATATTGAAGCGTTGGAACAATATTTTTCCTATGGCTGCGTAAATATCTATACGCCCAATACGACGCCGTTTCAGGCAGATGAGAAACTCATTGAATGGTTCCGCGAAGAATATGCCTATTTAGAAAACAATCCACAGATTGAAATTTTGTGGCACAACGAAGATTTAGGCGTTGGCGCTGTTTTGGAAGGGGGCGGACGGCAATGAAACTCCCTATAAAAACAATGACAAAAACAGTGTTGATTGCTTCTTTATATATCGTCATAACATTGCTTTGCTATCCGTTTGCCTATGGAGCCATTCAGTTTCGGCTTTCGGAAGTGATGGTGCTGTTAGCGCTGATTGACCCGTTATACATACCGGGACTGTTGTTGGGGTGTTTTGTTTCCAACATGCTGGGCATTGGCGGATTGGTGGATGCGGTGTTTGGTACGCTTGCGAGTGCGGTAAGTCTCGCAGGGGTTTATTATAGCGGTAAATGGATAAAAAACAGGACGCTGGGCTTGGTTGTGGCAAGTCTGTGGCCGTCCGTTTCCAGTTTTATCATTGCATTTGAAATGACTTTTATCTTACAGGATAGTCAGTCATTTTTGTTTTGGACAGTCATGGTAGCGATTGGAGAATTTTGCGTGGTAACGATTCTTGGCGTGCCGCTTATGCATTTTGTTTTATCCAAACCGCATTTGGTAACGCTATTAAAAAAGATTCGGGAAACGTGATGAAAAAAGGGGAGAGCGGACATGGAATGGACGCAGGAAAAAGAATTTCCACGAAAAAAAGAGGAATTGGAACGGGTATATGCGCAAAGTCTTGCGCCATTTGCTGTGCAGCATATGAAAGAAGGCAGCAGAGTGCATAAAGAACCTAGACGGGAAGAAGAAAACCGGAGCGATTTTCAGCGTGATCGCGACCGCATTATCCATTCCAAAGCGTTTCGCCGTTTGATGTATAAAACGCAAGTGTTTGTGAACCATGAAGGCGACCATTTCCGCACAAGGCTGACGCATACGCTGGAAGTGGCGCAGTTGGCGCGCGGTATTTGCAGGTCGCTGGCGTTGAATGAAGAATTGGCGGAAGCCATTGCGCTGGGGCATGATTTGGGGCATACGCCGTTTGGACATGCCGTGGAACGCTATTTGTGCGCGGCGCTGCAATATCAGGGCGTGGGTGCGTTTTTTCACAATGAACAGAGTGTCCGCGTGGTTGATTTGATTGAACGGCGCAGCAATGCCTATATGGGACTAAATTTGTCGGCGGAAGTGCGCGAAGGAATGTTGAAACATAATGGCGACCGCAGCGGAATTTACCGTGATTTACAGCCGGAGTTGCCCTGTTTTTCTTTGGAAGGACAGGTGGTAGGGCTGGTGGATACGACCGCGTATATTTGTCACGATTTACAGGACGGAATCCAGTCGGGGCTGCTGGAAAAGGCGGCAAGAAACAATCGTGATTTTGCGGCAGGTGTGGAGGAAATGCGGGAAATTATTTTAACGCTGGTGCCGGAACAAACGGTGGAATTGTCACAATACAGCGATACATTTTTTATTGATAGCTTGATTCATCATTTGGTGATGAGCATTACACGGCAAACGGCACAGGCTGTCCGGCATTACCGTGTGAACAGTTTGGCGGACGTGCAAAGTCTGGCACAGAAAAATATTGGACTGGTTGCCATGCAGGCGGACGACGAGCAATTGTTTAAACGGCTAAAGAAATTGGTCTATCAATATGTCTATGGACTCAACACCATTGAGATTATGGACAGCAAAGCGACAAAAGTGGCGCAGGAGTTGTTTGAAGCCTTTATGGAACAGCCGAAATTGCTGCCGCCGGAGGAATATGAAAAAATAACGCATATCGGACAGACGGATTGGTACAGCGGCTACGAAAATTGTTCGCAGCGCGTGATTTGCGACTATATTTCTTGTATGACAGACCGATTCGCACTGGAAGAGCATGAAAGAATCCGCAATCCTCGTATTAAAATTTAACGCCCTTTTGGAATTGTGTATCCATTGGTAAATGACTTATCAATGTACATTGTAAACGGTAGGTAAAGATTTTATAATCAAATATATAAATCGATATTTATGGAGGGACTAATGTCTAAGGTTTTTATTATGTGTGGCAAGCTTTGTAGCGGAAAAAGTACTTATGCCAATAAAATCAGATCAACACACAAAGCAGTGATTCTTTCAATTGATGAAATAATGTTGTCGGTGTTTGGACAGGATGCCGGAGAAAAACATGATTACTATGTTGAAAGAATAAAGGCATACCAATATGCAAAATCTGTTGAGATTGCAGAATCAGGAATTAACGTGGTTTTAGACTGGGGGTTCTGGACCAGGAAAGAACGTGAATACGCGAAAGAGTATTACACATCAAGACATATTGATTATGAATTCTATTATTTGGATGTTGATTCGGTTGAGTGGAACAGAAGAATTCAAAAAAGAAATCAGAATGTTTTAAATCACGAATCTGATGCGTATTATGTTGATGAAGGACTTGCTGATAAATTTGAGTCTATCTTTGAAGTCCCAACGAAGGACGAAATAGATGTATGGGTAAATTCCGATTTATAAAACGGTTAGGTTATTGAAGATTGTAATTTGTGTAGAAATATACTTTATATAACACAAAAGGAGGGCGGCGCCGCCTTCCTTTTGTGTTATTATAAAGTTATAATGTGAGTCGAAAATAGAAGGAATCAAGGCTTTTTGAGAATATCATAAGCGTCCCGTTTGCTGAGCCCCTTCTCTTTTGCCGCCATTTTCAGAGCTTCTTTATAGGGGACACCACTGTCCAGATAATTTTGATAAATTTCCTCCAGCGGCAGTTCGCAAACGGACGATGTTTCCTCTTGTGCCGCACCTTGCACAATCAAAACGAATTCACCTTTGGGCGCATGTTCTTCGTAGTAGGCGATGGCATGTTGTAAATCCAGACGCACGAATTCCTCAAACTTTTTGGTAAGTTCACGGCATAGCACAATATTTCGGTTGCCAAGACAGTCCAATAGGTCTTGCAGCGTGGATTTCAATTTGTGCGGCGCTTCGTAGAAAATTAATGTATCGGTATAATGGGAAACTGCGTTTAAATGTTCCCGACGGTTCTTTTTATTCATGCTGAGAAACCCTTGAAAACTGAAACGCCCTGTGGGAAGTCCGCTGGCAATCAGCGCGGTAAGCGCCGCATTGGGACCCGGAAGCGGCACAATGGGAACTTGCTGCTCAATGCAGAGTTTTACCAAATCTTCACCAGGGTCGGAAATGGCGGGCATACCCGCGTCTGTCACCAATGCTACAGACTCGCCTTTTTGCAAATGGGCGAGGATTTCCATGCCGCGCTGGCGTTTGTTGTGCTCAAAATAGCTCGTCATCGGTTTTTTAATACCGAAATGATTCAGCAGTTGCAGACTGCGCCGCGTGTCCTCGGCAGCGACAAGGTCTACGGATTTTAAAGTTTCCAGTACCCTGACGGTGATATCGTCCAGATTCCCAATAGGGGTAGGGCAGAGATAAAGTGTTCCAACTTGTTGTGTCATTTGATTCATCCTTTAAATATCGGAGGCAAAATTTGAACGCCGGAATTGGCGCCGCGCACTCCTTTGATTAATAATAGTTTGCAGGTATGCAGCCGCCGGCTGTGGACAAATTGCAGCACTTTTGGCGCAATGCCGTACGCTTCCATAGCGCGCATGATGTCGCTGAGACGTTCGCTGTGGTGAACCATGTAGAGACTGCCGCCATATTTTAAAATGCGCGCCGCACTGCGAACAACGTCCTCCAGCGTGCAGCAAATTTCATGGCGGGCAATGGCTTTGCCGTCATGCGCGCCGTGATACCCGCTGCCGACAGGAATATAAGGCGGGTTACAGGTCACGGCTTCGCAGGTGCCGTCCAGCATGGTGTGCGCCTGTTTGACGTCGCCGCAGAGAATGGAAACGTGCTGCTCCAGATGGTTCAGCAGGACGGAACGCTGCGCCATGGAAGCGTAGTCCGGCTGTAATTCAATGCCAATGAGCCGCTGCGCTTTTATTTTGGCGGAGAGCAGAATGGGAATCACACCGCTGCCGGTACAAAAATCAACCACTGTCCCTTTGGTGGCAGGGTTTACAAAATCGCTCAGCAACACGGCGTCTGTTCCATAACAAAAACCGTCCGGATTTTGAATCAGGCGCAGTCCGCCAATTTGTAAATCATCTATACGTTCATGTTCTAACACTGTCATAAATTTGGCTTCCTTTTTGCGAATACAAAGATAGGTGAAACAAATTTGTTCCACCTATCTTTGTATTGATTTTGTGACCAATTTTTCTTATTCGGGTTGCGGTGCGCCAACAGGACAAACACTTGCACATGTACCACAGTCGATGCAAGTACCAGCATCGATAACGTATTTGGAATCTCCAGCGGAGATACAAGATACGGGACAATCTGCTTCGCAAGCGCCGCAGCTAATGCATTCATCAGAAATCATGTATGCCATTGCTCGTACACCTCCTTATTTTGGTATAATACAATATATTATAAAAAATTGTATTTGCATTAATTACCTTCCAGTTTTTTCAAATCAGCCGCATTGGCGTCATCGCGCGCGGCGGCATGTTTAATAACGGTGACATCATTTTTGTCATATTCTTTCGGAATATCCTGTTTATCAATTTTGACGGTTACTTTTTGTCCCAAAATGTTAGAAGCGATAACCGTACCGTTACCATCCGGCGTTTTGACATAGGAACCTTCCCTTGCCAATCCTTTTCCAAATGCTTCATAAGTCTCGTATTCATAGTTCAGGCAGCACATCAATCTGCCGCAGGCACCGGAAATTTTGGTGGGATTCAGAGACAATCCCTGTTCCTTTGCCATTTTGATGGACACCGGTTCAAATTCGCCGAGAAAAGTGTTGCAGCACAAAGGACGCCCGCAGATACCAATGCTGCCAAGTTCCTTTGCTTCGTCGCGCACACCAATTTGGCGCAGTTCAATCCGCGTCCGGAAGGTAGCCGCTAAATCTTTAACCAGTTCGCGGAAATCAATCCTGCCGTCCGCAGTGAAATAAAACAACACTTTTCCGCAGTCAAAAGTATATTCCACATCCACCAAATACATGTCCAGATGATGTTTTTTGATTTTTTCGCTGCAAACACGAAATGCCTCATCTTGTTTCTTTTTGTTGTTTTGCAGGGTTTTATAGTCGTTTTCCGTTGCGAGCCGAATCACCGGTTTGAGTTCCGAATGAAACGTTTTTTCATCAATTTCACGGTTTGCAATCACGACTTTTCCAAATTCAATTCCGCGCGCAGTTTCTACAATCACGCCGTCGCCGACGTTTAATTGAAATTGTCCCGGTGCGAAATAATAAATTTTGCCGACCGGTTTGAACCGGACGCCGACTATTTCTATCATAATAACCTCCGAAGTGCCTTTATTTATCATCGATACAGCCATATAGCAATGACATGATAAGCAAATCATATTGAACGTTGCGCTCCAGTCTGCGCATTCCTAAAGCCAATTGTTCCATCACGCGGATAATCTGTTCCATAGATGTACTGCCCGCGACGTTTTCCAGCAAAGCGGACGACCCACGAACCAAATCGCCGCAGCCCAATTTTATCAGCAACAGTTCACGAAACACAGAAAGCAAATACTGAAACGAAAGCGCAAGCGTCTTTTTTTCTTTTCGGTTTTTCCGGTCGCGTACGCCGAAATAATCCGCCACACTATAGCAATCTGTCAAATTGCCGCCGCTGAGTTTTTGCGCCAAGTCAAACAACCTGTCCCGTTCCTCTTCTTCCAGAGCAATATCACCGCTGGAAGGCTGCATTTGCTGCAATTGCAGCAATGTTGTGCGGGAACGAATGGTTTCCAGCAGATTCATATGGTTACTGCAGAGAATCAAAAATACCACATCGCCGGGCGGTTCTTCCAAGACTTTCAGCAGCGCGTTTTGCGCCTGAACTGTCATAGCAGCGCCGTCGCGAAACAGAATGACCTTCCGCGTTCCCATATAGGGTTTGACATAGCTTTCCGAAACCACATCACGCACCTGCGCCACGGAAATTTGTTTTTTATCCTCCGGTGGCTGAACGGTTTGTAGGTCGGGATGAGAAGAACTTTGCACCATCTTACAATTTTTACAGGTGCCACAGCCGTCTCCGGTATCGCACAACAGCATTTGCGCAAATTTCTGGGCAATGGCAAGTCCCATATCGGTGCTTGGCGATTCCAGCAAATAGGCATGAGACACGCGCCCTTTTGCTATTATAGTGCGCAGGTAAGAGTCCAGTGATGAGACTTGATTGGATTGCTGCATGTTTCCCATTCCTTATAGCTTTTCAAATTGTTCAATATCAAGAACAAACACAGTGGCGCCGCCTACTTCAACTTCAATCGGATAGGGCATTACGCCGCCCATTGGCGCAGAAGTAGTGGTGATTTGTTTGCGGGTACGGCATTGTTCCCGAAGAATTTGCATTACGTCCGAGACTTTATCTTCCTCTGTTCCAATCATCAGCGTTGTGTTTCCGGCATGTAGGAATCCGCCTGTGGTTGCCAGTTTGGTGACACCGTAGCCTTTTTGATTTAAAGCAGAATTTAGTTTGTTGCTGTCTTCAGAATGTACAATTGCAATAACCAGTTTCATAAAATCTCCACCGCCTTCGTTTATTAGATTGGCAAGCCATATGCCCCTGTTTGCAGTACTATTATATAATGAAATCCATAAAAAATCAAGCAATTATCCATAAAATGTTCTGTTTTTTTAAAAAAGTGGGAAAGAATAGGAGAAAGTCTGGAAAAAGAGAAAAAAATATGGTACAATAGGATAGAAATGGTTTTCAGGTAAACAAAAGAAAATTCCATGCGCGGCGGTTGTTTGCCTGAACGGAAGGAATGGAGAAGATTCTCTAAAGCAGGGAGGGACAGCGGTGGAAGTCAGACTGGCAAAACCGGAAGAAACCAAACAGGTACAGAATCTGTGGGACTATTGTTTCTATGAAGAACCGCAATATTTGCAGTGGGTGTTTGGCAGCCGATATTGTGCAGACAATACGGTTGTGGCGGTGGAAGCAGGTCAAGTGACAGGGGCGTTGCAATTGGTTCCCACTGCACTGCATTTGCATGATAAGACAGAAGCCTGTTACTATATTGCGGGCGTTTCGGTTTTTGCGCAAAGCCGCGGAAAAGGTATCGCGGCGGCAATGATGGCGTTTGCGGAGCAGATTGCCGCAGAGCGGGGCGTCTCTATGCTGCTGCTGGTGCCGGCAATTAGCGGCTATTATGAGAGGTTCGGATATGTGCATTGCACGTCAAAAGAAGAATATGTGTTTCCGGTTTCCTTAGCGGCGGGCTATCGATTTGACGGAACAGCAGAGCGTGTGGAAAAAGCGGCGCCGCTTCTGCCGATTTATGAGACATACGCAAAGTATTGGGACGTTACAATTGCGCGAACGCAGCAGGATATGGAACAGATTGTGCAGTGCTTTTCGGCAGAATGCCATGGCGGCGCTTATGTCTTTTACCGGAAAAACGAAGCGGTGGCATATTTGGTATACCATGTCACGCCGCAGGAAATCAACGTGCCGGAATGTGCGTATAGAAACGAAGCGGGCGCGTGTGCCATTTTGCAATTTATAGGCAGCCACAGTATGCAAACCAAAAAAATCCGGCTGCGCCTTGCGCCAGGAGACCCGTTATATACGAAACTATATCAGACAGGGGTGCAGCGCATCGTGACGCCAAGCTATATGGCGAAAAAAATCGGCTGTACGCCGGAGGAAACCGCTGCTTATTTAGGCGTTAGCGCAGGAAAAAGAATGGAATTGCTGGGACAAACAGCAGGAAATCAAAACAGTATTTATATCAATTTACCGCAATGGTATTGAAGGAGGAAATAAATATGGTAATGGTATTGTTTGCAGATGGATTTGAAGAAATAGAAGCGCTTGCGGTGGTAGATATTTTGCGGCGCGGCGGTGTGGAAGTCAAAATGGTTTCCATACAAGCAGAAAAGTGGGTGTGCGGCGCGCATGGTATCCGCATAGAAACGGATATAGCGGTCGAAGACGGATTGCTGCCGGAGACGGAAGCTGTGATTCTGCCGGGCGGCGGACCGGGCACAGAACGGTTAAAACAGTCGGCATGGGTGGAAGACACACTGCGCCGGGCGCAGGAAAAGGAACTTTATTTATGCGCTATTTGTGCGGCGCCTTCCGTGCTCGGAAAATATGGATATTTAAAAGGAAAAAAAGCCATTTGTTATGATGGGTTTGAAAATCAGCTAACAGGTGCGGAGATAACGGACAGCGCGGTTGTGACAGACGGAAAGGTGATTACTTCTAAAGGTGCAGGAACAGCGCACTTATTTGCATTTGAGATTTTAAAACAGCTTAAGGGTGAAGCGACCGCGCAGCAAGTGAAGGAAAGTATGAAATATGAATAAACAGGAATTGCGCCAGCATTTTTTAGCGCTTAGAAACGAATTGAAGGAGCAGCAGAGAACAAAGTGGTCGCGGGATATCTGTGCGCTTCTGCATTCCTGTCCTAAACTGAAACAGGCAAAGACAGTTGCCGCGTATTATCCGCTGGGAAGCGAAGTGGATTTACGTCCGTTGCTGGAAAAGTTGGCGCAGGAAGGAAAGCGATTGGCGCTGCCCATCTCTTATTCTGGCGGCGTGATGGTGTTTCATGAAGCGAAAATGAAAACATTGGAACAGGGGTTATATGGCATTTTTCAACCGCCGGAATGCAGCGCGGTTATTGTGCCGGAGGAAATCGAAGGTATGCTGGTGCCGGGCGTGGCATTTGATTCTATGGGCGGACGTATTGGGTATGGGAAAGGATATTATGACCGGATTTTGCAGCAGTATCATGGCTGGACAATGGGGATATGTTATGCGGCGCAAATGACCGAGAATGTGTTTTCGCAGCCGCATGACGTGCCGCTGCAATATTTGGTGAATGAAACAGGTATACACAAAGCGATAACATAGGAAAGGACGCAAGACATGAAAGACAGATTGATTCGTATGATAGAAAAAGAAGGACATTTCCGCGCCTTTGCAATTGATTCTCATGGAATGGTAGAGGAAGCGCGCAGAATTCATGGGACATCGCCTGTTGTGACGGCGGGACTGGGACGGTCGCTGTCCGCTGCCGCTATGATGGGAGCGGAATTAAAGACGCAGCAGGAAACCATTTCTGTTCAGCTTAAGGGGGACGGCCCAGTTGGCTGTATTGTGGCAGTGAGCGACAGTGACAGCAGAGTGCGCGGCTATGTAGGGGAACCGCTGGTGGACTTGCCGCTGAAACCCAATGGAAAACTGGATGTCAGCGGAAGCATTGGACAGGGGCATTTGACGGTCGTACATGATTTGGGTATGAAGGAACCCTATGTGGGACGGGTGGAATTGCAGAGCGGAGAAATTGCAGAGGACATCGCTTATTATTATGCAACTTCTCAGCAAACGCCGTCAGTGGTAGCGCTGGGGGTGCTGGTTGACAGAGATTATACCGTAAAAGCAGCCGGTGGATATATTGTGCAGCTTATGCCAGACTGCCCCGAAGAGGTTGTGAGCAAATTAGAAGAAAATGTGGCGCATATGCCGGCAGTGACACAAATGTTAGCGGAGCAGCATACACTGGAAGAGATGATGGAAAAAATATTGCAGGGTTTCTCCTATGACATCACAGAAGAACGCGAGCCTGTTTACCACTGTAATTGCGGCAGAGAACGGATTGAACGCGTTTTGATTTCTCTTGGGAAAAAGGAATTGTTGGATATGGCGCGGGAACAGAACGGAGCGGAAATTCGTTGCCATTTCTGCAATAAAACATATCCATTTTCTGAAGATGAATTGCGAGAATTAGTTAGAAAGATATAGAAAACAAGAGAAAATGGAAGGTATAGGGGGGTAATTTGAATTTAATGGCAAAAAAAATGAAATTACCCCTTGACTTTTGATTCTGGATATAGTATAATAATCAATGTTCCGCATGAATGGGACAGTGGATATGGGCGCATAGCTCAGCTGGGAGAGCATCTGCCTTACAAGCAGAGGGTCATAGGTTCGAGCCCTATTGTGCCCACCATATTCGGCCTGGTAGTTCAGCTGGTTAGAACGCTAGCCTGTCACGCTAGAGGTCAAGGGTTCGAGTCCCTTTCAGGTCGCCAATTTGCCTCTGTAGCTCAGTCGGTAGAGCAAGGGACTGAAAATCCCTGTGTCGATGGTTCGATTCCGTCCGGAGGCACCATCATTATTTGCGGGAGTGACTCAGTGGTAGAGTGTCACCTTGCCAAGGTGAAAGTCGCGGGTTCGAATCCCGTCTTCCGCTCCAAATCAGCCCACTAGGGCATCTGTGTGGAGAATGAATAATGGGCAGCATCGCAGCCCACTATTCATTTTTCATTATAACAGAAAATTTGCAAGTTTTAAACAGCAGACATAATGGCAAAATAACTTGCATAGAATAAAACAGTATGGCGCCATAGCCAAGTGGTAAGGCAGAGCTCTGCAACAGCTTTATCCCCAGTTCAAATCTGGGTGGCGCCTCCATATCATCGGAGCAAAGAAAAACTTTGCTCCGTTTTTTATGCAAAAAAACGCCCTTCATAGGATTTGTCTATAAAGGGCGTTTAGAGATTTATTAAAATTAGGCATAAGGGCGTATACAAGAACATCTCGAAGCGTTCCCAAATTATTTAAAATCGAAAGAAAATACGGTTGTGGTGTCGGTATTTCCCCAATTGGATTTGGGCGTAAGGGAAATGCTGTAGATTGGCTCGTTGATATCAATGCTGTAAGCTCTGTTTAAATTACAATTCTGAGCCAATATTGTTTTTGTGCCGTCTTGGGTAGTAATGTGTACCTCAAATTCTTTGCACAGTGTTTTTGGTACGCAGCACTGCGGGCTATCCATACGCACATTGCTGCGCATGGAACAAACTCGGTCAATATAATCACCCGGAAGCGTCTCACGGTTTAAATCGCTGTCAAAAGTCAGATGGAGCGAATGAACCATTTCGGGTTTACTGAAATTGTATGCAAGAGCGGTTCCGTTTTTGACAGCTACGCCACATGCAATATCTTGATATAGGCTATTTGGACGGTCTATGCCATTTTTTAAGGTATCGTTTCCGTTGATGATTGGTGTTTTGCTGCATAAATTACTTGTCTCGCGAAGGATATGGGGCAGGAAACAGTCGTTTTCCGCCAGCGTTTGCTGCAGTTCGTGTAATTTGTTTTGATATACGCCATGTGGGGAAAGGGTATATTTTGAAGCAAGGGCGGCGGCTGTTCCGACAGCCTGCCCTATGAGTGCGCAGGTAGCCATCACTCTTGTGCTGCTTAAAGCCATATGTGTTACGCTGATGTTGCGTCCGGCAAAAAATAAATTCGCAATGTTTTTGGAATACATCGAGCGGTAGGGAATGCAGTAGGGGGAAGGGGTTGCGGCTACTGTATTCACTTCGCCTTTATTGTAAAATCCGTCAGGGCAATGCACGTCATAGGGCCAGCCGCCGTAAGCTACCGTATCTTCAAAGATTTTATTTGCAGCAATATCCTGCTGCGTTATGATGTATTCGCCTACCATACGGCGTGATTCACGTTTGCCGGGCAGGAACCCAAGAAAATCCAAATCCCAATTTTGTGCCTGAAAGGCGCCGGAGTTCTTGATATAATTCCAGGTGCCGGTGGCAAGAGATATCAGGTCTTTGGCGATATGCTCGGTGTCATGTATGGTATCACGGTCGCCGCCAAGTTCAAGATACCAAAAATTCTCATAGGGACTGCCAAGGTCGGGCATGTGATATTTGAAATGTTCATTCGTAAGCGGTGTGCTCCATTTCGGCGGAATATAGGTGATAGGGTGCGCTGTTTCGCGTCCCTGAATCAAACAACTCATTCCCATAACGCAGTTGTCAGGCGTTTTGACTGGAGTATCTTCCGTAAATTCGTCAGCGCTTTCTCGTCCCAACCGATATTCCGCGCCTGTGAGCGGCGCTAAAATACTGTCGCCCGAGCAATCGGCATAGTTTGTACTTTGTACGTCATAAAAAGTTTGCGTGGTCATTTGATATCCGGTGACACTTTTGATTTTTCTTGTTCTGCCGTCGCCGAAATCGCCGTCCGCGCAGACGGCGTCCATGCAAGTGCAATTCAGTAAAAGCGTTATATTTTTCTCTCTTATAACAAAATCATATAGCACCGTATCCCAAATATAGTAGTTTTTCGTGGGATTTCTATAGCAATTTTCAAGGAAAATTTCTTCGATGATACCCGTTTCCATATTGTTTTTACCCTCTGCCCCACGAATCCACATTCTAATTTCAGACGAAGCATTTCCGCCCAATACCGGACGTTCATGCATCAGAACGACAGATGCACCTTGCCGCGCGGCAGCGATTGCCGCACAAATACCAGCCATACCGCCGCCGATAACGCATAAATCGGCTGTGATTTTTTGTCTGCGAAGCATATTGATTCCCTCCTTATTGACATGATGATTGTTCTATGCTAATATAAATTTAACAAAGAAAATATTAAATTTCTTGCAGTTTTATGCTAAAAAATATGAAAAAAATGCAAAAATGGTGTTTCGGAAGAAGGTGATGTCCGAATGAAAAATGGTGCAACAGATGATTCCTCTGAAAAGATGATGCAGTATATTCAATATTTGGAGGAGACGCATCATATCAGTATATCGGTACATTTTGCACCCCAATATTCTTTTATACCTGCGGAAGGAATACTGCCAGGCTTTCAAAAATACTATGGACATATTAATGCATATTGTCTATATGTAAAAAACGTATTGCATATGCAGCGTAAATGTTGGCGCTGCCAAGCCTTTGCGATAAAAAAATGTCATGGGGCGGAAAGCTATGAAGGAACCTGCCATGCCGGCGTACATGAATATATACGCAGGTTTCGGTGTGGAGATGAAGTGGCTGGATTTGTAAGTGTAAGTGGGTATAGAGATAAAAAGATAGCGTATGGTCAAAATAAATGGTATGATGACAATATGAACGAAGAACCTGTACCATATGAACTTCTTGAAACGGTGATTCCGCCCCTTTGCGCGATGATGTCAGTGTTTTTGCTGACGGTCAAAGAGGGACAGCGGACAGATAGCATATATTCCAAAATACTTGCCTATATCAATGAACAGCATGGGGCGGTAACGCTGGATATGCTGAGCCGGAAGTTTCATTACAGTAAATCTTATATCAGTCATATGTTTAGGCGTGAAAGTGGATATACCCTAAAGGAATATTGTAATTTATTAAAAATTGAAAATGCAAAAGTTCTTTTGAAAGAAAGCGATATAAGCATTACGAATATTTCTTTATCTGTCGGCTACAATAATTTCAGTTATTTCATCAACACGTTCAAAAGAATCACCGGCGAAACGCCGCTTGCATGGAGAAAAAAGGTAAGGAAAGAGGCAGCAAGGGAAAGGGCATAAGAAAGCGGCATATCTGTTCTTGTATACAGAAACAGATATGCCGCTTTTGTGATAATGTTTTATTATCGTTTTTCCAAAAGGGAGCAGCAGTCCTTATTTATTCCGTATCAGATGTATTTTTATATTTTATGATGACCTCTACATGGGTTCCGTTTCCGTTGGTATCCATAAATTGGATTTTACTCTCTTCGCCATATTCAAAACGCAGACGTTCGGAAATATTGGAAAGTCCATAGCTAATCTTATTCTCCAGGGAGTGGACAGACGGTGCAAATGGGTCGCAGGCAATGCCGCGGCCATTGTCAATCACTTCAAAAATAAGCGTATCTTCATTACGCAGATATCCATTGACAATGATTTTTCCTTTATAATTGATATCCTTAAAGCCATGCTTGATAGAATTTTCCACAAGCGGTTGCAGGATAATTTTAAGCACTTTGATATCCAGAATATCCTCCGCAATATGAAACTCTACATCAAACAAATCCTCAAAACGCATTTGTTCTAAAATGAGATAATTTTCTGCATGTTTCACTTCTTCTCTGACTGTTATAAAATTGCTGCCATGACTCAGACTGATACGCAGAAAAGAAGATAAGGCAAGCACAATCTGTTTGATTTCTTCTTGATTACAACTGTGCGCTTTCCAGAAAATGATATCAAGTACATTATAGACAAAGTGATGTTTAATCTGTGCTTGCAGGGTACAGAGTTCAGCAATGTGTTTTCTTTCTTGCTCCTTCTGATTTTTCGTGATAAGATCTTGGATTCGTGTTACCATATTATTAAAGCAGTATTCAAGCGAAGCAATTTCGCTGTGGTGATTTTTGGGGATATATTCCTCGGGCTTATCCGCAAAGGCAATCATGTCGTCGTTTAACTTATTGACAACGGCAAGGCACTTTTT
>Ga0137297_10903_pt1 | contig 19249 bp, 16 predicted proteins | sample RamsorincwithD2O_FD_97191 | JGI IMG/M metagenome (GOLD analysis project Ga0137297, IMG submission 97191) | Mouse cecal microbial communities from Vienna, Austria - Mucin amended with D2O | ecosystem: Host-associated > Mammals > Digestive system > Large intestine > Cecum | place: Austria: Vienna... | reverse complement strand
CATTCCGCACAGCAGGGGCAGTGTATAATCCGGGGGCTGTGATTGAGGCGATTCGTAATGATGACTTTGATTCCTATTGGACTCAGACCTCGGCGGCGGAAAGCCTGATGGAATATATCAGCCTGGACTTTGACGGGCTGGGGAAAACCGTAGCGGAACTGATCGGCGGTGGGAAAGTGAAGGTGGATACAAAAGGCTTTGCCAATGATTTGGTGACATACCGAAATCAGGATGATGTCCTTACACTTTTGATTCATCTGGGATATCTGGCTTATGATGAGGAGGCGGAGCAGGCCTATATTCCGAATGAAGAGATACGGATGGAATTTGCAAAAGTAATTCGGGAAGTGAAGCGTGATGATACTATCAAAAGGATTCGGGAAAGCGATCAGCTTATTTATGACACGATTCATGGAAATGGGGAGGCTGTAGCCGCACAGATTGAGAAGATTCATGAGGAGGAGGCGCCTCTTCACTACAATAATGAACAGGCTTTACGCAGTGTGGTGAAAAGGGCGTATTTCAGCTGCGGCGACGAGTTTGTGATGCTGGAGGAGCTGCCGGCCGGCGTGGGATATGCGGATATTGTGTATCTGCCAAAGAAGGCTTCACGGATGCCGGCATTGGTGATTGAACTGAAATGGAATAAAAGTGCGGAGGGAGCCATTGCGCAGATAAAGGAGCGGAATTATCCCAGGGCGATGGAAGGATATGGCGGTGCTATATTGCTGGTAGGGATAAATTACGACAAGGACGCACCGGCAGGAAAGAGAAGGCATACCTGTGTGATAGAAAAGCATCAGATACGAGGATAAACAGCCGGGGAGCTGACGCTGGTGGATATTGTGGGGATATTGTAGTGCAATCTGTAGTGCAATCAGTTGTACGGATTGCTGCAGAAAAGATTCTTTTGTGCCGGGCCATCCATCAAGTGCCCCTGAGCGTTAAAACGGGAGCCGTGGCAGGGGCACTCCCAGGTGCGCTCTTCCGGATTCCAGGTCAGCTTGCAGCCCATGTGGGGACAGCGGCGGTCTTTTGCAGTGAGGCCAAGGAGCAGGCCTTTTCCGGATTCGATGGAATGGGCAGCCAGTTCTGCAGCTGAGGCCCTTAGGTGGAAGCGGGCAGGGGTAAACAGGGGCTCGTAGATGGAGGAGTGGCCGCAGATGGAGTTGGTGAGAAGATGGGCGGCGACCATGGAGGTAGTCATTCCCCATTTCTGAAAACCGGTTGCCACATACCAGTGAGGTGTCCGGGGAGAAAATCTTCCGATAAGGGGAAGGTGGTCTAAGGTGATACAGTCCTGGGCAGACCAATGGCCGGAGATTCTGGCATCAGGGTAGAAGCGGCCGGCGGCATGGGCCAGGGATTTATAGGGATGAGGGGACGGCTTGCCGGTGCGGTGGCCGAAGCCTCCTAAAAGAAGGGTGTCTCCAACAGAGCGGAAGGAGAGCCCTTCTTTTTCAATGCCTAAATACATATGTTCAAGCCTGACGGCGTGGGACAGAGCCAGCACGTAGCTGCGTTTTTGATACATTTTCAAAAAGAAAAAGCCTGGAATCAGGGGGAAGGGGTAATGGCATGCGAACACCACATCCCTGGCAGATACATCGCCGTGGGGAGTGGATAAAATCTGATGATTTTTTGCCTGCTTCACCGTCAGAACCGGTGTTTTTTCGTAGATGGTTAAAAGAGAGGAGACGGATTCCAGGAATTTAAGAGGGTGGAACTGGGCCTGATTGGAATAATAGATGGCTCCTTTTACAGGAAAGGGCAGCTCCGTGTCAACGGAAAACTGGGAGTGGATTCCGGATTCCATGGCTGCTTTGGATTCCTGCCGGAGAATATGAGCATCCTTAAGAGAATACAGGCAGGCAGAGCATTTCTTAAAATCGCAGAAGATGGAGCGGGCAGTGATCAGGCGCTGGTATTCCAGGATGGCTTTCTGGTTGGCAGAGGCGTAAAGCCTTGCATGGCGGATACCCATGTATTTTTGGATTTTCTGGTAGATAAGTCCGTGCTGGGATGTGATCTTGGCGGTGGTGCCTTCGGTCTGGCCGCTGCCGATTCGGTCTGCCTCCAGGACGATGACCTGCTTCCCGGCCTGGGAGAGGTAGTAGGCGGTCAGGACTCCGGCCAAACCGGCGCCGATGACAGCCACGTCTGCGGACAGACTGCCTGGAAGGTGGTTGCGGGAAGGGATGGATGTGGACTGGGTCCAGATGGTTTTTGGCGTTGTTTTCAATGTTGTTCACCTCAAAATAGTACGGTTTATGTGCAATGCTGTAGTAGGATGTGCCTGTTGAAGGGATTTTATACATGAGGGGAGGGATTTAGAGACGGGAGGGTGGGACAGAAAAATAGCCGTTTTCGCTGCAGACTGGTTTCAGAGGCAACGGAAACGGCTATTAAATTATAAAATCAGAATTATGAGTTCTTTAATGTATATACTTCACGAATCCTGCGTAAAGCAATAATATCGTCTACATTATAGGTTCTGCATAATCCTTTTAACAGCCTTGTTCGTTTTTGGGGAGATGCATTTTGATAATTATTTATTGATAAGTAATGATAGACATCATCCAGCGGCATTAACAGTGCAGCCGCTACATAATCTGCGGCCTGCTCAACATATGCCTTGTGTTTTCCGTCAGGGCGATCAATGGGGACAGCATCCTCATTGATAATATGTCCGCATTCATGAGCGAACGCAAATGTCTTCTCCTGCTGGCTTAATCCTTTGCGAAAGGTTACAGTCATAATCCCATTTATATCGGGACTTCCCAGATGGGCTTGCCCGGAAATTTGCTCTTCTATATCATTCACACGAATTTTTAATGCCTGGCCGATTACAGAAATATCCTCCCCTGGTTTTAAGTTGTTCTTTAGAAGAAATCGAGATACTTTTTCTTCCGCTTTCTTCATTTGCTCGCTGGTAATATCTTGTTTGACTGCCATGGAAAATTCAGCTTTTATTCTGCCGGAATTTAATATGAATGAAGTAATGAATACAACAAAACACGATATTAATATGATCGTCAGATATAATTCAGGATTCATCCTTCAACACCTCCAATCCCATTGTTTCTGATAGCGTCTTTTAGTGACATATCCTTTAAAAATACAGCAGCAGCGTCCCAAATTGCGACAGAACACGTGCCTAAATAGGCCAATAAAATTGCATCAAACCGATAGCCTATTTTATGTATTATCAGAACATAAAAAATAATGTAAAGACAGTAGAGGATTATAATTCCATTAGAAAGAAATATCACGAAAAGCTTTGTATTGCATCTGCACTTTATCCCTCTTTTCCATCGGTTGGCTGCATCATAAATTCCATTCAAGACACTAATCAGGATAGTAACATAACAATACGTTCTTGAAACAATATCTGCTGATTGTACCTTTAAACTAATATATGTTACCATAACCGGAATGACAATATAAAAAATTAAATAGGCTGTCGCATCGCCGAGTTTAAAACTGAATATGTTGCTATTCACAATAAATTATATCTCCATAAGTATACTTTACGCTTATTTTTTGTAAAATTATAACCATTTTTTATAACTAAAGTTTAACATATGTCTCAGAAGCTGTCAACGCGATTTCCCCGCCTTATGGAGCCAGAAAATTTTTACAGCTGGCTCTTTTTTTTATGGTATGAGGAAGGGTTATGGATTCCGGCGTCTCAGGATAATCCCAGAGCAATTCCAGAGAGCGGGCGGCAATCAGGTCAATGGGCTGGGCGATGGTTGTCAGATGCGGCCTGGTCTCCAGAGAAACCTGGCAGTTGTCAAAAGCCAGCAGGGAGATATCGTCTGGAACCGAAAGGCCGTGGTCCGTAATCGAAGCCAGCGCTCCGGCTGCCATGTCATCACTGAAGACAAAAACAGCGGAGATGGGAAGCCGGCGCTCAAACAGCTGATTCATGGCTGAATATCCGTCCTGGACAGAGCTTCCGCCGTATACAATATGTTCATCCGGCAGGGCAAGCCCTGCATCTTCCAAAGCCTTCTTGCAGCCCATGATCCGCTGAAAGCCTGAACTGATGGACTGGGGTTTGGCAGAAATCAGTCCCAGGTTTTTATGTCCCAGACGGATCAGATAATTAGCTCCGTCATATGCAGCTGCCATGTCATCGATGTGTACGGCGGGAAATACATGTTTTAGGGAAAGTGCGCCGCAGACAACGGTATGAAATTGATGTTCATATAACATTTCCTCCAGAGGATCATCCATCGGTTCATCTAAAAGAAGCACTCCCATGGGGGAGATGGCTTTCAGAAGACTTAAACATTTTTTCAGGTCAGGGTCCCTGGAGGGAAGCACCAGCATCTGAAGCGCTGCTTTCCGTGCGGCCTGCTCCAGATAGGCCAAAAGTTCATTAAAAAAACTGTGGCGCCAAATGGGAGTAAAAATGACAAAAGATTCACAGGCCGTCCTGGATCTGCGCATCCTGGCGGCAGGCGTGTAGCCGGTCTGGTCAGCTGTCTGTCTTATCGTTTCTGCGATTGCCGGACTTAATCCCACCCCTCCGTTAAAATAACGGGAAACCGTAGCCGGGCTTACATTACAAAGTTTGGCGAATTCTCGTATTGTCATGGGGTAAATCCTCCGTTAACAAAGTCTCTTTTATTTCTGACGAATTCTTGCTTCTATTTTACCAAAATGTTCCGGGTTTGAAAAGTTCTTTGAAACTTTTTTGAAACAAAATTTATCGGGCTCATAGTAAAAGTTTGCCACATTTCTATTATAAACAAAAATTGAAATAAAATATGTTGTTTCTGAAACAAGTAAGAAAAAATGATTAATTTTATAAAAAATGCAAAAAAAACTTGCATAATTTATAATAACATGATACAATTTCGACATGAAATAAAAAACAAAGCGTGAAACAATCAAAAAACAAGGAGGTGAAACAAAAAGGAATAATCAAGGAACCAGTTAAACATACTAAAAATAAGCAGGAGGTAATTTATGAAACGGTTGAAAAAATGGGGAGCAGCATTATTGGCAGCCGGCATGATTTTAAGTCTGACGGCCTGCAGCCAGCCAAAGGAAGGGACAACGAAAACTCAGCGGGCGGCGGAAAACAAAGAACAGAAAGAAGAGGCAAAGGGACAGAGCCAGGAAACTGCCGTTTCGGCCGGGGAAAAGGTCACCTTGAGTTTGTTCTACTGGGACGCTACCTTTGCAGAGGAGATTGATGAGCTGATTAAGGCCTACAACGCTCAGGAGGGAAATTCCAATGTGACTATAGAGCCGACGCAGCTTCCATGGGCAGAGTACTGGACAAAGCTGGAGACAACTCTGGCCACCGGTGACGATGCGCCGGATATTTTCTGGGTGAACCTGGCTCATCTGGTAGAGTATCTGCCGGCAGGATATATGCTCCCTTTGGAGGACGGGGTGGTAGAACTTGACAAATATTCTGCTACGGCTATGGATCTTCTGAAAGGGGAGGATGGAAAGCATTACGGGGTACCTTTCCTTCTGGATCCCAATGTATTAATCTATAATAAGGCCATGTTTGACCAGGCGGGACTTTCCTATCCGACCAACGAATGGACCTGGGAAGACTTTAGGGAAGCGGCAAAAGCCCTTACAAAGGAGGACAAAAGCCAATATGGCTACTGCTTTCGGACGGATTCGGGACAGGGCTCTATGCATGAGTGGCTGGTCATGGCAGGAAACAATGAGTTTGATTATATAAACAGTGTGCCGCTTTTTGCTCAGGACGATGCGCTGGAAGGATGGTCTTTTGTATATGACATGATGTATCAGGACGGGAGTACGCCTACTGGAGCTCAGATGACAGAGATTCAGGGGGATACCTATTTTCAGTCCGGCCAGGCGGCCATGGTGTTTGGAGCGCCGCCGAGAATTGTAGCCAACGCAGAAGCTCTGGGGGCGGATAACATCGGGGTGTGCATGCTTCCTACAGGAGCCAGAAGAGCCTGCTCCTTCAGCGTATGCAGTATGGCTGGGTATGCAGATACAAAATATGCTTCACAGGTTCAAAGCTTCCTAAAGTTTACGGCCAGTGAAGAAGGCATGACAATTCTGTCCAAGGCAGGCCTGACAGCTCATATGGACTGCTTTGATGTGTACGAGCAGAACCTGGGCATTGATGCAGGTGCAATCAAGGAGTCTCTGGAACAGTCAACCCTGGTTCCGATTCTGTATTCCGTGGGACATAACAGCGAATTCCAGACGGCGTTTAACTCCTGTATCGGGGAGGTGTATCTGACGACGGATTTGGACAAGGAGGGCATCAGGAAGATCGTACAGAGCTATGCGGATCAGTGTACGGCCCTGACACAGTAGCATTCCAGGACAGCAGTTCAAGGGGCATCTGAACTGTAAAGTTTCAGGAAAGGGATTGCCGGGATGCAGGAAGCTGGTATATCGCTGCGCCAGTACCGCCCTGCAGGGCAATCCCTGACGTGTTATGAAAGGTGAGGTGGGGATGAAAGAACATAAAAGAAAAAAGCCTTTTTATCAGACTGACAACTTCTGGGGATATCTTTTTGTGTCCCCGCTGGTTCTTCTGATGCTGATTTTCTCTGTGGGACCAATCTTCTTTTCTTTTTATATGTCTCTGACAGAATGGAAGCTCAGCGGAGCCGGACATTTTATCGGACTGAACAATTTCAGGGAATTGTTCGTGGATGCTACAATCTGGTTGGAGTTAAAGAATTCCATGGTGTATACGTTGTTTAAAGTGCCTATCGGAGTTGCCATATCCCTGATTCTGGCTTATTTTTTAAATCAAAAGGTTCCGTTTAAGGGGCTGTTTCGGGTTATCTATTTCCTTCCTTCTATCACGATGACAGTAGCCATAGGGCTGGTTTGGCGGTACCTGTTTAATTCTCAGTATGGAATCGTCAATGTGATTTTAGGATGGTTCGGCATAACCGGTCCTTTCTGGATGGCGGATCCCCAATATTTTTTTGCAGCCATTATAATAGTAGCTATTTGGCAGGGAATCGGTTATGATATGGTTATACTCCTTGCAGGGCTTCAGAATGTACCGGGAGTTTACTATGAGGCGGCCAGAGTAGAGGGTGCTTCTTACTTCCAGTGTTTTAAAAGCATTACGGTGCCTTTGATTACACCCAGTCTTTTCTTTGTGATTATTATGGAGTTTATGAACAGTCTGAAGGTATTTGACCTGATTTATATTTTTATCAACGCCTCCTTCGGCCCTGTGGAAAAAGCGGCAAGGACCATGGTATATGGAATTTATCAAAAGGCGTTTGTCTATTCCAGAATGGGGTATGCCTCTGCGGAAGCAGTAATCCTGTTTGTCATTATTCTGGGAGTTACCTTGATTCAGTTCTGGGGAGAGAGAAGGTGGGTGCACTATGATTAAAGGCAGAAAGAAAAGGCGGAAGGCAGAAAGCGTGACCCTCTTGGCGTTTACCGTGCTGACAGCCGGATTCGTGGTGATGCTTCTTCCCTTTTTATGGATGGTACTGACTTCATTTAAGACATATGCTGAGGCGGTGAAGATTCCCATTGTATGGTTTCCTGAGAAATTTACACTGGAGAATTATGAATATGTGTTAAACAGCATGAATTTTCTTCTGTACTACAAGAATTCGGTGATTATGGTTGTGGGGGTTATTGCAGGACAGCTTCTGGTATGCTCTCTGGCAGGATACGCCTTCGCCAGGATTCCATTTCGCGGGAAGAATCAGCTGTTTCTGTTTTTGATGGCGGTGCTGATGGTTCCCGGACAGATGACTGTGATTGCCCGTTATCTTCTGATTTATAATCTGAAACTGTCAGATACTTATGCAGGACTGATTCTGCCTCTGATCCCAAGTATTTTCGGAACCTTTCTGCTCCGGCAGTTTTTTATGGGAATACCGGGAGATTTGGAGGAGGCGGCGAAAATCTTATCCGTAGTGCCGCTTCCTTTAAACAGCATCCGCAGAAACTGAAGGTATTGCTTCTGAATCTCCGGTATCTCCCTTATAGGAGCGTCCCATTCATCTATAATCATGATAAATTTATTGCCTGTCAGCTCTGCGGCATTCATCAGAGTCTCGTCAAAAACCTTTCCTTCCCTCAGACCGGGATATGCATCCAAAATCTCTTTTGTCACACTTTCCTGAATAAACGACACCACGTCACAGGAGCCGGTTTTTCCTATTATGTTGGTCATGTCAAGATAAATCACATTATATCGGTTTCTGTTTTTCTCGTATGTCCCATGGAATTTCTCGTCTGTGGCAATTTCCAGGTCATCAAACAGAGCCGAGGAATCACAGGTCTTATCATAATATGCGCACAGCATTTTGGCGGCAAAAGATTTTCCAAAACGCCGGGGCCTGCTGATACAGGTTAAGCATCTGGGAGTATCAATGGTCTCGTTAATCAGGCTGATCAAACCGCTTTTATCCACGTATACATCATTTCTTATTCTCGCAAACCCACTGTTTCCTGGATTCAAATACATTCCCATAAGACCCGTTCCTCCATGATGGCAAAACGCCTCATCACATGATAGCAAAGCCGCCTTATTTTCATACCCTGCTAATACAATAATTTTTCCATAAAAGCATCCGTATCAAATATAATATCTCATCGTCAAGTTCTTTTATTGCCACGTATTTATCCTGTTACTCTTATTGTTCCGCTTTTACAAGTATACCATGATATATTATTCTGGTACAGAAGTTTTACAGATAAATTTATTCAATCCCTGCAATATCCACCAGCGTCAGCTCCCCGGCCCGGTTCTCCAGACTGGCTGCCAGCGCCCTGGCCGTATCCAGCGCCGTCAGCACATGGACTCCTGTCTCGATGGCATTGCGCCGTATGATAAACCCGTCATGGCTCCTCTCGGCTCCCTGCTGGGGAATGTCAATCACCAGATCGATCTTATGTCCCAGAATCAGATCCAGCAGGTTCGGCGATTCCTGCTCAAGCTTATTGACCCGGAATGCCTTCACCCCATTCTGATTCAGAATCTTTGCCGTTCCTTTTGTGGCAAAGATTTTGTAACCTGTTTTTTGAAACCTTCTGGCAACCTCCACAATCTCCGGTTTATCCTCATCCCGAACCGTAATTATCATATTTTTATATCTTGGCAGTTTCACACCGGCTCCTTCAAAGGCCTTGTAAAGGGCCTCATTAAAGGTTTTTGCAATCCCCAGACACTCCCCTGTAGACTTCATCTCCGGCCCCAGGCTGATATCCGCCCCCCGGATTTTTTCAAAGGAAAACACCGGCATTTTGATGGCAATATACTCTGATTTCTTCTGCAGCCCCGGTCGGTAACCTAATTCCCGGATGGTATGCCCGCAGATAACCTGCGTGGCCAGAGGCACGATGGGAATCCCTGTGACCTTGCTGATATAGGGCACGGTCCTGGAAGAACGGGGATTCACCTCGATAATGTACACATCCTCCCCGGTCACGATAAACTGGATATTGATCATCCCCTTCACATGGAGGGCCTTAGCCAGCTTCTCTGTATAATCTACCAGCTTTTCCTCCACCCCAGGCGTAATACTGGGAGCCGGATACACGGAGATGCTGTCCCCGGAATGAATTCCGGTACGCTCAATATGCTCCATAATGCCGGGAATCAGAATATCCCTGCCGTCACAGACTGCATCCACCTCAATCTCTTTTCCCACAATATATTTGTCCACCAGTATAGGGTGATCCTGGGCAATCTGGTTGATGATGCCCATAAACTGGTCGATGTCATGGTCATTGATGCAGATCTGCATCCCCTGCCCTCCCAGCACATAGGAAGGCCGTACCAGAACCGGATACCCCAGCTCCCCTGCCGCCCTCTTGGCCTCGTCCGCCGTAAACACCGTATGCCCTGCCGGCCTTGGAATCTGGCACTGCTCCAGAATCTTATCAAACAATTCCCGGTCTTCTGCTGCATCCACATCCGCTGCCGCTGTCCCCAGAATCGGCACCCCCATCTTCATCAGGGCTTCTGTCAGCTTGATGGCTGTCTGCCCGCCAAACTGCACCACAGCTCCATCCGGCTTCTCAATATCCACAATACTCTCCACGTCCTCCGGTGTCAACGGTTCAAAATACAGCTTGTCCGCAATGTCAAAATCCGTGCTGACCGTCTCCGGATTGTTGTTGATAATAATGGTCTCATAGCCCTCCCTGGAAAATGCCCAGGTGCTGTGTACGCTGCAGAAATCGAATTCGATTCCCTGGCCGATACGGATAGGGCCGGAACCAAGCACCAGTACTTTCTTTTTGTCCTTTGTCCTCTGGGCCTCATTCTGGCTTCCATAGCAGGAGTAATAATAGGGGGTCTGAGCCTCAAACTCCGCCGCACAGGTATCCACCATCTTGTAAGCAGCCTCAATCCCTTCTTTCTTCCGCATTTCCTTTATCTGGTTCTGAGGAATCCCCGTCAATCTGGAAATCACCGTATCCGGAAATTCCAGCCTCTTGGCCTCTCTTAAAAGCTCCCCGGTCAAAGGCCCGGTCTTGAGGGCCGCCTCCATCTCCACCAGCACGTCCAGCTTGTGAATAAACCAGACATCAATCATCGTGCTGTCATGGATGGTCTCATAGGAAATCCCTCTCCGCAGGGCTTCTGCAATCACCCAGATCCGCCGGTCATCCACCCTGTGAAGCTGTTCCATCAGCTGATCCTCATCCAGTCCTGAGAAATCATAGGACAAAAGACAATCCACATGCTGTTCCAGAGAACGGACCGCCTTCATGAGAGCCCCTTCAAAATTGGTACAGATGCTCATCACCTCGCCTGTAGCCTTCATCTGAGTCCCCAGAGACCTTTTGGCACTGATAAATTTGTCAAAAGGCAGTCTGGGCATTTTCACCACACAGTAATCCAGCATAGGCTCAAAGCTGGCATAGGTCTTGGCAGTTACCCCGTTTCTTATCTCATCCAGCGTATACCCCAGTGCAATCTTCGCCGCCACCTTGGCAATGGGATATCCGGTGGCCTTGGAGGCCAGGGCCGAAGAGCGGCTGACACGGGGGTTCACCTCAATGACACAGTACTCAAAGGACTCTGGGTGAAGGGCATACTGGACATTGCATCCGCCTGTGATCCCCAGCTCCGTAATAATATTCAGGGCAGAGCTTCGCAGCATCTGATATTCCTTGTCCCCCAGGGTCTGGGACGGCGCCACCACAATGCTGTCTCCCGTATGGACTCCCACTGGGTCAATATTTTCCATATTGCATACAGTAATCACATTGCCTGCGCTGTCTCTCATGACCTCATATTCGATTTCCTTCCACCCAGCGATACAGCGCTCCACCAGAACCTGGCCTACCCGGGAAAGCCTTAAGCCGTTGGACAGAATCTCCACCAGCTGCTCCTGATTCCGGGCGATTCCGCCTCCGCTTCCCCCCAGGGTATAGGCAGGACGCAGCACCACCGGATACCCGATGGTATTGGTAAATGCGATGCCGTCCTCCACATTTTCCACCACCATGGAGGCTGCCACAGGCTCTCCGATTTTCTCCATGGTCTCCTTAAACTCCAGGCGGTCCTCCGCCTTCTTAATGGTCCGGGCTGTGGTTCCGATAAGCCGCACATGGTGCTTCTCTAAAAATCCCGCCTCCTCAAGCTCCATAGCCAGGTTAAGCCCTGCCTGGCCCCCCAGGGTGGGAAGGACGCTGTCCGGCTTCTCCTTGAGAATCAGCTGCTCCACCACCTCCGCTGTCAGCGGCTCAATATACACATGATCCGCAATATCCTTATCCGTCATAATGGTGGCCGGATTGGAATTCAACAGGACAACTTCGATTCCCTCTTCCTTCAGGGAACGGCAGGCCTGGGTTCCGGCATAGTCAAACTCCGCCGCCTGGCCGATGACAATGGGCCCGGAGCCCAGTACAAGTACTTTCTTGATATCAGGATTTCTCGGCATTATCCATTCACCTCCATCATCTGCAGAAATCTGTCAAACAGGTAGTCCGAATCCCTGGGCCCGGGACAGGCCTCCGGGTGGTACTGCACCGTAAAAATGTTCTTTCCAATATATTTTAATCCTTCATTGGTCCCGTCATTGACATTGACAAATGCAGGAACCGCAATCCCGGGATCCAGACTGCTTTCATCCACCGCATACCCGTGATTCTGGGAGGAAATATAGACCCGTCCGGTCTCCAGATCCTTTACCGGATGGTTGCCTCCCCGGTGGCCGTATTTCAGTTTAAATGTATCCCCGCCTGTGGCAAGAGCCATCAGCTGATGTCCCAGGCAGATTGCAAAAATCGGAATGTCCGAATTATACAGCTTTCGGATTTCCTTTATAATCTCCACATTCTCCTTGGGATCCCCTGGTCCGTTGGACAGCATGATTCCATCAGGATGGGAGGCCAAAATTTCCTCTGCAGACGTGTGGCATGGATATACGGTAACCCGGCATCCCCTTTTTGCCAGAGACCTGGCAATATTTCTCTTGGCTCCCAGATCCAGAAGGGCTACATTTTTAAGAGACGGCTTAGCTTTACTTCCTGCCTCACCGGCAGGCTCTATCACATAGGCTTCCCGGCAGGAAGTCTTCTCCACCAAGCCGGCAGCCCTGTACGCCTTTATCCGTCCTGAAAGCTCCACCGGATTTTCATATTCTCTGGTGGTGATCATACCGTTCATAGTTCCTTTTTCTCTTAAAATTTTGGTGAGGGCTCTTGTATCGATACCGCAGATACCGGGAATGTGGTTTTTGACTAAGAAATGCTGAATTGTATCTTCACTTCGGAAATTGCTGGGAACTTTAGATAATTCTCTGACAATGTAGCCATCCGGCCAGGGTTTTGAAGACTCCATGTCCTCATGGCAGATGCCGTAGTTGCCGATTAAAGGGTACGTCATCACAACCGCCTGTCCTGCGTAGGAAGGGTCTGTTAGTACCTCCAGATAACCGGTCATGGACGTGTTGAACACGATTTCGCTGATAACCTCCCGGTCAGAGCCGATACTCCTTCCTTCAAACACGGTTCCGTCTTCCAGAATCAAAAATGCTTTCATAAGGGATACCATTCCTTTCTCACCTGTTTCTGGAGTTGATTTTCCTCCAAAAATTCGGTTTCTTGTAGTGTAGGGTATTGGGGAATAAAATGGCGTGGTATTATGCCCAAATTGACAGTATTATACATGAAAACAAATAAATTTTCAACTGTTTTTTATTTCGGATCCCATGGATTATCAGCTGATAATCATATTTTGTTCCATTTCTCTATATCATATTATGATAACACAGTCCCAGCCTCAGAAAGGAAGTCTTATGAATCAAGATATGCACCTCTGCGCCACAGATGCTGCAAGCCAAGGGCTTTTGCAGGTAAATGTAGTCTCTGTCATCAACAATTTTCCCATAAGCAACGCCACCGTCCGGATCACCAACACAGAATCCCCTGACAACACAGTGGATCAGCTGACCACCAACAGTTCCGGCCAGACACAGCAGATTGCGCTGGATGCCCCGGCTCTGGAGTACAGCCTGACCCCAGGCGACGTACGCCCTTATTCCGAATACAATCTGGAGATCTCAGCTCCGGGATACAAAACCCAGTATATCAGGGGAACAGAGATTCTCCCTGACTCCACCTCCATACAGCCGGCTGCTTTAGAGCCTGTGGATGACCCGGAGCCGGAAGAAAATCCTATTGTGATCCCTGAACACACCCTGTACGGCAATTATCCACCTAAAATCGCCGAATCAGAGATAAAACCTGTCAATGAATCCGGCGAGATCGTACTCAGCCGTGTGGTGGTTCCCCAGACCATCGTGGTTCATGACGGCGTCCCTACCGATTCCTCAGCGCCAAACTACTATGTGCCTTACCGGGATTACATCAAAAATGTGGCCTCCAGCGAAATCTACGCCACCTGGCCCCAGGCTACCATCACTGCCAATGTTCTGGCAATCATGTCCTTTACCCTGAATCGTGTCTACACCGAATGGTATCGGAACCAGGGATACGATTTCACCATCACCTCTTCCACGGCTTTTGACCACAAATGGATCCACGGCAGGAATATATATGAGAGCATCTCCCTGATTGTAGATGAAATCTTCGACAATTACCTGTCCAGACCGGATGTGAAGCAACCTATTTTAACCCAGTACTGCGATGGAAGGCAGGTTACCTGCCCAAACTGGATGACACAATGGGGTTCCTGTGCCCTGGGAGAGCGGGGCTACAGTCCCATTGAAATCCTCCGCCATTTTTACGGCCCCAGCATCTATATCAACACTGCTGATCTGATTTCCGGAATTCCTTCCTCCTGGCCCGGAGAGGATCTGACCATCGGTTCCTCCGGCCAGAAGGTACAGCAGCTGCAGGAACAGCTGGATGCCATTGCCACTGTCTACTCTGCCATTCCCCGCATCGCCGCAGACGGCTTCTACGGCCCTGCCACATCCAACTCTGTCCGGGAATTCCAGTCCATCTTCGGCCTCCCTCAGACCGGTGTGGTAGATTTCAGGACCTGGTATAAAATTTCTCATATTTACGTGGGAATTACACGGATTGCAGAATTACAGTAAATCCCTATACCTGCCATCAGGCATGAGTTACTGCAAAAGCCCGGGAGAAGCTTTGAGACAGCTTTTCTCTCCGGGCTTTATCCCTTTTTGTATCTTATTTCAAAATCTCCAGCACCTGCAACAGATTATGAATCCGATAATCCGCCAGAGACTGGTCAAAATCAAACCTGTCATCAATCACCGCCACAACCGTCATTCCTGCCCGGCTGGCCGCCGTCACCCCGAAGGTAGAATCCTCAACCACCAGGCATTCCTCCTCCTTCACTCCCAGCTGCCTGGCCGTATAATGATAAATCTCCGGATCCGGCTTACTCCTTTTAAACTGTGTCCCGCTGACCACCACCTGAAAATACTCTTCAATCTTATTTACCCGCAGAACACGTTCAATAATATCCATCTGGGTGGAAGAAGCCAGTGCCACGCCATATCCCCTGTCCTTTAGCTCCTTTAAAAGGACTCCCGCCTCCTTGCGGAATATGGAGGTGTAATCAATCTTGCCGAACACAGCATCTCCGTGAAATTCTTCTTTAAATTCTCTGCGCAGCTCTTCCCAGGTCTGTCCGTTATTCACAGCCCTGGCCAGACAGGCCCAGGCATCCTTTTTGGAACTTCCCACCATACCGTACAGCTGTTCCATGGTTGCATCCGGATTCTTGGTCCGCACAAAATCCAGCTCATACTTAAGATACTCTTCCTCGCTGTCTATCAAAACCCCGTCCATATCAAAAATCACTGCTTTAATCGTCCTGTCCATCTGTCCTCTTCCCTGCATAATTATGTAATCGCTTCTCTCACTTTAGCAGCGGCCTCCTTCTGTGCCTCAATCACACAGTCACACCACCTGTCAAACTCCGGATCCTCTTTCCTGCATTCCGGATGGCTCATCACATACTTCACCGCCCAGGGAATTCCCTGATCCAGACGGACCGTTGCGCAAAAATCCGGCACAAGCCGTTTTAACTTGCTGTTGTCAAAGACCACACTGTTTGCCTTGTCTCCCCACAGGCTTCCTCTCAAATCCCACGCCTTCGGGCTGGCAGAAACCAGAAATCCTGTGGATACATAGAACGGTTTGAATTCCACTCCCAGTGACGCTGCTATAATCTGGTAGACCTGGTTCCAGGTCACGGTTTCATCCCCGGTAATCTGCACGGCTTCTCCTATGGCATGGATATTTCCCATCAATCCAAGGAACCCTTTTGCAAAATCCTCATTGTACGTCATGGTCCACAGAGCGCTTCCGTCTCCATGAACCAGAACCGGCTTTCCCTCCAGCATCCGCTTTATCACCTGATAGCTTCCCTTGCTTCCATGCAGCCCCACAGGAATGCTTCTATCCCCGTATGTGTGGCTGGGGCGCACAATGGTGACCGGAAAACCGTTTTCACGGTACTTTTCCATGAGAAATTCCTCTCCCTGTATTTTGTTCCGTGAATACTGCCAGTACGGATTGGACAGAGGGGTCGCCTCATTGATGCAGTAATGAGACAGCGGCTTCTGGTAGGCGGATGCAGAGCTGATAAAAATAAACTGCCCCGTTCTCCCGTAAAGAAGCCTGTAATCCCGCTCTAACTGCTCCCTGGTAAATGCAATAAAATCAACAGCCACATCAAACCTTTGGCCCTCCAGCTGTTTCCCCACATATTCCTCATCGTTTATATCCGCCTGTATCACATGTGCGCCTGCCTGCAGCCTGTCGTTATGATTCCCTCTGTTAATCAGCCACAGCTCATGCCCTTCTTCCATCAGCCGCGCTGAGATGGCGCTGCTGATGGTTCCTGTTCCTCCGATCAGTAAAACTCTCATGAAAACCTCCTCTATGGTTTATAGCTTTATTCTACATGCATATGAGGAATTTTGCAATTACTTCTGAATTCTCTCTGATTTTCGTCTTTATTACAGCGAGCCGGCTATAAAGTCGGCCCTGCTAAAGAACGTAACAGAAAAGCCAATCTGCTCCCACGGAAACAGGTTGGCCATCTACAATTACCAGCTGATACATAAAATCCTCTCTTTAGTGTAACCCAGACTCTAATAAACTGCCCTCTCCCTTACCATAACCGTATTGTATCCCTGATTCCTTAATCTCTGCTCCATCCTGGCTGCGTTATCCACATTGAGAAACGCCCCAACCCTCACTTTGTGCAGCCCGTCGCCGTGAATGATAAAGGCCGGGAAATCCTGGCTCTTTAACTGATTTAACTGCTGCACAGCCTGCTCATGATTCTGAAAAGCCCCTGTCTGAACCTGATAATACTCAGGAACCGCTGTCTCCTCCTGATGAATGGTCTCCAGGATACCCGTTGCGATAGCCTGGGTAATCCCCTGGAAATTCTGATCAAAGAAACGGTTATCCGCCTCATTGTCTATAAATCCCACTTCCACCAGAACCGCCGGCATCTGTGTCTTTCGAAGCACTACCAGCCCCGGCCGCTCGATGACGCCAAGGTTTGCAAACCCTGCCCTCTCCAGAGATCGGTTGATATTCCTTGCCATCAAGGCCGGCACGTCTGCGTCACTGTAGACCAATGTCTCCGCTCCGGAGGCAGTGCCCGGCACCGGCATGGCATTGCGGTGGAGAGACACAAAATAATCAGCTCCGGATCGGTTGGCAATCTCCGCCTTTTCAAAAGGTGTCTGAAACGTATCGTTTACCCTGGTGTAGACCACATCCACACCATTCTTCGCCAATATATCCCCCACTGCCAAAGCAAGGTTCAGATTGTCTACCTTCTCCTGTCTTCCATAATAAACCGCTCCCGGATCATCGCCGCCGTGTCCGGCATCTAAAATCACAGTCTTTCTGTCTGCCAACTTTAAGAACTCCCTTTCCATAATCTATACCTATAGAATATGAAACAATTTATAAATGGGTTCTTATCTTCTCACGCCATTCCTCTGTATTCCTGTTTCCAGCCCTCCACCATCCGGCAGGCTTCCTCCATACGTCTGATTGGATCCCTGGCAAACAACTCCCTCAGCTTCTCCTGCTCCGGTGCTTCCTTTGCCTCCTCCCCTGCCTTTAAAAAATCAGCCTCCCAGGCCTCCCTGTCCTCCTGGGTCACAGACGCCTGATACTCCTCCTTGAGAGAAAGCCTGGGATTCAACTTTGTCAGGTGGTAGATCCGCTTTAAAACCGCCTGGTCGCCGGTCTTCTCATAAGCCTGCTCATAGGCTTCCATGGCCTTTCCCAGCTGAAACACTCTGGCATAGCAGGCCCCCAGGTTGTTCCATATCCGCCCCTGAAACTTTGGATCCATCCTGGTGTACCGGATATCCTCCAGGATCCCTATATAGAAAGCCATGGCTTTTCCATACTGCTTGTACTCAAACAGATAATCTGCTTTCCTCTTGGCATACTCCAGAGGGGGCAGCTTCCGAAACCCGCTGATCTTCTGCCGCAGCCCGTTGATCTCTCCTGACGTATAATATCCGCACTCCTTCAAAAACAGCAGGAGAGTCTCGTCCCCATTCTCTCCCGCCTTTATCCTCCGCTCCATCTTAAGGGCCGTAAAGCCCATGTCCAGCTCTTTCCGGATAAAATCTATCAGGTTCTGATTGACAAAATCATCCATAGCCAGAAGGGGATAGTGGTAGATCACATAGCACAATTCCTGAGAAGTATACACATGAACCCCCAGGCTTTCAATAAAATACGGATGAGACACCTGCTCTCTTCTGCAAAAAATCACGCTCATATCATAACCTCTTGTTTCAGCACAGCACCTGTGGACGGGAAAAATTCTCCAAAGCCCATATCCTTCACCACCACCGCCATGGTTTTCTCATCTAAAAACCCTACCTGTGTCTGAACCCGCACCGTCTTGTCGTCTCTCTGGGGAAAACCGTCCAAAACCAGCTTCATTGTCTTCGGCTTCCTGGAATCCAGAGGGATGATGGAAAACTCAAGATAATCCTGGTTATCCAGAATAAAATCCACCGTGCTTTTAGACTCATACCAGCTGTCCCCTGCCGCTGCCAGCACCAGCTGATTCTCCTTCTCCTGATGCATGACATTGACGCACACCGTCGTATCCAGCCGTCCGTCGCAGATCAGCACATAAGGGTAGGATGTCTTCCCCCTTGTCAGATCCGCCGCTCTTAAGGCCGCTCCCTGGGAAAATAATGCCGGCTCCACAAAAACCCTTCTTCTGGCACACAAAAGCTTCATAAACTCCGGCGCCCAGTCCTGATTCTCGAAGCCTTTCCCTGCAAGGAACACAGACGAAAACAACTTTTTCTGAAGGAACCTTTCACCGCAGGCACAGAGGATTTTATCCGCCAGCTTCATGCCGGAGGGAGAGCTTAAGATATCCAGGCTGAAGCCCTCATCCAGCTTCTCCTTCTCGGCTACCACTGTCACGTTCCTTAAGCCTCTCTGCACCTTCATCTCATAGTAGAAAAGCCCTTCCTCAGACAGATCAAACATCCCCACCTGATTGTTCCACATCTCCCGCTTCTGATTCAGCACATAGTACAGAAACCCTTCCGTATGGCTGATTATATGAAGCCTTTCCCTGGGAATCTGCAGATAATCCCCGCAGTACATCAGGCAGTCCAGAAGTCTGGCCTCCACCTCAGGGATGGTGATAACCAGCTGCTCCACCCAGGCGCCCGGACCGAAATCTTCTCCGTCCTGAAATTCCCAGGCAGCTGCCGCATACTCACAGGACGTCTCATCCTGCCCCTGCATCTGCGCTCCTGCCTCCTGCTGCTTCATC
>Ga0137297_10897_pt1 | contig 19353 bp, 8 predicted proteins | sample RamsorincwithD2O_FD_97191 | JGI IMG/M metagenome (GOLD analysis project Ga0137297, IMG submission 97191) | Mouse cecal microbial communities from Vienna, Austria - Mucin amended with D2O | ecosystem: Host-associated > Mammals > Digestive system > Large intestine > Cecum | place: Austria: Vienna... | reverse complement strand
CCTCCATGTCTTGCAGCGTCTGCTGCACCTGCGCGCAAAGCTGCTCCACAGTTTTACCGATAAATCCGCACCAGCCAATTCCTGCGCCTAATACAATGGCAAGAAAAATCACTGCAATCCAAGTCCGCTTCATTTGTTATGCTTCCTTTCCCTTTTGTCGGTAGAGTTGATAATAGAATTTTTTGTTTTCGTCCAGCGTAGCAAAAAACACGTCTTCTATCTGTTGTATTTGATGTTTGTGCAGCAATTGCAGCAATTCATCTTTGCTCATACGGAGTTTTTCCATGCCTTCCTTGTACAAATGCCGGTCTTTGATAACCATTTGCGGCAAACAGCTTTTTTGTGTCTGAACCCCCAACTCCTCCGCTGTCGGCGGTCGCTGAGAACTTTTGGGAATGATGCTCACAGTGCCGCTGGTCTCCAAAATCACATACGCCACTTCGCGAATATCCGTATATCCGTTTGTGCGCAGTTCTTCCATCACATCGTCAATGTTGTAGCGCAATTTCCGCAGCGCTTCAATGTCAAACAAGCCGTCCCGCACCAAAATACATGCTTTTCCTTCAAACAAACGGCGCGCCTTGGCGCTTTTTAACACCACCACCGATATGAGAATTTCAATGGAAATCAGCGTCATAATCGGCAAAATCCCATAAATGAGGGGAATATTCACGTCCTGCATGGGAATTGTCGCAAGTTCCGCCAACATCATGGCAATTACAAATTCCGACGGCTGTAGTTGCCCAATCTGTCGTTTGCCCATAATCCGCATGGCGGCGATAACCAGTAAATATAAGATAATCGTTCGCACAAAACTGATTAGCATAAAAAATCGTTCTCCTCCGCTCCATTTTTTCAAAAGCTTCTACCGATTCTATTGACAAGCTTCTACAAAATATTGTACAATAGAAAGTGATTGTCTGCCGTATGATAAGCAGGCAGTTAAACGGTTTCAATAGGTATATATTTACCAATTCGTATTGATTTATGTAAAGCACGAACAAAATCCGTTTCAGATACGTCTAAGCTATATTGGTATAACGTGAAAGGAGTTCCCTCATGAAAAAATTTTCCCTGTTACTTTCTATTTGTATGTTGCTTGTTCTGTTCACACTTCCTGCCGGTGCTGCCGAGCTTATCAGTCAAACGGAAACGCGCCAAACAGTCACTTCCGGCGTGGAACTGATTGAACTCAAACGCATGACCACAGACGGCTGGCAGAACGTACATATTGTGCAAGCAGATTTGACGAATCCCAAACTCAGCTTATCCATGATATATCCCAAGTCCGGCGCGGGCACGCTGCAAAATGTTGCGCAAATGGCGGATTCCTACGGCGCAGTTGCTGCTATCAACTCCGATTTTTTTGATTCCAAAGGCGGCGGAAAAGGCAGCAGTATCGGATATAATGCAGTAGGCGGCGAAACCATTTCCACACCGCCCATTGACGCGGAGTTTGCTTCCATTGGTCTGGACGTTATGGGCAATGTTTTGCTGGAACATTTCAATCATTATATTGAAATCACTGCGCCGGACGGCACCAAAGAATATGCGCAGCACGTGAACAAATATAACGTATTGGGCGGCACTACCATATATACGCCCGCATGGGGCAAACAATCCCTTGGCGCAAGCGGCACCAAGGTGGAAGTGGTGGTGGAAAACGATGTTATCACTGACATTCGTCTGGACAAACCTGCTGTGGACATTCCGCAAAACGGTTATGTCATTTACGGCGATATCACACAGACCAACTTTTTAACCATGAAGCTGCAAGTTGGCGATAAAATCAGCTGCGACGTCGTGATTGGTCCGAACAATGATATGGACGTGGCAATTGGCGGCAGCACTATGCTGGTAAAAAACGGCGTGCGTACCGCTATCACGCTGAACAGTCCCGGGCGCGCACCCCGCAGCGCCATTGGATTTGACGCCACTGGGAAACAAGTCTATTTCATTGCGGTGGACGGACGCGGCGCAGACGAAAGCATTGGTATGACATTAAATGAACTTGCGCAATTCTGTCTAGACTTGAAGTTGTTCAACGCCTTGAATCTGGACGGCGGCGGTTCTACGCAGCTTGCTGTCAAATTTAAAAGAACGGATACTTCCACAGTGGTGAACCACGCCAGTCAATATCCCTGCCGCGCTGTTTCTAATGCAGCAGCAATTTTGACCACCGCACAGCGCGGCGTGCTGGAATCCATTTCTGTCACAGCCTATCAAGACAACGTATTCGTAGGAACCCGTGCCGGCATTGATGTATTGGGCGAGGACGAACTGGGGTATGACATGGAACTTGATGCATCTCAGGTAAAACTTTCTTTTTCCGGTTTGAAAGGTCGTTTGGAGGGGAACGCATTTTTCCCTGAAGAACCCGGCACCGCTACTATTACAGCAGAATATCAGGGGAAAACGGCAACCATGACGCTGCGCGCCATAGAGGGTCCCGCGCGGATTGTTTTATCCCCAAACTATATCAATATCACGTCTAGCGCGGTATATCCGTTAGCAATTACCGGCCACAGCGCAGACGGTTACAGCGCGCCGATTAATCCGGCAGACGCTGTTTTAGAGTGTCCGAACGACCTCATTGCTTTGGATTGGGGCGGCGTCCGCGGTCTCGGCAGCGGCATTGCTAGCGCCACCGTTTCCGTTGGTTCCGCGTCCGCCATGCTCTATGTTAACACCATGGGAACTTCTTCTATCGCACCGGAAAGCAAATATACCGACGGGTTTGAATCGTCAAACGGCACCGCGCTTCCTTATCCTGAAAATGTTATCTGTACCTATGAAATCTCAGGAGAACAAGTGCATTCCGGCAGCTACAGCGGCAAACTTGCCTATGATTTCCGGCAGGAGATAGAAGGCGTACAGTCTGCGGCAATGGAATTCAGCAATCCGCCCACTATCGCGAACCAAAACTCCAAAATCCGACTTTGGGTACACGCTGCTTCTTATAACCAACAATGGCTGCGCGTCATGCTGCGTGATGCAAACGGAACGGTTCACCGGCTCTCTTTGGCAGATTCACTCACCTTTGACGGCTGGCGGCAACTGGAAATGAACATTCCTTCCGATGTTGCTTTGCCTGCACAGTTGACCCGTATTTATTTGGTGCAGGACGATGCTCGTTTACAAAATGCAGGGATTGTCTATTTTGATGATTTAGAGATTTTAGGCGGTGTGCCCTCCGGCACGACCACTTCCGGCGACCCGCTTTATGGCAACTTGCCTGTGCAACCTGTCAATTATTTCGGCGGTCTTGCCTCTACCAACACGCTCATGGAAGGAATCGCGCGGCGTCAACTCTCTGCCGCCATCATACAGCCTGCATTTTTGTTGGATTCCGCTGAGCCATTTGGAAATTTAAGCGTATTTACCAACATGCATAAATCTGTATCCGGCGGCGTCACCACACTGGAACTGCAAAACAATTCCTCCGGCATTTTGGAGGTAAATCCGGAGGGCTGGAAATGGCTGCTCGCTGAGGCGGAACAAATTTCCACACCTGCCGCGGTTCTTGCGCTGTCCAGTCCGCTGAATTTCACTAATCAAGACGAATCCGACCTATTCTATAGCACGCTGGCAAAACTGACGAACAAAGATGTTCAGGTATTTGTTGTTTGGAAAAACGGTCATACATCTATCAATACCGTGGATGGCGTACGTTATATCAGTTTGGCAGCGTTCACGCCCTCCGCCGCCGACCACCGGAACATTGCCGATATTTTGCAGGTCTATACCAGCGGAACCAGCGTAAAATATCAAATTGACCAACACGCGCTCTGGCGGTATGAATAAATCACCGTAGCATATAAAAATTGCTGATATATAACTTTGATTTTATCCTCGCTATCATTTTTGACCATATAAAATCACTTTTATCCAGCAGATATATTATTCTTCATAGAGACGTATGCTGTTGCGGTATTCGTGGGGCGTTTGTCCCATTATATCTTTAAAAGAACGAAAAAAATAAGAAAGACTGTTAAACCCACATTTTAAAGAGATTTGTTCAACCGTTTCGATTGTCGCTTCCAGAAGTTCACACGATTTCTGTATTTTATATTTTTTTATAAAATTTACCGGCGTCTCGCCGATTGCCTTTTTAAATATCCGGATATAGTGGTTTACACTGTATCCGGATATTTTTGCAAGAAATGATATATCAATAGGCTCCGTCAAATGATTTTTAATGTACTCAATAGAAGTTGAAATGGAATACGGAATTTTTTTAGCATTTTCATCCATAAGGGTCGCCATAATATGAAAAATACAAGATTTTATTTCTAAAGTACTCGCGCGTGTGGGATAAATAAAATTTTTATATATTGTCTTAAAATATGGAGTTAATGATTCCATTCCATCAATATATAAAGGAAGTTCCACATTGCGAAACGCTAAACTACTATCAGTAAATACAATAAAATAAGAAAAATATGGTGTAAATCCCTCAGTCCGCATTCCCGGTTTCCGAATAAAAATCCGCCCCGGAACAGTTTGTAATGATTTTTGCTCAGTAATCATTTCTCCTGCACCGTCTGTAATTAACTCAAACTCGCAAAATTGTACAGTACGCTGACCATAGGATTGTCTCGTTAACGGAGAATTCTTTTCGGTAAGGCGTATTGCGGATACTAATTCCGGCATAAAATTTTCAAGCATCATTACATTACTCCTATAAAAAAATAGTGATTTTGTGCATAAAATAGTGATATACGTTATTGTGTTTTTACTTATGCCATATTATAATATAGGCAATATGATAAGTCAAGGAGGGCTTTGGAAATGAATCATGAATATCATATATCAATGAATGGCAGCGATGAAAATATCGGAAGCGTCGAATTCCCTTTTCGTACGATATCCAAAGCAGCCGAAACGGCAAAATACAATGATATTATTACGGTACACGAAGGTACATACCGCGAATGGATAAATCCTAAATTCGGCGGACGCGATAATATCAGAAGAATTATTTACCGCGCTGCTGCCGGAGAAAAAGTTGTCCTAAAAGGTTCGGAAATCATTGGAAACTGGGATTTGTTAAAAGAAAATATATGGAAAGCAGAGGTATCCAATGCCCTGTTCGGCAATTACAATCCCTATGCGCAGGAACTGAACGGCGATTGGCTTCTGTCCCCAAAAGAACCATATCTTCATTCGGGAATGATTTATTTAAATGAAAAAGCATTAAAAGAGGTTTTCAGTGTATCAGAAGTTGCAAATACTGCTCATTCATGGTATGCGGAAGTCAATGAAAAACAGACTGTATTTTATGCTAATTTTGCGAATCAAAATCCCAATGAATGCACCATAGAGGCGAATGTAAGAAAATGCTGCTTCTATCCTGAAAAAAGCGTTATCAATTATATTACTATACAGGGGTTTGAAATTGCTCATGCCGCTTCTCCTTGGGCGCCGCCCACAGCTGAGCAGTTCGCCATGCTCGGAACACACGGCGGCAAAGGTTGGATTATAGAAGATAACGTTATGCATGATGCAAGATGCAGTGCGGTAAGTCTTGGCATTGATCCTCCCGAAAGCAATAAATCTACTTTATACAGAGATAAATCCGGATATCAATATCAAATAGAAACTGTTTTCAAAGCAAAAAGTATGGGTTGGGACAAAGGGAAGGTAGGTTCTCATATTGTGCGCAATAATACGATTTATAATTGCGGTCAAAACGGTATTGTCGGGCATATGGGCAGCGCTTTCAGCGAAATTTACGGAAACCATATTTATTATATAGGCAACGCCGAAGAATTTATGGGCTGGGAAATCGCAGGGATAAAATTCCATGCAGCAATTGATACCTACATTCATGATAACTATATTCATGATTGTGGCCGGTTTGGTATTTGGCTTGACTGGCAGACACAGGGGGTTCGGGTAAGCAAAAATATTCTCTGCCGAAACGGCGGAAGTCAAAAATTCAATGACTTGTTTGTAGAGGTATCACATGGACCATATTTAGTAGATAATAATATTTTTGCCTCAGAGCGTAATCTGCAAATCGTTTCACAGGGCGGTGCATATGTACACAACCTTCTAGCCGGAGCAATTCATCCGTCGCCATGTATGGATCGGGCGACTCCGTATCACTTTAACCATACAACAGATATTGCCGGATATGCCTTTGTATATGGAAACGATGTGCGGTTTTATCAAAATATTTTTGCGGGAACAGGTGAAGAGATTCATGACTGGAAGATAGGGACAGCAGTATATAATGGCAATTCCGTTTCCATGGAAGAATATATTGATAACCTTGATAAATCAATGGGAGATCATGAAAAATATTATGTAGCAAAGCAACCGGTATATATCGACCGAAATTGCTATTTTGGCAATTCCGCAGCTTTTGACCGCGAAGAAAACAAGCTGGTTATGAACACAAATGTCGGTCTTCAAATCACCGAAGAAGATGACAAAGTTTATCTTGAACTTGATATTCCGGAAGAATTCTTCTCGGTACCGACCACGATGATAACTACCGATAATTTACAGCCGCCTCGAATTGTTGATTTACCGTATGAACATCCTGATGGTACTCCCCTTCGACTAGATTTTGATTTATTCGGAAATAGGCGTGCTGACTCACCGACCGTCGGGCCGATTGAATCATTACAACCAGGGCATAATAAAATATTGATTTGGCAAATTAAATAATTCTAAAAAATGAAGGTATTAATAGTGCTCTGTTGAGCATAACATCTACATAAAAGACCATGCCGCAAAAAGTTCTGCTCTCTGCGGCATGGTCTTTCCCATATGCGTTATTCCTTATAAATTACAATATCTTTTGCCGTTTCATAGCGGAACCGGACATAAATTCTGGAGGCACGTTCGCCGCTCATCATAAAGGTATATATTTCGTCTGAAGTGGCTCTGCTCACTTCATCCTTTTGTTTATCATAAATATAGATGTTGCCCGCTGCGGCAAAGGAAATCCAAGCGTCCCGATTGTCAAACAACGATTGGTCAATTGTCTCCGCCATGTTGCTGGTCATGATAAAGTTATTTCCTTCTTTGGAATATACGGTTCCATATAAACTCCAAAGATAATTGAATACACTGCCTTGCTGCTGTGCGCTATACGGTTTTGTCACATCGAATTCCAGTTTCACCTTACTGATTTCGCCCTGCTTATTCTTTTCAAATACAATACCGTCCCCGCGCTGCACTTCTCGCATCGTGCCGCCGCTTGATACCATCAGTGTATCCATTTCCTTTGTCGGCAAATCTATATATTTCCCATTTGAAATGGCATATAGTTTCTTTGTGGAAGAACCATCTTCTTTTGCAGCGGAAACCACTTTATCTACAATACCAAATGCAGAATCGTTCGTGGTTTCCCCGCCTGCTTTTTCCCAAACGACAATTGCGCCTGCCGCGCCGCCGTCATCTACGTCATATGCCGCTACCTGATAGGTTCGGTCATTTTGCAGACGTGAAACTTCGACACTATCAAAATCTTCCTCTTCAATGCTTCCATCGGCTGATACAAAAAAGATTTTCGTATTTGTCGACGCCATGAATTTCATACGGAACGTTTTAAGACCGCTTTTATATTGCAAACCGGCTTTTTTGAAATCCAGAGAGAACGTATATGGGTCTTGCCCAACCACCGCTGTCCGGAGTTCATTCAGTGCGCCCGCCGCATTGAGTTGATAGGTAACAAGCTGGCTGATGATACCGTTCGGCGTATATTTGCTGTCCTCCGGTTTCGCCGCGTTGTTATCTGTCGCCAAAGCCGCCCGCAGCGCCGCCTGTCCTTCTGCCGTCGCCGGTTTAACAGCGCGTCCGTTCAGTTTGATCGTTGACGCCAAATCCAGTATCTGAAATTCTCCTTTTTCGTTCAACAATTTCATTTGCATCTCTGTGTTGATGCCGTCCTTCGTTGCCGCTTCAATCACATATCCGTATTGCTGCCCCGCCGTATCAGAACTTCGCGCTGCCACGCGCCCATCGATATCCATAAAAAATGTATAGGTTCCGCCAAGTTCAATCGCGGGCATACGGTCCAGAGACGGCGCTTTGGGATACATTGTCTCTCCCAGCATAATTTCTTCGTCAGTGATTTCATTTACTTTTGCTGTAATCGGATCGCCGCCAAATATGATTTTAATATATTGTCCGTCCTGACTGGAAAACACAGAAATCAACTGTCCATCCGATATATCGTCAAACGCATAAATTGTTTCATCTCCCGGCAGCAACACCTCGCATACCGCTGTGGTATCATCCGGCACTTGTACTGTTAAGCTGCGGTCATAGCGGTCATATATCGTTTGGTTTTCATAATCGATTCCGCCCACCAAAATATTTTCATAAGATTCGATTTCCACCAAATTGTAAGAACCGCCGCCATCGCTGCTGCTTAGACGAATGCTGCCGTTTTCTATGTTGAACAACGCTTGGTCATAAATTACACTGCGTCCGTTATACAAAATGTCCGCATCAGCTCCGATATGTACGCGCTGCGTTCTTCCCTCCTGCGCGTATCTGATTTCATTTCCACTGAAGGAAATCAAATCCTCCGCCTGAATGGTGACTCCTGTACTTTGCGGCATTTTCGCAATATACAGCAGGACGCGTTCCTCCAGTGCATTTTCATCTGTTTGGAAATAGATTGTGACGTTTTGTCCGGCAAATGCCGCTGCATTTGTCTCACCAACTGCATACAGTTGTCCGTCAATGATAACCTGCTGCTCATTCAATTTCGATGATGTTTTATAAGTATCATTTACTTTTACATTTTTGTAACTATAAATCTGCATTACATTGGTCAACAGCGTCTCGCCGCGCACTACTTCATATTGTGGATTCCATGTATCAAAAACCGTCTGCTGGCGCAAATCCACCCGCAGCGTCTGATAAATCAGATGGGCTATTTGTGCGCGCGTAAGCGATTGATCCTGCACATAATTGCCGCTCACTCCAAGCGCCGACGCCTGCATGAGATATCCTGTCGGATATCCGCCCATTGCCTCAGCCGGCTGTTGATACCCTGTAACACAAACCAGCACTTTTGCTGCCTGCGGATAGGTAACAGGCTCCTCCGGCTCAAACAGTCCGCCACCCACGCCGGAAAAGACACCGCTGCCTGTCAATGCCGCAATCACCCCTGCCGCATAATGATCCGCCGGCACATCCTCGAACACCACTGTTCCATATGTATTTTCATACCCTAAAATATTGCCGACCATCATGGCAAAATCCGCCCGTGTCACTTCTCCTTCCGGGTCAAAACAATTATTTTCATCGCCATTTACCACCCCAATTGCCCCGAGCATTTCGATTTCTCCTGCATAGGATGTTTCAGTCGTTACATCGTCAAACGCCGCATTCACTCCTAGTATCGGCAGAAGCATAACTACCGTGAGAAAACTGGCAACTATTTTATTCTTCATCACTTCTACCTCCCTACTGTCAGCACAGCCGCAATCATTTTAGCGCTTTGCGCACGTGTCGCATTTGCCTGCGGTGCAAACGTCCCGTCTCCGTTGCCGTTGATAATACCGGCAAGTGCCATTTCCCCGACGGCCTCCACCGCATATGATGCAATTTGGTCTGTATCGCTGAATACTGCCGCGGGTTCCCCTTTTTCAAACGTTATATGTTTTAGTTTTGCCGCGCGGTCTATCATCACTGCCATATCCTGACGTGAAATGTTGGCTTCCGGCTGAAATGCGCCATTGCCATCGCCTTGTACAATACCATTTTTTGCCGCTGCCGCAACCACGCTATAGTACCAGTCCGTCATGGATACGTCTGTGAAATCAAGTTCTCCCGCTGCATCTTCCAGCCCGAATGCTCTAACGACCAATGCCGCAAATTCCGCTCTGGTAATCGCATCGTTCGGGTGGAATTTGCCGTCTGCTGCCGCCTTGACAATACCTTTGTCATATAATAAATTCACAGATGTTTGTGCCCATGGCGCGCCCTCCATATCTATAAAACTGCTACCGTTTTCTATCTGTCCGCCACCCTGCGGCGTGTTGGTATTTGGTGTTGTATTTTGCCCTGGCAGCGCCGGGCGCCCCGACATATTGCCTCCTACTGTTCCGCCGCCACCGCCGCCGATACCACCAATACTGCCGCCGTTATTTTTCTCTGCTGTCAAACGGTCTGCAACTGCTTTATGGAACGTGCTCTTTATTTGTTCTAAGGAGGTGTAGTTAATATTTAACATCGCTTTAAACACTGCCGACTGGTCTTTCACCTGATTCAACTGTGTGGTATCCAGCGCCACAGCCGACTGGTAGGTCACCAGCAAAGCCTGCCGTATCTCCGTATAATTCTGCGGTTTAGAAACACAGCCCAAAATTACGGCCTCCACAAATGCCTGTTCTATTTCTTGTGGTACAGCATAATCTCCCTTTTGCAGCCAATCCGCCGCATATGTTTTTGCATTATCGTTTAGCGTCTCCAGCATGGACAGGTCTGCTTTCACCATATCCTGATATTTTGTTAATACTGCCGCCACATTCTCCGCGCCGCAGCCTATCAATGCGCCAACCGCCATTGCCGGCTTAAAAATCTCAGACACTTCAATGACGTCCTGTGGCTGCTTTTGTTTCACACCTGCTGCCACCAGTTCATTTACTTTGCTCTTCCGGCTGCCTAACGCCAAATAATCTGTTAAATCCAGCATTAACGGTATTTTGTCAGCTTCTATGACGCGTCCCACTGCTGCCGCAATCTCCGCAGCCGTTCCGCTTCCGTTTGCGGCGTCTCTCAGCCGCTCAACCGCTTCCAATTGTTTTCCTTCGCTGACAAATTCTAACGGCACACTGTTTTGCTCTCCTGTATCCGCTGCCGTCACCGTGATGAGATAGGTACCGATTGGGCAATCTTCCGCCATGCGGAATGCATGAGAATAGCCGCCCTCCGACTCTTTTACAAAAAACTGATTTAAATAAACCGGACCGTCCGGCGGGACGACAGTCTCATCTTCCGATGATTGAAACTCTGCTGTAATTGTCATCATTTGCCCGTATCCATTTTGATAAACACCGCTGATGGTAATAACCTTCGTTTTTACATCACGGCTCAGTTGTATGGAAATTGCTTCTGTGTCAGCCGCCCATACAGCAGGCGCCATACAAGTCAACATAAGCAGCGTTGCCACTAATATTGCAAGCTTTTGTTTCATGCCAAATTCCTCCCCATGTATTGATTTTTCTAAGAGTGTGTACCGCCACGAAACTGCGTCGGCGTAACCCCTTCTAACTTTTTAAATACTCTCATAAACGTTCCGCGGTTGGTATATCCTACTGCGTTTGAAATTTGTTCCACAGTGTATCCTGTTTCCTGCAACAACACTTTTGCTTTTTCAATCCTGACTTTACTGATATAGTCCAGCAGTCCCATTCCCGTTTGGTTTTTAAACAACATAGACGCATAATTGGGATGTATTTTCAAATGCTCTGCAACCACCGCTACGCTTAAATTCGTATTGGAATAGTTTTCCTGAACAAACTGTTCCACCTTGTTGCGAATTTCATTTTTCCCCTGCCGCTCTACATATTCGCATACCGTAGATAGGATATCGCTGACCGCCGCGCGCAAATCACTGATGTTGTCGCACTTTGTAATGCGGTCTACCGGTTTTAAACTATCCAAAAACTCTTCCTGATGATTCCCAAACACTTCTTGAATCGTTTTAATCATCGTGCTGGCAATGTCAAACATCAGACATTTTACCAATTGCATCGGCATAAATTCCGATTCAAAATTTTCCCGAAATACTTCTTCCAATACCAATTCTGCTTCTTCTTTGTTGCCGGAACGCACCAAATAAATAATCTGCCGCTCTTTTTCCAGTGGATAATAGTAGCCGGACTGCTGTTTCTCCTGCAAATCCATATACCAGATTCGCCGCGACTCCTGATTGATAATTTTATATTCCATTGCCGCCATTGTTTCTTTATATGCAATATCCATTCCGTCTTCTATATTATGGACTTCACTGATTGCCGCGATAAAACTAAATCCGAAATTGTCTCCTATCACCTGTTCGCATTCCTCTAAATCCCGTTCTATCAGTTTGCGGCGTTTTTGGATTTCTTCCTCCCGCAGCATGATACAGCAAGCAAGAAATTCATCAATTGCAACGCTGAATGCACTGCCATGGCGGGACGCGATTTCTGTGAGGATATTTTCCAAAATCACAAGCGCCAATTCCTGCCGCTTCTTATTGCTCAGAGACGCTTCTTCCGCAAAAAGATTCTCCACATCTTCCGGCGATATCAACACTACCACACCACGATTAGACGCAATGGGGATTTGGAAGGATTCCAAAGATTCCTTCACCGGTATACCGGAATTATTGGTTCCCCGCAGCAGCCGTTCGATAAAATTATGCCGCAATGTGTTTTTTTGCTGCCGCAGAAGCATGTCAACCTGCTCTTTTTCTGTCACGACTTTGGTAAGTGCCTGTTCTATGAACGTATATTCATCCAGACTCTCACCACTTTCAAATTCCGTACCTGCACGGTCGCGCACAGCGCTTACCAGATTACGCAGTGGATGATAGTTGTACCGCAGCAGGAAAAAATCAGCTACAGCTGCAAGCAATATATATATACACACCATCATAATCACAATATATTTCGGTTTGCGCATACGCGCCATAAATACATTATTGTCTATCACAGAGATATAATGCCATCCGCTGCTGACAGAACGCGACTGAATAATATAGACGTCGCTTCCATCTAATTCCCGTCTCTCCACATCTGCGTCTATCAGTATCTTTGAAACGTCATCTATTTCTTCGCCGGTGATGGGAAGCAGTTGCTCACTTTTATCCAAGATATAGAAATTCCCCATCTGTTCCCGTTCATTTTTATCGGAATAGGCAAGAAACCAGTTCTGGTCAATTTCCATCACTATTGCGCCATTCACCGTTTTTTCTCCGACAGGCAATGTCTGAATGAATAAAACGACCTTTGTTTCGTTCCCTAAACGGTCTGTTTCATTGCACACCAAAATATGGTTGCCCGACTCGCCTGTTGCGGCGTTTTTAATACGGTTCATGTTCTCTGCACTCATGCCCCGCTGCGACAAAAAGTAGTTGTCGCTGGGACGGCTGACAGATGGCGTGATACAATAATCAAGATTCTGCAATATGATGTAAAAATTCTGGATATATTTATTACTCGCACTATAGATATTCAGGTCTCGTGACACCTCATTCATGATATATCGCGTATACGTCGTCATGGGTTGCCCGCTGCTGAGTAGTGATGTAATTTTTTCGTTTACGCTGATTTGGTCATGAATGCGCTCCACTTCTTCCAGAATGCTATCCGTCTCTCTTTGCATGTTCTGCACAATAATCTGATTGGACTGCGTAATTTCATCTTTTACCACAGAAAACATATAAGAATAAATTCCCAGTCCCGCAATCACCGGCAGAAGCAGCAATATGATATAAGATATTGCCCACGTGACATAAATTTTGCTTTTCCTCTTCACATTTATCTCCTACTATCTTACTGAACAGTTAACGGCTCGCAAACCGCTTGTCTGCCGGATTCTCCACTCCAGACAAATACGCGTAACACACTATCCTTCACATTTTCCATGGTAATAGCCTCTGTTGTAAAGGTTTCACTGCTATAAGCGTCCAGCGTAACCGGCATCATCTTTGCTGTTTTGAGGATATCCCCCTGATACCAAGCAAACACTACAATTGCCTCCTGTGCGGCTCCCGTCATGTTTTTCAGTTCTGCCTGTCCTCGTACACCGGCGCCGGCGGACAGATTCGCTATGGCTGATATTTCTTCGTCCGCCTCATTCAGCACCGCCAAATGAACCCGTCCGAAATCGCCTGCTGCGCTTTCAAACCGCCACACTTGTTTTTCTTTCAGTGTGATTGCTGATGCAGAACGGATTTCTTTTGCAATTTCCAGTTTATAATCCATGTTCATAACAAGTGGTTGTGATGGTCTCACGGAAACAATGTTGGTATCTCTGTCGTAGTCCACACTGCATGATACCGGCAATTCGTCCGCCGAACGCATCAGTTTAAAATTTTCCGCTATGATAGTGGACGCGTCCATCGGCATGGAGAAAAACAGCTGTATTGCCGTCGTATCCTGCGGCGCCTGCCCGCCGCGCAAAATTCCTGCACTATCCAGAAATTTCTTTTTCATGACGCCCGGCACTTCTTGTTTCGTACCGATGGAAAAATTATCAACATAGGCAGTTGCCTCTTTGCTGCCCGGTACTACCAGCGTAATACGGGCGGACGGCACATCTGCAAGCGCACCGTTTTGTAATGGAAAATCTTCTACAAGCGGATTTCCATCGACATATACGCAAATCTTTTTGGTATCTAAATTAATCTCTTCTCTTATGGTGTACCATGTTGCTGTGTCATAGTCCATTAACTTTTTTGCAACAGTATTCCCATTCACAAGACTAATGGAGCCGTCCGAAAAGAAATTAAGGTCTGTATTCCATTTGCCCGCGCTGTCTTTAACCGTAAACAGTTGCAGTGTTGCATCTTTCTGTGCCATTCGGATATCGCATTGCATTACAACAGTACCGCTTTTGGGTATCTTTGCCGCCGGAACATTTAGTCCCAACCACGGTCCCGAAGTTGTATTGGGACCTGTCAATGTCATCGCAGCGCTGTCTCCATGCTGCTCATCCCATTTTATTCCTGTAATTGTCCCTGCATTGCTGTTCACTGTCATATCTGTTGATAGTGCCGTTCCTTTAAATCCGGTAAAGTCTGTTTCCACTAATGAATCCGTTTGAAATTCCGGAATATATGGTTCGCCCGCCGTTTCAAAAAAGAGTTCCCCACAGTCACCTGGAATCAAGTTTCCCGCAAAATCATACAGTTCCGATAGCTGTAAGGTATACTTTGCTTCTTTTTCAAATGTGCCATCCGGTAGCTGAATTGTAAATCCATATGGATTTGACTGGAAGATGAAATCTTCCAGCACCGTAGTTTCACCCTCAAAATATTTGCTTAAAACAACATTTTCTTTTTTAATCGTTTCCGTATCCATTCTGGTACCGAAATCTACTTGAATGATACCGCCTTCCGCCGGCGCTGCCATGTTTCCATTCGCCGGCGTCATTGTCATGTTGTCAAACGACCAGTTTGTGCGTTTTCCCACATAGATATCATCATAGTCTGTGGAAATATCACGTACGTCCGCACGGTTAAGTTGATTCGTATAACGAACGCTGGTCACATATTTCCGCGGCAAATTAGACGCTGTATAGGTATCGTCTGCATAGCAATATCCATTCATATAAAATCGATAGGGAATCTCATTGCTGCCTACTGTTTGGGTAGAAACAATCACAATATCGTACCAAATATCTTTTTGCAGTTTCAAGGGATCCGTTCCGTTTTTATCCTTCACTTCTTTCCCAAAAACATTGATTTTCTGAGACCCCAGCGCAAATGGTTCCAGAAATGACGTTCCGCTGCTGGTTCCTTCTCTCCATATTATTTTACGGAAAGACCACGTTTCATTCATTTTAATACGAAATGCCGTCACAGTTTCTCCTGTCACATTTACACCATCCTTTTGAATATAAACGTCAGGATTGCCGCTTACACCCGCATCCAGTTTGGCTGCCACGCGAACCGCCTTTGTCTGACCACCGTCCATGGATTCCACAGTTTCTAGGCTGATTTTTCCGCCGGCAACATCGGGACTAAACGCCCATCCCGCTCCCTTAAGTTTGTCAACCGTCTGATACGATTCAAAGTCCTCCTTGACTTCATCCACAGCACCTACCGGCAGACAAGGCAATATGACAACCGCCAGCGCAAGGACAAATGCCATCCATCGTTTCATATCATTTCCCTCCTTTTATTTTCCAAGTACCTTCACTTCTGTGATACTGTTCCAATCGCCTGCTGATGTGCCTGCAAAAACAGCTTTAATATATCTTGCTTCTTTTGCAACCGCTGTATATTCATAGTCTAGCGAATCACCCGAGCTGGAATTGATGGAAACCTTTTCAAAGTTTTCTCCGTCCTTGGAAACGTAAACGTCATAATAGGTGATACGCGCATCTCCTAAGTAAAACGCCAATCCCAATGCTTCTACTTTTTTGACTTCTCCCAAATCAAGCTGTAACCATACGCCTTTGCCCTGCGCGCTCCAACGTGTACTGAAATCTCCGTCCATAAGATTCCCTTTATTGTTTTCCGGCTGTGGTTCGTCACTTACCGAAATAGATTGAACCGCCAATTCTCCATCTGTCAATTTAGGCGCCATCTTAAAGGTAACCGTATAATAAACAGCGCTCTCCGGATCCGCTGGGTCAGTGACCTTCACATATGCCTGTTCGCTCACGTCCTGCGCCTGCTGAACTTCCACATCATATCCGTCCGCCGTGGCTGATATTTCCGGAATCTCCGCCTCATAGGGCAAATTGATAACATAGGAGGTTTTACCAGGTCCGAAATCATTTAATACAGTGCCATCCGCCATGATGCTCGCCAGTTTGGGAACCGTAAGCGCACCGTCCGGAATAGCCCAATCATTGATTGGAATGACCTCTGCATTCACTGTCGGCGCACCGTCCACATAAGGCTTAAATGTGACAGAAATGGTCACATCTCCTTTTGCTTTCGGCAAATTGATTGCCAGCTTACGGATTCCCGCATTGCCATTTTGTCCCTCTTGTTTAGAGCTGCCCGGCAGTGGTACCGCGTCCATAGCGCTAAACTTCGCGCTTTCCTCCGAACATTCCAGCCCTACATACAGCTTGCTGCCGCCTCTTGACAAAATAGCGCTCTTTCCGTCCTCCGCAATCGTAATTTCCGATTGTGTATGCATAAACCACCAAAGATTATGCATACCGCCCTTTAAACTAATTTCATCCTGCAGCACAACGCGCTGACGGTTATTGTCCATTTTCATACCGCGCTTCGCCGCTTTTGCACCGTTCGCCAATGCCGGCGTCATGTCCACTACTGCAATGCCGCCGCGCTCTTTGCTTTCAAACCGTGTTATTTCTGTAAATGCATTATATACTTGATCTGCACCCTGTCCCGGGTCAATTACCACCGTATTTTGTCCCTCGCCGCGGCAACGGTAATAATTCCAACGCGCACTGTTTGAACCTCCCATATCAAAATAGCCCGGCAAATTATAATCGTCTGCGCCAAGATCCATTGCCCAACGAGTTCCCATCATGTCTAAAACAAATGTTCCGGAATCCAAATTGCCGTGCGCCACATCATTTTGTCCCGCGTGAATCGCGGCAAAATTTGCTGTATTTTCACTCCATGCACTGCGGAAACTTGCCAGTTCCGTGTAGCCAAAATAATGATCCAATGGCAGTTCAACAGTATCGCTCACAACCTCGGGATGGAAGAACAACAAATCCATTTTGTTTCCTTTCCAACCATATTCCTGCATTTGATTCAGCCGTATCCGCGCCAAATCGCCATCAGATAGCTGGTTTGCAAAGAAAAAGATTTCTGATGCATTGACCAAGCCCGCTCCCGCGTCTCCAATATTAAAAGACCCTTGTGCACTGCTTCCGTAAATCGGAAAATATGCTGTTTTATCAACGTTATGCAGTTTTAAATAGCCGTAGTCCGTTCCATTTGCCGTTTGCAGTGTGGACATATAGTATACCAGATATTGCACAGTATAGTTCCAATAACCCGGTCCCTCTTTCCATGCGCCATCCGGTGCAAATTCCGGCAGCATATATTCCAGCGAACGCAGTCCTTGTTCCAAAATATAACTGCCAAGCTCCGGCTCCAAATCCAAAATCGCCAACGCGCCAACTGCCATTCCGCCGTTACAAACTGCATTCCAGTTCCAGTCCCATGTCACCCAACTGCCGTTGACACCCGGTTGTCCATTATAACACTTAACACCTTGTTTAAGTCCATGTTTGACAATTGTTTTCACAAGAAATTCTTTTTGCTGGTCATTCCAACAGTCATACATCCAATCGTATCCGATCGCGACCGCTGCCGTCATCTCCGCCGTGTCCAAATAGTGGTTTTGATGGTTCCAGTCTTTAAATTTACCGACCGCTTCCAAATCCGTCCATGCACGCTCCACATATTTTTTATCTCCTGTGATTTGATATGCCATACCAAGATTGGTCATGCGGGAGAGCATTTCCCGCGACACGTCCAAAATACGCAGTCCGTCTGCCTTGACATATTTTAAGGTTTCCTTTTCCATGATGCCGTCTGCAACCTTCAGCGTCTCCTCAAACCATGATTGCATGGGTTCGCTTTTCACGCCTTCACGAATGCGGTCAAAATCTGCTTTTGTCGCCATCACACGCGGATGCACATTATTCAGATTATCCAGGAATGTCTGCGCTTTCGGGCGCGTATATAAGACATATTGGTAGATATCTTGCAAAGAACTGTCGTCCAGTTTCGCCGCTTCTCCCACCACCGCCATATTGCCTTTGTCATACCAAGTGACTGCTTTCCCCAGCCCCTGCTCTGCCAACGCCCGCAGCGGCACATAAGTTCTGTCCTTCACTTGTACCGGCGCGGCATCTATAGCAATTGGTGTCCCATCCACTTCAATCGCCGCATTACCGAGCGTCATACGGATGGTTTTGCCGTCCACCAGAATCGTAACCGTCTTTGTTTCCTCCGACCAATCCACCTGTCCGCCGAATCCTTCTGCTACAAACCGTACCGGAATCATGGTGCGCCCATTTTCTACAAACGGCGGGGCGTCCAACGGTTTCTTTGCATTTCCTGCAAAAGCATATCCGTGATTTTCAATCAATGCCACCGATCCGTTCACTTTATCTACTGTTAATTTTTCCTCTGGAAAAACACTCTTTCCGCTAATCTCCACATCTGTCTCCTCCGGCATTTTAAGCGTAGACGGGTCTTTGGGCTGCGTTCCTGCATATATGCGGATATTGTCTGCATATAATCCCGCACCGCTGCTGCTTGCACCAACCTGCAACCGAAAACGTTCCGGCGTGGTAAACGCGGTATTATCAAACGGAACATTTTCCATCACTTTTTCACCCGCTATATAAAAATCAATGGTCTTTGTCTGTAAATGAATCGCCGCCCCCAATTCGTACCATCTTTTTTTCATATATTTTGTGAGCGGTTTTCCTGCCGCTGAAATATAGCCATCCGGATTCAATTTGAATACGGCAGCAAATTTTCCGCCCGCATCACGCATGGTAAAAATTTGTTTCACTGCCTCCATATCATCTGTGCGCACCTTTGCTTCCGCAATGATATCGGTGGAATCAGGTGTTACCATGAGATCCATTAATGGGTCTTGTTCAATTTGTTCTATGTAGACACTTTTATCTTTCTTGCTTGGTACTTCCGCAATGGATATT
>Ga0137297_10896_pt1 | contig 19365 bp, 13 predicted proteins | sample RamsorincwithD2O_FD_97191 | JGI IMG/M metagenome (GOLD analysis project Ga0137297, IMG submission 97191) | Mouse cecal microbial communities from Vienna, Austria - Mucin amended with D2O | ecosystem: Host-associated > Mammals > Digestive system > Large intestine > Cecum | place: Austria: Vienna... | reverse complement strand
GCGACTGCTTTTTTCGCCTGCCTTGCAAGGGCGGGATTAGGGATGAAACTGGTTTCCTCTGAGCGCAATGACCCGGAGTCATTTCCCAATAAACGGATACGGGAATATGCATTTTTGCATTCTGATAAAGTAGTGTTCCAGACCCAGGCAGCGTTATCGTATTTTCAAGAAAAAATACGAAAAAAAGGCGTTGTGATTGCTAACCCCATCACGGAAAATCTGCCGGAGGTTTATGAAGGAACAAGAAAACATACGGTGATTGCTGCCGGGCGGCTTGTGGAGCAAAAAAACCATGCGAGCTTGTTTCGGGCATTTCAGAAGTTTTTGCAAAGGTTTCCTGATTACGTGCTGCATTTGTATGGAGAGGGAGAACTGGAGCAGGAATTAAGAGACCTGGCAGGAACATTAGGTATCAGGGAACATGTGATTTTTGAAGGTTTTCATAAGGATATTTTGGAGGAAATAAAAGATGGAGGGATGTATGTGCTCTCTTCCGATTATGAAGGGATATCCAACTCTCTATTGGAGGCAATGGGAATGGGAATGCCGGTAGTTTCCACTGACTGTCCCTGCGGCGGTTCCCGGATGTGTATCCAAGATGGGGTGAATGGCCTTCTTGTTCCGGTAGGGAAGCCGGATGCTTTATGCATGGCCATGGAGAGAATGGCTGGTGAGGAAGATCAGGCGGCGAAGATGGGGAAGGAAGCTTTAAAAGTGCGGGAAAGATTTTCTTTACAGAGCATTTTGAAACAGTGGCTTGATTTACTTGACGAAGTACAGGAAGGAAGATAGCAGGAGTATGAGATTTCTTTATGTGGCACACAGATACCATACCAATCAGGTGCCTATTATGAAAGGGTTAAGGGAGCATGGCCATGAAGTTTGTTTTATAAGCCATTATCAGGGGAAACTGGAAGATTACAGTGATGTGACACCGGTATTTGCCGGGTATTCCAAAGTGTTTTGTGCCGTGAACTGGATCTATGTCCATGTTCTGCAGCGAAAGAACAGTAAAGCCTGCGACATGCGGCTGAAATATGGATTCCCCTCTATGGGAAAAATCAGGAAGATCGTTTCCGGCTTTCGTCCGGATTTGATGATCATCAGGGAGCGGTCTGTTTATTCCATTTTTACCTGTCTGGCCTGTAAAGGTTTAAAGATCCCGATGATCCTGTATAATCAAAGCCCCTTATGGGAGGATGAGATCAAAAATGACCTGCCTCACCGGATCGTAAAAGGCCTTTTGCCTAAGATCAGGATTACACCGGTTCTTGGCGTGGAGGGGAAGAACAAGGTAAAAGAGCCTGGGGCAGTATTTGTTCCCTTTGTGATGGAACCCAGGCTTTCGCCGGAACAAAAAGAATGGTTTCAAAAGGGTAAAATTAATCTTTTGTGTGTGGGGAAATACGAAGAAAGAAAGAATATCCGTATGCTCCTGGAAGTGTTTTTAAAGCTTGCGGACCGTTACGACCTAAGTCTTACCGTTACAGGGGAATGTGCGGATCATTTTGAAAAGGAATATAAAAGAAAGCTGGAAGCGTTCCTTTTAGAATCCGGGTTGGGAGAAAGGGTCAGGCTGCTGGAAAACCTGACATACAGGCAGATGGAGGAGCTTTATGCCAGTGCAGACCTTTTTGTGCTTCCCAGCACAAGGGAACCTGCCTCCGTCTCCCAGTTAGAGGCAATGTCCTTTTCTGTGCCGGCAATATGCAGTAATACAAACGGCACTGCCTGTTATATAGAAGAGGGCAGGAACGGTTACCTGTTTCAGGATAACAGTAAGGAAGACTTTTATGAGGCTGTTCTGAAATGCGTTTCCAGTAAAGAACACTTAAAGGAGATGGGAAAGAACAGTTATGAGGACATAAAAGAAAAATGCGGATTTGACACTTATTACGAAAAGCTGATGGGGTGCATGGAGAAGGTGGCATATGATTAAAAAGTTAAATTATATTTTTTCTACAGCGGATAAAATAAAGATCGTCCTGCTGACGGTTATGATTCTGGCGGGAAGCATGTTGGAACTTTTGGCTATTTCCCTGTTTTCCCCGTTCATTGACGGAATCATGAACCAGGATGCCATGTTGGAAAGCACGGTGATATCCGTTTTTTACCGCTTAGGTTCGTTCGGGGAGTTTGAACATTTCCTGGCAGCGCTGGCAGGGGGCATTATAGCGATTTATGTGATCAAAAACGTCTATATTATACTGGAAAAAAATACGATCTACAGGTTTGCATACCGGATTCAGCGGACCATATCAACGAATCTGCTGAAAGCCTATATGAAGGAGCCATATACCTTCCATTTGAATAAGAATATTGCAGTTCTGCAAAGGAGCATGCAGGAGGATACGGATCAGTTTGCCAAGGCGATTCTGCACTTTATGGAAATGGCGGCTGAAGCATGTGTGTGCATGGTTCTTGGAGTGTATCTGTTTATTGTGAGTCAGTCGATTACGGTAGTGATTGCTAGCCTGTTGGTAGTCTGTCTTGCAATTTTTTCCTATATCAACAAAAAATATTCCAGAAAATGGGGAGAGCAGGGACAGGAGTACAAGGCCAAAATCTACCAGTGGATGAACCAGTCCTTAAGCGGGATCAAAGATATCAAGATCCTTGACCGGAGTGAAACCTTTATCAGAAACTATGACAGCTATATGGGAAAGTATGTGCGCGTGCTCCGTTTAAACCGCCTGATCGGGATCATGCCTAAATATATCATTGAAATGGTATGTATGACGGGGCTTTTAGCGGCGGTATTGGTAAAGATGTTTTTTGGACAAAAAGAATTAGCGGAATTCGTGCCCCAGCTTGCCATATTTGCAGTAGCGGCATTCCGGCTATTGCCATCTGTTGGCAGGATCAACGAGCATCTCTCCGCAGTGATTTTTGCAACCCCTTCCATTGACTTAATTTACCACGATTTAAAGGAAATAGAAGATCTGTATGTGGAGGAGCAGGAAAAGGATGGCCAGTGGCGTTTCCAGGAAAAGATCCAGGCAAAGCGTGTCACATACTGTTATCCTGAAGGGGAAGGCAATGTCATTGAGGAGGCCTGCTTTGAGATTACCAGAGGGGAAACGGTAGCTTTTGTGGGAAGCTCCGGAGCCGGGAAATCGACGATGGTAGATATTTTACTGGGGCTTTTGCCGCCCCAGCAGGGAAAAATTATAGTGGATGGGATGAATATTTATAAGAATCTGCCTACCTGGCAAAAGGAGATCGGATACATTCCCCAGTCTATTTACCTGTCTGATGATACCATCAGGAATAATGTGGCATTTGGGATTGATGAAAGTGAGATTGATGAGCAAACGGTTATAAGTGCCCTGCAGCAGGCACAGCTTTATGATTTTGTGGATACCCTTCCGGAGGGGCTTGATACCTATGTTGGGGATCGGGGAGTCCGCTTATCCGGGGGACAGAGGCAGAGGATCGGCATTGCCAGGGCGCTTTACCATAATCCCGAGGTTTTGGTGTTGGATGAGGCGACTTCCGCTCTTGACAATGACACGGAAGCGGCTGTGATGGAGGCCATCGATTCATTAAAAGGGCAAAAGACCATCCTTATCATTGCCCACCGGCTTACCACCATCAAAAATGCAGATGTGATCTTTGAAGTCAAGGATGGAAAGGTGGAAAAGAAAAACAGGCAGGATGTGTTGGATACTACGGGGGATGAAACGTCATGAAAACCAAAGATACCTTCATGCACCGGATCGGGGAATATCTTTTTACCATTGCGGTGGTGATAGAAGTGCTGGTAGTCATTGTGGATAAAAGCAACTATACCAATCCGGTACAGGGGAGAATGTTTCAGATTACTTTTCTCCTTTTTTTGGCGAAAATGTGTCTGACAAAGTATACTTTTAAAGAGTACGCCTGCATCTTTTTCTTTTGTGTGATGGGTGCGGTCTCCTACTTTGTGACCGGAAGGAATGAACTGGTAAGGGTGGCTGTCTTTGTGGCTTCTTGCAAAAATATAGATATGGGGAAATGTTTAAAGCTGGTATTTTGGCTGACGCTTTCAGGCTGCCTTGTCATCATTCTTTTGTCGGTAACAGGGATCTACGGCGGGGTTTCGCTTACCCAGGATTATGGGAGAGGAAGCGTGGAGACCAGATATACCCTGGGGATGGGACATCCCAATGCCTTGCAGTGCATGGTGTGGTCATTATCCGTATTGGGATTGTATTTGTATGGGAAAATGATGAGATGGTGGCATTATCTGGTCTTACTATTGGTGAATGTCTTCTTTTACCTCCTAACAGACTCCAGGACAAGCCTTCTTGTAACGGTGCTGGCGATTGCTATCGTTCTGGCAGCCATGCGGCAGAAGAGTGTTTTGGTGGGAAAACTGTTGAATTGGTTCGGTATGATCACATCATTAGGAAGCATTGGAATATCAATTCTGATCGCATGCAATGCATACCGGGTCTACGATTATGTGTGGTATGACGACAGAAGTCCGGTTACAATGCTTTTTTATTATTTGAACAGGGCATTGAATGGAAGGGTTCGTATCTTGGTGGAGAATGACCGGTTTGAGGGAACCGTACAAACATGGAGGCTGTTTTCCAGACCAGAAAACAATTACTTTTTTGATCTTGGCTGGGTGCGGCTTTTTTACTGGTACGGGATCATACCTGGGTGTGTTTTGGCGCTGGCAATAGCGGCAATGCTGGTGTTTTTTTATAAAAAGAATGATTATTTGGCCATAGCGCTTATTGCATCGATCAGCCTATACACGGTTATTGAGGCTCATGTCATTTCCGTTTATCTTGCAAGAAACTATCTGCTGTTTTTGGCAGGCGGGGCATGGTGCATGATGCTGAAAGGATCAGAATGGAAAGGGGTAACTGACAGGGAAAGGAAGGAAAGCTATGGAGCAAATAACTAAAAAGCATATGGTGAAACGATCGGAAATTTGTTTTTTTATTTTTTTTGTGTCACTTCTGTTTGCAAAGGGGATCGGGTTGTACGACGGGCAGACGGCATTTAAGGTGTTTTTGGTGATAGCGCTGATGGGCTGGGCAGGAAAGGCGGTTTTGACCAGTTATTCCCTGCGGGAGATAGTCTTTTACGGCACATTTCTTCTTCTTGGAGGCGTAGTTTATGTAGTCTCTCATGAAAAAGGGGCGCTTTTTGTGGCGCTATTGTTATGCGGGATGAAAAATATAGACCTAAAACGATTGTTTCAGGTAGGGCTGGCGACATGGGCGCTTTCTTTTGGGAGTTTGTTTTTTCTTACGGCACTGCATGTGATCGACAGTCCTTTTAAAGTGCATGACAGGCTGGGAATGGGGCGTGTGATCCGGTGGAATCTGGGGTATGCCCATCCCAATGTGCTGCATATATCCTATTTAGTCTTGGTGTGTTTTCTTGTCTATTTGCTTCAGGACAGATTCCGGTTTTATTATCTGGCTGTGTTAGAGGCAGGAAATTTGTTTGTGTTTATGTATTCCCTTAGTACGACGGGGTTTTTGGTGACTACGGCCTGCCTTGTTTTAGTGTGCTACTGGGAGATCAGGAAAAAATTTTGCAAGGTGGAGCAGGTGTTGATCCAGTGTTGCCTGCCCCTTTGTCTTTTCTTATCTTTTGGGGCGCCTCTTTTGTTAAAGGGGAGAATGTTTGATCATGTAAATAAGCTTTTAAATACCAGGCTTGAGCTGTCTAAGTGGTTTTTACAAAACCAGACGGCCGGGCTTTTTGGGGTAGACACTACCAGGATTGTAACGTCTCTTAGAACCATGGACAATTCTTATGTATTTGCATGGATTACTTATGGGATTCTTTTTTTCGCATTTTTAATGTATCTTTATGTCCGGGGGATTTACCGAAGGACCATGCAGCAGGACGGAATAGCGCTATGCCTGATCTTATCCTGCCTGGCCGCCGGACTGACAGAGCCATTTTTGTTTAACACCTCCTTTAAGAATGTATCTCTCCTCTTGGTTGGACCTGGGCTTTGGATGGCAGGGAAGGAAATAAAGGAAATCGGGATCCTGGCTGGATTTGACAGGGAGGCAGCGTTGCAGCTCCCAGGGCTTACAGCAGTATGGGGGGATTGGAAAGGGGCGCTTAAAAAATACAGGAGTAAGCTGATCATATGGGCTCTTGCGGGGGCGCTCATGGGTGGAATCCTGGTATCTGTGTGTGTTTCTTACCCTGACAGGTACTTATTGCCCCGGAAAGCATTTGAGTACACGGATGACCTGACAGAGGGTTATTATCTTACTTCCGGGGAAGATATTTTGCAGGAAGGGGACCGGGTTCTTGGGTATGAGTCAGCAAAAACCGAAATGGTTGCCTTTGCCGGGAATATCGCAAAGGTGGAACGGTTCCGTAACACAGTGACAGGCAGTATTGTGGCGGGGGCGGCTGTTTTTGTAGTTGCCAGCCTGTTTTTGTTGCTGGGGGAAAAAAGAAGAAAGGGATAGGGAAAAATGAATAGTGGGCTTCGCTATTGCAAGATATTAGATACCAATATTAATGTCACAAATATGCAGGAAACCGTGGAATATTTGACCGGGCATCTGGAAGAGCTGCGGGGAGATTATGTCTGTGTTGCAAACGTGCATACCACCGTGATGTCCTATCGTGATGAAAAATACAACAAAGTCCAAAACAGCGGCGCAATGTGTCTTCCGGACGGCAAACCTCTTTCGATTGTTTGCCGGCGCAGGGGTTTTTATGACGCAAAGAGGGTGCCGGGGCCGGATCTGATGCCCAAGATCTTTGAAGCTTCCAGGGAACGCGGTTTCCGGCATTATTTTTATGGAGGTTCAAAGGAGACTTTGGACAAGCTTAATAGCAAGCTAAAAAAGCAATATCCGTGGCTTAACATTGTGGGAATGTATTCCCCCCCGTACCGTCCGCTTACGGCAGGAGAGGATGAGCAGGCGATTAAAAAAATTAATGAGGCAAGGCCGGATTTTATCTGGGTGGCTCTTGGGGCGCCGAAACAAGAGGAATGGATGTATCAACATCAGTTTCAGGTGTGCGGGGTAATGCTGGGGGTAGGGGCGGCTTTTGATTTTTGTGCCGGAACGGTAAAGCGTGCGCCAGGCTGGGTGCAGGAGATGTGCCTGGAATGGTTGTATCGGTTGGTACAAGACCCGAAGAGACTCTTTATGCGTTACTTTTCCACAAATCTATCTTTTTTGACTAAGGTTGCCAAAGAAAGCCGACGTTACAGGGTGGAAAACCGGTCTAAAAAGATAGCGATGATTGGACATAAAAGGATTCCGTCCCGTGAAGGCGGGGTGGAGATTGTGGTAGATGAGATTTCCACAAGGCTGACGAAAAGAGGGTATCATGTGGATGCCTATAACAGGTCAGGGTATCATGTTTCCGGAAAGCAGTTTGATGAAAAAAGAGGGAAGGTATATAATGGGATACGGCTTTTTACCATTCCTACCTTTAAAAGCAGCAGCCTGAACGCCATCGTCTATTCGTTTCTTGCCACGTTAAGAAGCCTTGTGGGAAGATATGGTATAATCCATTACCATGCGGAAGGGCCGTGCACTATGATAGGCATTCCTAAATTCTTTGGGATCAGTACGGTGGCAACAATCCATGGGCTGGACTGGCAGAGGGCAAAATGGGGGAATCTGGCCTCTAAGGTGTTAAAATATGGGGAAAAAACGGCAGTCAGAAAGGCAGATGAAATCATAGTCCTTTCCCGGAATGTGCAGGACTATTTCAGAGAGGAATATGGGAGGGAAACGATTTTTATCCCTAACGGGATTGAAAAACCGGAAAAGCGGGAAGCCAGGGAGATTACGGAACGTTTTGGTCTTCATAAGGATGACTATATTTTATTTCTAGCAAGATTGGTACCGGAAAAGGGGGCCCACTACCTGATTGAAGCTTACCAGGAGCTTCGGACGGATAAGAAGCTTGTGATTGCAGGTGGGGACAGTCATGCCGAGGAGTATATGGAAAAAATATATGGCTATGCAGAGGGGAATGCCAATATAGTCCTTACGGACTTTGTCCAGGGCAGGGTGCTGGAAGAATTGTTCTCCAACGCTTATGTGTTTGTGGTTCCAAGCGATGTCGAAGGGATGTCCATCAGCCTTTTGGAGGCGATGAGCTATGGAAACTGCTGTCTGGTCAGCGATATTCCAGAGAACCTGGAGGTGGTTGAGGATAAGGCGGCCAGCTTCCGCAAGGGGGATGTGGCGGATCTTTGCGCTAAGCTCAGATTTTTATTGGAAAAAGAAGAGGAAGTAAAAAGATATAAAGACGTAAGCAGCCGGTTTATCTGTGAGAAGTATAATTGGGAAGAGGTAGTGGATGAGACTGTGCGGGTTTATGGGGATGCTAGAAGGAAAAGGAAGAAGCAGAATTTGGGATAGTATAATCTGTTGGATTATGCTACAATTCATAACAAGGGGCAGCAGGAATTATGTGGAAAAAACGGAAGGAAAAATTAATAAATGTTATCATTGTGATGCTGCTTTTGGCGTATTTTGCGGTGGGGGTGTTGGTATACAGGGATTATGGAATCTCGTCAGATGAGCCCACAGAGCGTATCAGCACATTGGTAAATGTAAAATACGTGTTAAATTTTTTTGGGGCCGACCATATGTCGGAGTATGATATTCCTGACCTGGAAACATATATTTATCGGAATTATGGTACTTTCCTTCAAATGCCATCAATTATTTTTGAAATTACAGGAAAAAGCCTGGGGGATATATTTTTTGGACGGCATCTGTATACGTTCCTACTTTGTATGGCAGGGTATATTGCTTTTTACTCTTTGCTAAAAATATTGTTTCAGTCAAAGCTGATGGGACTGGCAGGCGCTTTTATGGTAGCTCTGTATCCCCGTTTTTTTGCAGAACAGTTTTATAATATCAAGGATATGGTTTTTGTATCAGCGTTTATGGTGTGTATGTTTACCACGGTGATGCTGATAAAAAGCAGGTTTTCCTGGGGCTGGGTGTTTACGTTTGGGGTATCGGTTGCTGTAGCGGCAAATGTGAGAATCGTAGGCGTTGTCTTTTTACTTTTGACGCTGGGGTACTTAGCTGTTGATTTTACGATGGGGAAGCTGGCGGGGAAAGACGGGTATGAAGCGCGGTGCCGCCGCCCGTTTTTGTGCGGAATCGTTCTTCTGATTGTGTGGTTTGCGGCGTTTGTGCTGATGCTCCCGGTGACGTGGAAGGATCCACTAAGAGGGGTATGGAATGTATTCTCCCAATTTTCTAAATATGATAATTGGGATTCTACCATTGTATTTATGGGAAATGTGATAGGCAAGGATGAAATCCCATGGTTCTATGTACCTGTATGGATGCTGGCCTCTGTGCCTGTTTGGTATTTTTTGTTATGCCTTGTTTCTGTGGCGGCGGGGATAGGAATAGGTATCAGGAAGATTAGGGATAAGGAGAAGTTTTTCCTGCTTTTGGTGACCAGGTACAAGTATGTGTTATGGTGCGTACTTCTCATGGCTGTGCCATGGCTTGGCATTGCGGTCATGCATTCTACGATATATAATGGATGGAGACATTGCTATTTCTTTCTTCCGCCCTTGATTTTGTTTGCGCTGTTTGGCGTGGATTATCTGCGAAAGAAAGGCCCTAAGTGGCGGATTGCCTGTTTTTTAGTTATCCTGATGGGAGTAATGAGCCAGGTGATATGGATCTGGAGGTACCACCCTTATGAGATGGTTTATTTTAACGGCATAGGGAAACATTTTGCAGCGGGATTTGACAGGGATTATTGGCACCTTACCACAGTGGATGCTGTCAGATATATTGCAGAAAATGAGGCTGACGGTCAGTTCTCCGTGAAAACACCAGGGAATGATTATTATAAGTACATGTTGTCCCCGGAGGAGCAAAGCAGGATCATAGAGGAAGAGATGCCACAGTTCTATATTGAAACATACAGGGGAAAAACGGGAAATGATCTGAGAATAGAAGGATACGATGAAATTTACTCTATGATGGTAGATGGCTTTAAAATTGCATCTGTGTATAGGAAAGCAGATTGAAAATGCTAAGAAGAGGCAGGAAACTGGCAGGATATGAAAAAAGTATTATTAAATAACAGTATTTTCATTTTAATAGTTGTGGCTATGGGGATTTTGTTTTTGAAACGGTATTCGTATTTGCAGATCCCCATTGTGTCCAGTCCGGATTCCAAGATCCTTTTTCATACCAATGATGGTATTATGGAGCAGACTTGGCAGCCAGAAGTAAAAGTGCTTGCAGGAATAAACATACCGTTTTTGGCAGAGAATTCGTTTACCGGAGATCTTCAGGTAAAAGTGCTTTCGGATGACAGATCCACAATTTTGGCGCAAGCGGTACAAACCATGGATTTCCAAGGGGGAGAAAGGGGAAACATTGATTTTCAATTTGGGAAAATAAAAATTGGCCAGGGAGAGCGGTATCGGATTCAGCTTTCTATTTTAAACCCGTCAGAACCGGGAGTGCTGGAGATTCCGTCAGGGAGTAATTATGGCGGCTGCAGTATTTCTGGAGAGAATATAGGACAAGCGGTGGCTATTGATATGGTGGGCGCAAAAAATTCCAGATTGTTTTGGCTGATGGCGGTTTTATTTCCCTTATTTGCCTTTTCGCTTTTAATGATGGTGGTCACAGGACGAAAATGGGAAGAGACAGTAGCAACAGCATTATTTTTAGAAGGAATCATTTTGTATCTTTTTGGAATGGCGGAACATTTGCTCTGGGGTGTTAATTTTGTTTACTTATTGGCATTTGTTGCATGTGTTGTTGCAATTTATGTGTACAATAAAAAGGAAATGAATCTTAACAACCTGTACTCTGCTGGGATTTTGGTCTTTTTGGTCTTGTTTGGTTTGATCCTGATAGGTTGTAAGGGCGATTGGCTTGGAATGAGGGATGATCTGCGGCATTGGGGAATTGCTGTCAGGGACATGTTTTATTATGACTCCTTTGCAAAGCATATGGACACAACGGTGATATTGCCAAGATACCTTCCGTTTACCACATTGATTGAATATTTCTTTGTATACGCAAATGGTTCGTTTAGCGAAGATATTTTGCTCATAGCCTTTCAAGTGATGATGCTTTGTGCAACAATGATCTTCAGCGTGCTTTTGCAAAAAAGGGAAAAGAAAAAATGGCTTTTACCGGTGGTAAGCGCAATGATATGTATACCGGTGCTCTTTTTTCCCAATTTATCCAGCACGATCATGGTTGATTCCTTGATGGCAGTGATTATGGCATATATTTTAATCTGTTATTATTCAGAAGGGATGTCATGGTTTAACCGGATCAGAATCTGCTGTGCCATGTGTGCATTGGCTTTGACGAAAGAAACAGGCTTAGTGCTTGCGGGGGTATCGGCGTTAATTCTTTTTGGCGATATCTTTTTCCGGGGAATGCAAAAAAAGAAATTGGATATCAAAGGGCTGCTTTACCCGGTGATTTGTGTGGCGCTTGTTTTGGGAACCTATTTTAGCTGGCAGATATATTTGAATATTCCGGTAAAAAATAACATAGAAAAGGCTGTATATGAAGAAACCAGCCAGGGAGCAGGCCAGAAGGAAGAGAAAAGCACAGAAGGATTGGCAAAGGAAGGAAGCGAAGCAAAAGAAAATCAAGTGGCGCCAGTGCAGACAAAGTCTGCAATTACTGCCAGTGGAATTTCGCTGGCAGGCCTTAAGGCGGTACTTACGGGAAATGGGGAATGGTATCAATATCAGACAACAAGAAATTTCCTTGTGGAATTGTTGGACGGTGAAACGTATTCCGTTGGTCCAATGAAGCTTTCCTTTGTGGATTTTCTTGCAGGCATTGTTTTTTTGATGGTTTCGTTAGCTTTCTTTGGATATTGGGACGGAGAAAGAGGACAAAAATATATATTTGCAGGAATGGCCTTAATAGCAGGGGCTTGTTTTTGTGCATTTTTGCAGGTCACTTATTGGTTTGCTTTTGATCGGTATGAAGCCATGGATCTGACGTCCTATGATAGGTATTTAGCCCCCTATTTATGTGCCATCGTCATGACAGTTGTTTACCTGATTTTTGAAGGAAACCAACAGAGTAAATGGGAAAGGAAAAAAGCGGATTTTCTTGTTTATCTGTTAACTGTTTTTTGGATTATCACGATGCCGGTGGAAGGCCTTATCTTTGAAAGCAGCAGCCTTGAGGAAAATACCACACAGGAAAATACTTATGGCTATGATAAGATAGCGGAAATCTTAAGAAGTATGGCGGATAAAGGAGAAAAGGTTCACTTTATCTGTAGTAACAGTGACGGGTATGCGGCGTATATATTTAGGAATGCTGTCTGTCCCATTGTATCGGAATATGATTTTTGGAATATTGTGCCTGACCAGGAAACATATGATAAGCAATATGAAATATATAAGGAAGGCGAGATCAATATCCATAATACGGCCTATCTGATGTCGAAGGAAGCCTGGGAAAGTGAAATCCGGAAATGCAAATATGTAGTAATTTTTCATGCAGATGAACTGTTTAAGCAGTCTTATCCAGAGCTATTTAGAGAGACGACTATTCAGGATGGGAGTGTGTATCAAGTGATGGATGCTTCCGGCGATATGTTTCTTCGTTTCGTTGGGAGGACAGAAATCAGAGGTTATCATTAGCCTGTAAGGGGGTAAGATGTTGATTGCAGTTATATTACTTTATTTAGTTGGTAAGGAAAAAGATAACGTGGCACGTTATATAGATGCAGTTGCCATATGGATGTTGTATTGTTTCCTGATTACGGAAATTCTATCGGTTTTCCACTTGATAAGTATTACGTCGCTGCGGATATACTGGTTTGGATTTGATATAGTCGTTGCAGGCTGTTTCGTGCTTTCGTGTAGGAAACATGAAAAACGGTTCCTGGCAGGCGGGAAAGATAGAATACGAAAAATAATTCCTTTGGTTTTTTTTATGCTTGTAATGTTGGGGTTGGCGTTAAAGACAATGCCATATAATTGGGATTCCATGACATATCACATGCCCAGGGTTTTTCATTGGCTGCAAAATGGTTCAGTTGCACATTATGCGACCAATATAGGCAGACAAGTGGCAAGTCCCGTGCTTGGTGCATATGTCAATTTACATGTATATGCTTTGGCAGGTGGTAATGATTTGTTTGTAAACCTGCTCCAAAGCGTTTCTTATTTGTCTAGTGGTATTTTGGTGTATGCCATTGCAGGGAAAATTGGATGCTCAACAAAATATTGCTTGATTGCGGGTATGCTATTTTACTCCATGCCGATAGCTTTTGCAGAAAGTTTTACAACACAAGTAGATAATTTTGCCTGTTTTTGGATGTTATGCTTTGTATATCTGCTTTTGGGCTTTTTAAATATGGGAGAAAAGATTGAGATATCTTACCGGACCACATGGCGTATTGTGATTTTGAGCCTAAGTGTGGCGTTTGGATATTTGACAAAACCATCAATTGGATTTGGCATGTTAATCATGTTGCTTTGGTTACTTATAACAGTAATAAGACGAAGAGATAAAGTGTTTCCTTTGGCAATATATTTTGTTTTGGCGGGCGTTGTGATTGCTTGTATCGTTATACCGGAATTTTTAAGGAACCTGGAGACATACCATGCATTAGCATCTGCAGGAACAGGACAGAGACAGTTGATCGGTTCCGGGCACTGGCGGTATGTGGTGGTTAATTTTGTCAAGAATTTCACATATAATTTGCCCACAGTATGGATATTTGACAGCACTAATTTGATTTGGAAATATGTGTTACGGTTTTCAAGGTTTCTTGGAGTAGATATTGATGATCCGGTAATCTCGGAGGATGGAAGAGAATTTCAGGTTCGTGATCCTCAAAACTATGGGAACAGTACGGCAGTAAACCCGGTTTTGACGTGGCTGCTGGTGGGATGTATTATTTTGTTTGTATTTTATAACTGCAGGAAAAAATGGAAGGATATAAAGAACCAATATTTTGTTATGGCATGTATTTCCTTTTTGTGTTTTTGTGCAGTATTACGTTGGGAGCCATTTGTCAGCAGGTACATGATATCCTATTTTGCTGTGTTATGTCCTGCTTTAGCTGGGCAAATGGAGTTATTTTTCGGCAATTCAGCAATAAGGAAAAGCAAGATAGAAAGAAGTGTGGTACCCATTATATGCTTTTTATGCTGTACAGAGATGTTGGGCATGTTCTATTACCATGGAAAAATTGCATTTGCGCAGTCAAAAAGCAACGGATACTTTGTCACTCGCAGGGAGTTGACAGAAAGTTATGGAAAGCTGGCGGATATGCTGGAGCAAAGAGGCTATTCCAATATTGGATTGGTAACAGGAGGGGACTCTTATGAATATCCAATCATTGCTATGATAGAAAATTATGGAAAGATCGAGCATGTTAATGTGGAAAATGAAACCGGGAAATATGAAGACTTAGGATTTATTCCAGATATTATTATTGCGCTAAATTATGACGGTCCTGATTATATTGTTTGTCATGGGCAAGAATATAAACAGATAGAGTGGCTTGGTGAAGAAGTTAGTGTACTAACCAAAGGCTAGGCAGACTTTCCAATAAAGCCATAGTATCATTCTGGATATGAAAAATAGATGGAGGAAAACGTGTTAAGGACATTGATAATTATTCCTGCTTTTAATGAGGAAGGAAGCATTGAAAAAGTTGTTAACAATCTGATAGAGAAGTTCCCTAAATATGACTACCTTGTTATAAATGACGGATCAACAGACCATACTCAAAGCATTTGTAACAGCAATAAATACCAGGTGGTAAATTTAGTGATCAATATGGGAATTGGAGGCGCTGTTCAAACCGGTTATCGGTATGCCTGGGATAATCATTATGATATTGCAGTGCAGATTGACGGAGATGGACAGCATGACGTGTCATATTTGGAAGAAATGATAAGACCAATCGAGGAAGGACAAGCTGACATCGTGATTGGGTCACGCTTTTTGGAAAAGGAAGGGTTTCAGTCAACCCAGATTCGCCGGGTGGGGATAAATTTTCTCAGTTTTTTAGGGAAGTTATTGACGGGTGTTAGAGTGAAGGATATTACAAGTGGTTACCGGGTAGTCAATACAAAATTTATCCGTATATTTGCGCTGGATTATCCGGCTGATTATCCAGAGCCGGAGGCGATGGTCATTGCTGCTGTACATGGAGGAAGGATAAAAGAATATCCGGTTATTATGCGGGAACGTAAAGCTGGTGAAAGTTCCATTACTATGAAAAAATCAATTTATTATATGTGTAAGGTAACTCTGGCAATGATTATTCGGAGAATAAGCTTTGGGGTAAGGAGGTAGAGATGATTCCCGTAACTTTAAGAGTAACGTTAATAATTGCTGTATGTTTTTATTTCATTTTTATTTTGCATTATTTAAAAAATAAAATGCTGGAATTAAAGTATACGTTGATATGGCTGGCGGCCGGTTTTGTTATGATTCTGTTGATCGCGTTCCCGGAATTATTGATGACATTTGTTGCAGTTTTTGGTATAGAGAGCAATATGAATGGATTGTATATTTTAGTGCTTGCCTTTGTCATTACAACATTAATGACATTGACATCTATTGTTTCAAGGCAAAATCTAAAAATACGCATATTAATTCAAGAGCTAAGCATAATGGAAAAGAGAATACGGGAGTTAGAAAGTATGGAGCAGGGAAAAAATTGAAAAAATTAGTTCAAATAAATACGGTTTGCAATACAAGTACCGGGAAACTTATGGGAGATATTCAGCGGAAAGCAAATGTGTCAGGATATGAAACACTTTCCATAGTGGGAAGACGGAACCCTTTTTCAGATCTTCCATGCATAAAAATTGGAAATGGCCTATCTTTTTGGATACATGTAGCGATAAACACCGTATTTGACAGACAGGGATATGCTTCCTATTTTGTAACACGAAGGATGATTCAAAAGCTTCGCCAGGAGCGCCCAGATATCATCCATTTACATAATTTGCATGGGTATTACATGAACTTACCGCTGCTTTTTGACTATCTGTCAAAGGAATTTAGCGGGAAGATTTTCTGGACATTTCATGACTGTTGGCCGTTTACAGGGCATTGTGCATATTTTACCGCAGTAGGATGCGATAAATGGGAAAAGGAGTGTGGCAAGTGCCCGAACAAGCGGATATACCCAATCAGCTTACTTGCAGATGCTTCCAGGAAGAATTATATCGATAAGAAAAAAATGTTTACCGGATTAAAAAATCTGACAATTATTGTTCCATCCAAATGGATGGAGGAGATGGTTAAGAAATCCTTTTTTTGTAATTACCCGGTGATAACAGTAAATAATGGAATTGATCTTAAAGTTTTTTCATATCGTAGGCCCCTGGATGAATTATACGAAAAATATGATATCGGCAGAGAAAAGAAAATAATTCTTGGAGTGGCAAATATTTGGGATGCACGCAAAGGACTTTCGGATTTTCTTGCATTGGCAGAGAAACTGCCTGTAGAATATCAAATTTTTCTTGTGGGATTGTCATCGAGACAAATAAAAAGACTGCCTTCAAATGTGAAAGGGATCAGACGGACCCAAGAGAAAAAGGAGCTTGTCATGTTGTATTCGTGTGCAAGCATTTTTATGAATCCATCTATTGAGGAATCATTTTCGCTTGTTACAGTAGAGGCTATAGCCTGTGGTACACCGGTGATTGTTTTAGATACAAGTGCGGTGAAGGAACTTGTATGTGATGAAAACGGTATTATTTTAAAAAAACATGATGTAGTGGATTATTTGGATGCAATTAGAACATTGCAGGAACGAGAACTTTCAAGAGAACAGATTTCACAAACAGCAAAGAAGTATGATGTAGATGAATATGCGAAAAGGATCGTTGACTTGTATGGAAGTCTGTGAAAAAAATGGATGATCAGGGTAGATATGAAGAGCATAAGTATCATTTTAGTAAATTATAACGGAAAAAAATATAACGATAAGTGTATCGAATCTATTTTAAAGAGTACCATTGCATCCCAACTGCAGATTGTGATCGTAGACAATGCTTCTACGGATGGTTCTTTAAAACTTTTGCAGGATAATTGGGGGAAAAACAGTCAAATTACGATTATTTCTTTGGATAAAAACTATGGTTTTTCTGAAGCGAACAATGTGGGAATAAGGTGGGCAGAAAAAAATGGGTATGATTATTTCCTTATTTTAAATAATGATACAGAAATTGCGAAAGATGCAGTAGAGAAAATGCTGGATGCCTATCAAAAGACAGGGGCAATGATAGTTCCCAAAATTGTATATGCAGATCAACCGGATACAATATGGTACGCCGGGGGACAGTTTAGTAAAATCATCTGGAAACCGTTGCCAAGGGGAATGAATCAAAAAGACATTGGGCAATATGATTGCAGCAGACAATGTTCTTTTGCAAACGGATGCAGTATTTTTATGTCAAAGAAAATCATCCAACAATTAGGATTATTGGATGAAAAGTTTTTTCTTTATTACGAAGATACAGAATATAGTTTAAGGGCAAGAGAGAGCCAAGTAGCTGTATGGTATTGTGCGGAAGCAACTGTATTTCATAAAGTAAATGGGGCTACCATGGGAAATGACAGACCAGACAGTGCCTACTACATTGCACGAAATTGGTTGATCTGTAATCGAAAGTGGATGAATAAAGGGCGCTTTACTCTTTTTCTTTGTTACTTTATACCCAATAGAATTACATGGATGATAATTTGGTTGATTTCAGGAAGGGTAAATAATATTATTTCAACGATAGAAGGAATTAGGGATTACATCAAGGGTATATCCGGGCAGTATCCCAAGAATAGTTTGTAAAAACATAAGCCATTTTATCCATATACGATTATATGCCGAATCATTTGAAGCAGATTTAATATGGTGCCAATTATACCAAGGGTATAAAAAACATGTTTCCATATGTTTTCCTTAAGAATATGATATTTGTTCATAAGCACTTGGGTGCAAAACATTAAGGAAAAGTAAAAGAAGGAGGCCATTCTGATAATGGAAACAGATACGGTTGTAGTAAAGCCAAGAACCATTTCTGGAAGCAGCCCTAAAATTAAAACGTTTCCTATCAGGAATGCCGATAAGTCAGTAAAATCAGTTAAATAACCCAGAAAATAAATGATGATCAAAACGATTGCCAAGGCAGATATGACAGCTAGATATTGCTCTGTCTTGGGGCTTGTTTGAAAGCTGCTATCAGGATAGATGAATGTCAAAGTCCGGTTGGGAACCGTATATCTAAAGAACAAATAAGCAGTCCAGATTACGTCAAGACTCATAGGAATAAATGAGATGACTCTTAAGTTGTGACTTGATGTCTTATGAAAAACACAAACAATCAGTAGGAAACAAAATGTAAATAAGATAATATTTGGAACGGACATAAAGTGATAGAAAGTAGAATTAATTCCCATCCGTAAATGCCCGGTAAATGATAAATCTAATAAATCGGCAGAATTGTGATATTCGGCATCTTTTATCAGACGCACCTGATTGCCTGGAGAAAGAACAAACATTGCAATATTAATGACACTGGTCAAGATTCCTTCAAGAAATAAAATATTGAAGGATTTATTTTTGGTTTTTCGGGTTACATAGATACATAATAAGCAAAGAAACAGAGAAATAGATATTGTGTCAAAATTGCAGGAAAATAACAATGCAAAAAAATACAAAATATAAGAATGCCATTTGATTGGCACATTACGGGAAGAAGCTACAAATAAATATATTCCATAAAAAAGCATAGCAAAAGGCCATGAATAGTTTATAGTGGTGGTAATCCAGCCGGCAGTTGCAAATAAGGAATATGGAAAACTTAAGAAAAATAGCAACGGCCATATTTTTTTAGCGGAAGTGTTGGGGCTAAAAATGGTAACGATTTTGTTAAAAAAATGGTAGGCGGTTAATATGATGATAACATCGACCGTCTTCCACACATAATTAGGAAGATATCCGAAAATGGCTTCTGCAACGTGAATAAAAATGCGGCTGCTCCATATGTTCCAGGTGTCGGAGAGGGCCTGCAAAAGATTAAAATTATATTTGGTTAAGATCTGTGAGGTGGCTATGTCATCCCAATAGTCGGTATGCATGAAAACGTGTAATAATCCATATATAAAAGCAATGATAACATAATCATAGTATTTCATTAGAAAAGAGTTTGTTTTTTTCATTAAAAATGCTCCTTGTCAAACAACAATTTTGATGCTGATCGTATGCTTTGATACCAGTAATCAGTTTATAGTATTGACAAAAGGATGTCAATAGATAGTCTGTTTTTGAGTTTCCCCATTTTTAAGACGTACCCCCGCCAGAATCCGCCAAACTAAAGTATTCAAATAAAGTCATCTGCTGTGATTTGACTTT
>Ga0137297_10894_pt1 | contig 19383 bp, 30 predicted proteins | sample RamsorincwithD2O_FD_97191 | JGI IMG/M metagenome (GOLD analysis project Ga0137297, IMG submission 97191) | Mouse cecal microbial communities from Vienna, Austria - Mucin amended with D2O | ecosystem: Host-associated > Mammals > Digestive system > Large intestine > Cecum | place: Austria: Vienna... | reverse complement strand
ATTTTATCAAAAATAAGTGTATTCCGTTATTTGAAAGTTGGGGATATAAAACGAAAATACTTCATGCAGATTTGACGTATATGGATATATTTTTAAGGCAACCAACAAGGGGGAAGCGTTTCGGTACTGGAATGATAACAGGGTTTCCAATGTCGGGAAGATGTCAGATAAACCGTAGTGTAAAGGTTCTTCCGATAAAGCGGTTTTTGAAAAGTTTTGAAGAAGAATTTACTCAGTACATAGGAATTGCCATTGACGAACCAGTAAGGCTTGACAGAGTAGCAAGAACCACGAACCAAATATCATTACTGCAAAAGTACGGATATACAGAGCAAATGGCATTTGACCTATGCAAAGAATATGATTTACTGTCTCCAATATATGATTTTGCTCCTAGGGGGGCTGTTGGTTCTGCCCAAACGCAAGGGATTGTGAATTGCGGCATTTGCGGAACAATCATAGGGATTTATGGGATAAGCTGTTGGAACTGGAAGAAACTCCTAATCTGATAGGAAATATATGGAACACACTCACACAAACAAGCATCCACGACAAAGAAGAACAATTTTACTGGGAGGATATGCAGATAAAATTTGATTTTTTATAGGCGGCAGCGCCGCCGGCATCCGTCCTTAATTTAGTGGAAAAATACCACAGCTTAAACTGACTATAGCAGTATAAGCCTATAGGTGGGACACTGGTTCGATTCCAGTAGGGCGGTTTTGTAGCAGGCATGGCGAGTCTGCAACAGAGGGCAGCAGGCGAATAGCTGCATCTGTATACCGTGATAAAAATAGCGGCGGTCATACCGGCCAGAGAGTATGTAGACGGTCAACAAGTTTTCGACAGTTTTTTAATGTGAAAAGCTGCCCACACGGTAAATAATACGCCAGAGCAGGAGAAGAGCAGCGTGAAAAGGAAAAGAGCGCCGCCAAGAAAGGAGTAAGGCTGTAAAACAGAAGGAGAAATGAAGGCTATAGTCAAGTACCCAGGAAGCAAGTGGAACCTTGCAAAATGGATTATAGGATATTTCCCAGAACATCATAGTTACTTAGAACCGTTTTTTGGGAGCGGTGCCGTCCTCTTTAATAAACCGCGCAGCAACATTGAGACGGTGAATGACATGGACGGGAATGTGGTTAATCTGTTTGAATGGATAAAAAGGGATCCAGAACGATTGGCACATGAGATATATTATACGCCTTATTCCCGGAAAGTTTATGAAGATGCATTTGCCGCGGTACCGGGAGACAGCCTGCAGCAGGCAGTAAACTTTTATATCCGGCTGAACCAGGGACATGGATTTAGGACTAACGGTGAAAAAGTAGGCTGGAAGAATGATGTTCAGGGCAGGGAAAGAGGTTATGCAGCACAGGACTGGTGCCGCCTTCCGGACAAAATCCTTCAGGCGGCGGAGCGGCTCCGGGGAGTACAGATTGAGTGCAGGCTGGCTGCGGATGTGATCCGGCGGTTTAATTCACCCAAAGTGCTTATCTATGCGGATCCTCCGTATGTGCTACATACCAGGCATGGAAAACAGTACCGGTGTGAAATGGAGGATACAGGACATGAGGAGCTACTGGATGTCCTGTTGGCACACAAGGGGCCAGTACTGCTATCTGGATACGATAACAGCCTGTATAACGACAGGCTTCGGGGATGGAACCGGGAAGAAGCGGTAAGCTATTCCCAGACGGCCTCCAGGAAGACAGAAGTTTTGTGGATGAATTTTGAACCGGAAGAACAAATGAGACTGCAAGGAATATGAGGAGGTGAAGAGTGAAAAGAAAAGTATTTCGTTCCATGATTCGCAGGGACAATGAGATAGGAATTAAAGAGCATGATGGATTTGAGGTCGAGATAAGGGAAAGAACATGCAACGTTTACAGAAGTGAGTACGGCGAAGTACACATAGTTGACCCGGCAACCGGAAGATCGTTTTTCTGTATCCATTCGGCCGAAACGCAGGAAATGGATGCAGCCAAGGCTGCGGTGAAAGAGTTATGCAAAGAAGGTATTTCTTTGCATAAATTTTTAGAAATAATAAAAACAGAAAAATATAAGACTTTTGTGGATATCTTTGATGCACTTGAACTTGCATGGGAATTAGAGAGGGAAACAGAAAATGTATAAATGGAAGAATGGCGGTAGAGATTACGGACACATAGGCGCGAACATCCAGAAAAGCATAAAAATTGATGCTGAAACCCAGGCAACTATAGAATCAGTAGAGGGGAGAAGCTTCTCTGATAAAGTCCGTAACATGGCTACAGAATACCGAAGGATAAAGCGTGACAGATTGGTATCTAAAAGGTAATGCAAACTCCGGGAAGAGGTAATACCTTATCAGGAAAATGGTATTACGTTTTCCGAATGCAATGCAGGAAACAATAATTATCAGAAGATAAGAGAGGGCAAGCGATGAGCGAAATGTATATCCGCAGCCAGGATAAAGAGAGGCTGTACAGCTTTGGAAATTCTTATGGGCTTTTAAAGTACCGTAAGAAAATAGTTTTTGGCTGTAGAAGAGAAGAGGGGGAGGAGACTGTAGAACGGCATACAATCTGTATTTTAAATACAGCATTTCCTCATGAGGAAAAGTACCTGGAAAAAATCGGAGAATATGAGAGCAGGGAGCGCTGCCTGGAAGTAATTGACGAAATACAAGAAAAATGTGAAAGCTATCTCTATGCACCGGGAAACCCGGGGCTTTTAAGAGGAAGCGCGGCCTTCCCACCTATGGCTGAAATAATACCACGTGTGTATCAGATGCCGGAAAAATAAAATGATTTATGGATGATAAGATCATGAATGATACATATATGGAGGCAATGCACAGATTTTTCTTTGTACTTAGAGCGTTAAAAAGAGATCACCATTTGTACATGCATAGTCACTTTGATATCTATAAACCAGGATTTATTGAAGTGTGGGAAAACGGCAACCATTGTATCTGTAGAGTACAGGAAAAAGAAGATGCCGAATGCTACAGAAGGGCAGCAGAAATATTAGAAAGTTATCAAAGAAGGGAAGAGCGAAGAAAAGATGAAAGGAAAACAGGGTAAAAAACCGAATTTTCTCGTAGATATCAATAGGGATATCCTTGAAGACCTTACAGAGGACGGAAATGTAAAAAATATCGTAGGCCTGGCAGGAATCCTGAAAGAACTTGATGAAGTTAAAGACATTTGCGGATTAGAATTTAACGGATATCTGGTAAAGGTGGAAATACCAAGGCCGAGTGGAATCATTGATGAAGTAGTAGTGGCATTTGCGGAGCGAGCGGTTGACCGTGGTAGGACAGGAGATGGGATTCGTGTTAAAGAGTATTTTATGCCCGGAAAAAGGCTTTTGATATCAGGGCAGCAGCAGACCTTAAAGGATTTTTCGAGTGGAAAAGTACAGGTATTTATACTTGCTGATTACATAGGGCGGAGTCCAAAAGCGTTGCCACAGAATGATGCTGCTTTTATAGGTGAATTGGCATATAAGCCGATACTACGGGAGACCTCCAGAGGAAAGAAGCTTGCTGAAATCTTTGTGAAGACGGAGAATGCGCTTACAGGCGGATACAGCTTTATACCATGTATCTGCTGGCAGGAACAAGCAGAAGAGGTTGTGAAGTGGAGGCCGGGGGATAAGGTCAAATTATATGGCAGATGCCAGAGCAGAAAATACAGTAAATTGATAGATGATATTACGGGGGAAAGAGAGACGCGCACAGCCTATGAAATATCGGTGCATCTGATTAAAAAAGAAGGTGAAGCATAGGTGAAAGAGAAAACAGGAGAAAAAGGTAAAAAAGAAGAAGCGGAAGCTCAATGTATGAGAGAAATAGAAAACCTAAAATCTATAAATGAGATTCTGGGAAAATATAAATTTGCTGTTAAACATGATCTGAAAATTCTGCCTCAATATTTTGAGGATGTAATGTGCGGAAGAAAGAAGTTTGAAATCCGTAAAAATGACAGGGATTATAAAGTAGGTGACATATTCATCTTGAGAGAATGGGAGCCGGAAAGAGGATATACCGGAAGAAGCTTTATCCGGAGCATTATCTATATCCTGGACAGCTGCCCGGAATATGGTTTGATGGATGGATATATCATATTCGGCTGGTAATACAAAAATAGAAAGAGAGGAGAAATAATGTGCGAATTTTGCGGCAGTGTTGCCTGTACATTAACCAAGCAGCAGGCAATGGAACGAGGGCCTATTTTAGAAAGATATGCAAATGGATTTATGCGGAATGAAACGGATGAAACACCACAGACATACTGCTTTGAAGGTGTTCCTCCTTATAACAGTTACAGTGCCTTATTTCCAGATGAAAGAGAAGAAAATCCCCATGCCTACATCAGGTTTGTATTTGATGAAGATGAAGGTACAGCTGATGGCTGGGAATGCTGGGAAATAGAGGATCCTCTTGCATGGATAACCGAACAAGAAGTGATAGCGAAGTTTGAGAAGGGAGACAGATAGATTGAAGAGAGTATACATATGCAGCCCGTGGAGGGCGGAAAACCGTATGGAGGCATACAGAAACGTAGAGTATGCCAGAATGCTTACAAGACAGGCGATTGATGCGGGGCTGGCGCCGATTACCCCTCACCTTTATTTGACACAATGCCTAAATGAGGACAAGCCGGGAGAAAGGGAGGCAGGGATAGCTGCAGGCCTGGGCCTATTAAAAGCCTGTGACCTGATGCTTGTGGGGACAAGATTCGGAATCACCGAAGGAATGAAAGAAGAAATCAAGGACGCGGAGAGAATCGGGATTGAGGTAATTGAGGCAGACAGATATTGGAATCAGTATAACGCGGTAATATTGACGGTTATGCCAAAAAGCTGTAGGGATTGTCATTACTTCGGATTAAAATGTGGGATTACGGGAGAAAAATGCAATTATTACAACCAGGACGGAAGGGCAAAAAACTGTCCGATTGTACCAATGTCAAATTTAAGAATAATCTAAACTTGATAATAGCCCTCTAAGGCACGGGATGCCTAAGAGGGCCAAGCTATACAGCCTTTAAAAACCTGTGTTTAATATAAGCAATGTATGGCAGAAAGTCAAGGAACCGCACGGGCCGAAAGCCCGTTTTACCACTTGATAAAAGTATTAACCTTACGACACTAAGGGGGACAGAGCATGCCATACATAGAGCGGATAACAAGGGCTGGTAAGACGATAGAGGTTGAGAGATATTACACTAGCAGATATAAAAAGCCTGGGATAAAAAGAGGGGACAAGGTAAAGGCCACTACCGAACAGCAGCAGAAAGTAAACACAAGGGCAGCAGAAAGAAAGCTTAGGATACTGATAAATGCCAACTATGGGTATGGGGATTATCATCTGGTATTGGATTACATAAGGGTAAAAGGGGAAGAGCCGAGAACAAGGGAGCAGATGCGAAAAGACATAGATATATTCCTCCGGGAATGCCGTAAAGAATATAAAAAAGTTGGTGTGGAGTTTAAGTATATCCATGTGATGGAGATCGGGGAGAAGGGGGCCAGGCATCATCATCTTGTGATAAACAGGATAGATACAAAGGTGCTGCAGGAATGCTGGTACAAAGCCTATGAAGGACATAACCGTGTAAAGGTGTTTCCTTTGGATGACAGCGAAAACTATGCTGATCTGGCTAGTTATCTGATTAAGTACACAGATAAGCACAGGAAAGAGGAAGATGGGGCGCTACAGGGCAAGCGCTGGAATTGCAGCAAGAACCTGGTAAGGCCGGAACCGGAAATAAGGATAATTTCAGACCGGCAGTGGTTTCAGGCAGAACCAAGGGTAATAAAGGGCTATTACATAGACAAGGATAGCATAAGCAAGGGTGTACATAGCCCGGAGTATTACGGATATGGGTATTTTAGATATACGTTAGTCAAATTGAAGGAAGGAGGATAAGCAGCGTAAATGAAAGTACTGGTAGCATGTGAAGAAAGCCAGCGTGTCTGTATTGAGTTTAGGAGACTGGGGCACGAAGCCTATTCATGCGACATTGAACCATGTAGCGGAGGGCACCCAGAATGGCATTTACAAGCGGATGTTGTTCCTCTGCTGAATGGTGATTGTAACTTCCGGACAGTGGACGGCATGGAGCATAGAATTTATGGGAAATGGGATATGATTATAGCTTTTCCACCTTGTACGCATTTAGCAGTGTCCGGAGCCAGGTATTTTGAAGAAAAGCGGAAAGACGGCAGACAGAAACAGGGCATTGATTTTTTTATGAAGTTTGTAAATGCGGATTGTGAGAAAATCGCTATTGAAAACCCGGTGGGGATTATGAGTAGTAAATACCGCAAACCAGACCAGATAATACAGCCGTATGAGTTCGGCCATACAGAACGGAAAAGTACTTGTCTATGGTTAAAAGGATTACCGCCATTGGTTCCAACGGATATTGTTGAGCCGGAACTGCATATCTGCGGGAATGGCGTTGTTGACGGCAAATGGCATTATGATACATATAATTTACCACCAAAGATAAGGGCTAAAGAACGTTCGAAGACATTCCCCGGTATTGCAAAGGCTATGGCTGGACAATGGGGGAATCTGTCAAAGGATATTATACAGGGAACGCAGGAAAGAGAGGCGAGAGCATGAAAAACTTTAGATTGGATGATGAAAGCGGCCATCAGGAAGCACTATTCAGCTGGGCCGGATATCAGTTAGGGCGTATGCCGGAGCTAGAGTACCTGCATCATGTCCCCAATGGAGGGAAAAGGGATAAAAATACCGCTATAGCACTGAAAAGGCAGGGGGTAAAAGCAGGAGTGCCGGATATAGTGCTTCCGGCAGCAAGGAAAGGATATCATGGGCTATACATAGAACTTAAAGCCGGGAGAAATACCACGACGGACAGCCAGGAAAAATGGTTAGAGTTCCTTCAAAAGCAGGGATATTTTACAGCGGTATGCTATGGCTGGCAGGCAGCAGCGGAACTGATAGAAAAATATCTCCTGTATACAGAGGATTTAGGGGAGGCGGGGAAGATATGGAAAAAATGACAGCACACAAAAGAATGAGAGTTATAAGCCTGCTGAACTTAAAAGGCGGTGTCGGCAAGACCTTTACAGTGGTAAATATGGCATACGAACTATACCGGAGAGGATTCAAAGTGCTTCTGCTGGACAATGACAAGCAGGGGAATTTGAGTAAAGCGTATGGACGGTATAATTCGGAGGCAGTAGCACCTGTGACAAAGCTTCTGTCTGGAAATTGGAAATACCATGAGGATTTTATAGGAACCTGCAATGAATTGATCCGGCCGACAGACTACAATGGGATAGATATTATTTCCTCTAACATGTCTCTATTCGGGGCCGTGTGGAATCTCACCAAAGAAGAAAGCGACAGCCAGATATGGAGATATAAAAAACTTATGGATTTGCCACATGTGAACGGATATTATGATTACTGCATTATAGACAATCCTCCAGATATAGGACTGAATGTAATAAATGCTCTGGCGGTCACAGATGAAGTCATTGTACCGGTGAAAATTGATGAAGATGCCTTAGAAGGGCTTGACATTGTAGCAGAACAGGTGGAGGAGGCAGAAACATTTAATAACAATCTGTTTATTCAGGGTGTTTTGGTAACCGTATTCCAGGGGACAGATGGTGAGACAGCAGGCTTGGAGTGGATTGAAAAGGAAGGCGTCTATGATGTGTTGGGGGTTATCCGATATTCAAAAAAAGTGTCGGAAAATTCTTTTATGAGAAAACCAATCTATGAGTATAGTCCATGTTGCGGAGCGGCACAAGACTATAAAAGATTTGTAACACAGTATACAGGGTTGGAGAGGTAGAGTAAATGGAAAGGTGCATAGATGATTAATGATATTTTATGAGAAAACCAATCTATGAGTACAGTCCATGTTGCGGAGCAGCACAGGACTATAAAAAATTTATAACGGATTATACAGGAGAAGGGAGATAAGACGTGACAGTTTATGAGGCAGCTTTTGATATATTTCTTTTTCTGCATAGACTGAAAAGAAATATACGGAGTTTATCAGAGAGGGAGTTTGAGAGGATGCTTTACAGCAATGATTTGTCCTATAACCAGAAAATATATTTGATTTACTTTAGATACATTTAGGGAAAGCGAGGTAAAGAGTATGTCTAAATTCGGGATTAATGATATTTTAAATGCTAAAAGCAAAACAGCAGGTGCAAATACCGTAAGCGAGTACACAGAAATATGGATGAATCCGTATGACGTAAAGCCCTCAGAAAATAATTTTTACTCACAGGACAATATTGAGGAACTGGCAGACAGCTTTTTAACCGTAGGGCAGCAGCAGCCAACTGTACTGGGGAGAGTAAACGGGGAATTTAGGATAGTAAGCGGCCATAGGAGAAACCTTGCTAATATCATGAATATTGAGCGAGGCCACGAGGAATTTAAGAAGGTGCGCTATCTGTACAAGGACATGACAGCGGCAATGTTTGACCTGTCTCTTCTCATAGGCAATGCATATAACCGGGAACTTACGGCATGGGAAAAGGCCCGGCAGGCCCAGAGGTTAAAAGAAGCATTATTAAGGGCTAAAAAAGAGGACGGACTAGAGATTACAGGAAAACTTCGGGATATCATTGCAGAATTGATGAATGAGAGTCCTACAAACATAGCACGCCTGGATAGCATAAATAATAACGCCACACCGGAGATTAAGAAAGAATTTGCAAAGGGCAGTATAGGCGTTACCACGGCCTATGAGGCCGCAAAGCTGTCTCCTGAAGAACAGAAAGCCATAGCGGAGAAGGCGGCAGCCGGAGAGGATATAAGGGCAAAGGAAATAGCAGCAAAGGTGGCAGAAAAGACAGCAGCAAAAGCCGCTGAAGATGCAGAGCAGGCCAAAAAGGATTATAAGAGGCAGCAGGAGGAAAGCGACAAAGAGATAGAAAAGGCAGAGCGAAAAAGGGATGAAGCAGAAATGAAAGTGATAGAGGCGGAGACAGCTGCCAGACATGCAAGGACGCTCCGGGAATGGGTAAAGGAGAGTGTAAGCGCTGCCACAAAGGCCGCCGCAGATGCCGTTTTAAAAGTGTCCGAAACGGACACACCACAGAAAGATTGGAACCATGCGGAATGGGTGGTATTTACTGCAAGGGAGATTATGCAGCAGGCAGACAGAGTGAGTGAAGACGATCTATATTTGCTGCATGAAATCATGATACGCTGCCAGCATCCGGAACAAATACAGAATAAAGACGGGCAGCTGCCAGGACAAATGAGCATAGAAGATTATCAGGTAGAGGAGAAAAAAGAAAATGAACCGGAGACAGAAGAAAAAGAAGGATAAAGGACAGGGAGTTAATATCATTATAGGCTGTAAAACATACATGAAGAAAGAGGACTATCAAGAGTTACATAAAACTATTGAGAATCAGGTAAAAGCAGGCAGTGTTATTTTGCTGCCTGCTGGCGTGCATGTTGAGGCAGTGATATATACAGAGAATGGAAAGAATATCAAAAATAAAGAAAAAGAGGAAAGTGTTTTAGAAATACCTGTGGAATATACAGACGGTACGGAAGGAAAAGTCTATATAGAAGCATATACGAAAGGAAGTTTTGATAACAATAAAAGAATTAATAAAATAAATCATCCAAGAATCTTAAGCGGTAAGGAGAGGCTGAAAATATGAAGTACAGACAATGGAAAAAGAACTACAAGAAAAGATATGGTGTAAATCCTCCTCTGGAATTAGATAAGCGGAAGCAGCGCAGGCTTTTAAAGAAAAGATTTAGAAAGATAGAAAAGACTGATTTTGGAGAAATAGTTTTAAGGGCAGCGGAAGCAGTTAAAAGCGAAATAGCATATTTTATGAGAGCAATCGGAAGAGCCTGTGACAGCGTAGGAACGGCATGTAGAAATGCAGCTGATAATATAAAACAAATTGAGATTGAGGGAAATGTAATTGGATGGAATATAAGGGAGAACGGAATGGGGTATGCGGTATATGAGACGAATTCACGGACAGAGATTGAAAAAGAGATAGCACATACATACAGCCGGAACGCAGCAGAAAAGATAAAGAAAATCTTAAAGGCCGAATATGAAGGATACATGAGGCGGTTGCAGGAAAGAACGTTTAAGGAATATAAAGGAGGAATGATGTGAGAGACAGTACTTGGATTTATGAAAATATTTATCTGGAACATGAAGAACTATTTAGAAAAATAGAGGAGGCTTTAGGGTTTAAACTATTCTTGTGGCAAAAATATTTTATTTTAACAGGGCGTTTTAGGAGATATGGAAAAACTACAGCGGAGATTTTAAGAGAATTGTTAAATGTAGATGGAGTGCCAATAGACTATAGATGCAGGCCGAGAGATATGAAGGAAAAGATTTACAGAGAGGAAACAAAGAAAATACAGAAAAAGCTAAAGGAAGCAGGAATTAAAACAAGGATAGTTTTCTGGGATAACGCAGACAAAAGAAGGTATGAGGAAACATGAAATGAAAGAAATGCTGGATTTTATGGACTGCATTGAGGAATGCATAGATGGAGCTTTGCAAGGAGTAGGTGAATTTGCTGCATGGGCAGAAGAAAAGATACCTACTATTTTGGGGGTACTGGGTAAAATCTGTATTTTAATTGCAACACCAATATGATAATACCATATAAAGTAATAAAAGCAAGGGAGGGCAGAGAAGATGCAGGAAAGAGAAATTAAGACGGAGTTTCCCACTGTCTCTGTTGACTTAGAAACAGTTATTAAAAAAGCAGCAAGGGAAGCGGTGGCAGAATACAAAAAGCAGGAAGAAAAGGATAAAAAGAGAGATAAGTACCATAACACCTTTACACTTATGAAGTGCTACCGGGATGCCGTATTTCATATCGAGCATGCTATAAGCGACGGAGAACAGATGGAACTTAAGGGGATGACGAAAGAGCAGGAACGGACATATGTAGAGAGTATCCGCAGGAGCCGGTTTAAAACGTTAATCATGACAACACATATAGATCAGGCAATCGAAGAGATAGAACGCAGGAGGCAGCAGGCAGGGAGGGAAGCAGAATATAGGGCGTTTGAATTATACTTTATTCATGGGTGGGATTATGAAAAAATAGCAGAGGAACTTGAGACGGGGAAGAATACACCGCGCCGCTGGGTAACAGGAATCATAAAAGAGTTGTCGGTATTATTGTGGGGGCTTGATGAAAAGGAGATAAAATAACTGTAAAGTTAAAGAAGGACAGCAGGAGGGTAAAACCGTGGTAAAAACGTGGTGTTTACATGGTGCTTTGAAAGAAGTATAATGATAACATGAGATAAGCAGGTGATAGCTTAAGCGCAGCAGGCGTAAGAAATCATCTGCTTATTTTTATTTTTGCCTCTGCCCGGTGCATGAAATCCAGGGTACTGGGCGTATAGAGAGAAGGAGGGAGATATATAAAAGCATGGGCAGAATTTTTTTATTTATCATCTGACTGGGAATCCACAAGGGCTGCATATCTGATATCGCAGGACTATATCTGTGAGAGATGCGGAGAGCCTGCAAAGATCGTACATCATAAAAAATATATAACCAAAGAAAATATTAACGACACAAATATAACGCTTAACTGGGATAACCTAGAGGCGCTGTGCCAGGACTGCCACAACAAAGAGCATCATAAGCGGAGAGCAGAGCAGAGATATAGATTTGATGCAGCAGGGAACCTACTCCCCCCTATCAAAAACAAAAATTAAGGGGAGAAAATACCGAGAGGGGACCTTAAAATTACCCTCCGGGCGCGCGTATGCGTGGTGTAGGGGGTGTGGTGTGGGACACAGAAGAGGCGAGGAAAGAGGTGTAACGGGATGCCGGAAAAGGAGGAAAAGACCAAAGAAGAAAGGACAAAATCGGAGAAGGCCAGACTTAAAAGAGTCTTTAAGGATTTAGATGAAAATAAAAAGAAGCTGGTAACGCCGCTGATAGAAAAGGCCGCATTTATGGGGGTGGAATTAGATGATCTCCAATCTGTGATTGAACAGGAGGGCTGGACAAGCGAGTATAAAAACGGTGCCAACCAATACGGGACAAAGAAAAGCCCGGAGGCGGAAACCTATATCGCCCTAAGCAAAAACTATGCGGCAGTCATAAAGCAGCTAACCGAACTAGTGCCAGCAGTAAAGCGGAAGAAAAGCAGACTGGAGGCACTACGAAACGAGTAAGGTTGTGCCGTATAGAAACTATATCTATGAGTACTATGCTAAGATTACAAGCGGCGAAATTACAGCAGGAAAATGGATAAGAGCAGTATATAAAATCATTGTAGACGGACTGGAAAAGCAGGAATATTTTTATAACGCAAAGGCAGCAAACAAGGCGATAAAATTCATAGAAAATTTCTGTCACCACAGTAAGGGCCGTAATGACCTGATTAAGTTGGAGTTGTGGCAGAAAGCCATAGTTTCAGCTATTTTCGGTATTGTAGATGCCGAAAAAACACGTATTTTTCGCGAGATTTTTATTGTTATCGGCAGAAAAAACGGAAAAAGCTTACTTGCAGCAGCTATTATTGCATACATGGCATTCCTAGAACCGGAGTATGGACAAGAGATATACTGCTTAGCACCCAAATTAGATCAGGCAGCACTTGTGTATGACGGGTTTTACAAAATAATGCAGGCAGAGCCTGAACTTTCTGAACTGGCAAAAAAGAGGCGGAGCGATATATATATTGAGGAAAGCAATACCTTTGTAAAGCCGATTGCTTTTAATGCAAAAAAATCCGACGGTTTTAATCCGCAGCTGGTTGTATGTGATGAAATGGCAGCATGGAGCGGAGACGCAGGTTTAAAACAATATGAAGTCATGAAATCTGCATTAGGAGCCAGACGGCAGCCCATGATCCTGTCTATCAGTACCGCTGGATACATAAACGACGGAATATATGACGAATTAATGAAGCGGAGTACAAGCTTCTTAAAAGGCAGCAGCAAGGAAAAGCGTCTTCTCCCATTTATCTATATGATAGATGATGTGGAAAAATGGAACGATATAGAAGAACTGAAAAAAGCAAACCCAAATATGGGAGTCTCTGTTAAAGCAAGCTTTTTTGAGGATGAAATAGCCGTAGCGGAAATCAGTTTGAGTAAAAAGATAGAGGTTTTAACAAAGTACTGCAACATCAAACAAAACAGTTCTGTTGCATGGCTGGAATACATGACGGTGGAAAAAGCAGGAATAGAAAAGACCTTAGAAGATTTCCGGGACTGCTATGCGGTAGGCGGCATTGATTTGAGCCAGACTACAGACCTGACAGCTGCAAGCGTGGTAATTGAAAGAGACGGTGTCTTATATGCGTTTACCCAATTCTTTATGCCTAAAGACAGGCTGGAAAGCTTACAGGCCGCGGATGGCGTGCCATATGATATTTTTATTAAAAAAGGCCTTATAACATTGAGCGGAGAAAACTATGTGGATTATCATGACGTTTATGCGTGGTTCATAATGCTGCTGGTAAAATATGGAATAAGGCCGCTAAAAATCGGTTATGACCGATACAGCGCCCAGTATCTGGTTAAAGATATGGAGAATTATGGATTCCATATGGATGATGTCTACCAAGGGGAGAATTTAACCGCAGTCATACGGGAATTTGAAGGAATTTTGAGGGATGGCAATTTCAAGATCGCAGACAATAACCTGCTTAAGACACATCTGTTAAACGTTGCGCTTAAGCATAACATGGAGACAAGGAGATTCCGCCCGGTGAAGATAGAACAGAGGGCGCATATAGACGGTTTCGTATCAGTTATAGATGCTATGACGGTAAGACAGAAATACTGGGATGAATGTGGAGAACTGCTTAAAAATGCCGCATAGAAAGGGGCGGATAATATAAAATTTTTAGACTATCTTTTCCACGGAAAAGAATTAAAAACCATAGGAAGTTATTTTAAGATGCTGAACGGATACAGCCCTGTATTTACCAGTTACAGCGGCGGAGTGTATGAAATGGATTTAACCAGGACAGCCGTCAACAGCTTCGCCACGCATTGCAGCAAGCTAAAACCGGAGATAGAAGGGAGTGCCCTGAAACGCCTGGAGAAGACGCTGCAGTACAAGCCAAACTATTTTATGGATACCACAAAATTTATAAAACGTCTGGCTACTTATGTAGCAGTGGAACATACTGCATTTATCATTCCGATAGAAAATGAAAACGGGATGCTGTGCGGCTGGTATCCGTTACGGGCGGAGCGTTGTGAGGTGATAGAGGCCGGAGGACAGTTATACCTGAGGTATATGTTTTCAAGCGGAGATTACGGCGCTATAGAGTTTAACAAAGTAGGGATATTGACAGATTTTGAGTACAAAGACGATCTCTTTGGAGAGGATAACAGTACCTTACAGCCTACAATGCAGTTGATACATACACAAAATGAAGGGATTATAAATGCGGTCAAAAACTCTGCAAATATCCGGTTTCTGGCAAAGATATCCAATATGATTAAACCAGAAGATATCAAAAAAGAACGCCAGAGATTTACAGAAGAAAATTTGAGTGCAGATAATGACAGCGGAATGATTATCTACGACAATAAATTCTCTGAATTAAAGCAGGTAGAAAGCAAGCCCTATACACCTAATGCTACACAGATGCAGCTTATACAGGATAACGTCTGTACCCACTTTGGCACCAACATGGATATCCTACAAAACAAATTTAATGAAAATACCTGGAATGCATACTATGAAGGGAAAATAGAGTCCTTTGCCATCCAGCTGTCTCTTGTCATGTCTAACATGAGTTTTACAGAACGCGAGAGGGCGTGCGGAAATGCAATCACATTTTCCGCAAACCGTTTACAGTATGCCAGTAATGCTACTAAGCTGCAGGTAAGCACACAACTGTTTGACCGCGCTCTGCTTAACCGTAATGGGGTAATGGATATCTGGAACATGGCGCATGTGGAAGACGGAGAAAAATATTATATCCGGAAAGAGTACACGGAAGTAAGCAGGCTGGATGAAGAGGAAGAAGAGCCGAAGGAAACGGTAGAAGAAGTACCAAAAGAAGAGGAACCGGTAAAGGAACCGGATGGAGAAGGATGGGAAGAAGGTGGAACGGATGCCGGTTAAAAAGGAACGAGAGTATAGGGCATTGGCAGCGCCGTTGTCCATACGGGCGACAGAAAAAAGGATCCAATCAGATTACTATGTAGAGGGGTATGCCACAACGTTTGACAAACCATATCTGCTATATGAATTTGAAGATGGTACAAAATTTTATGAAAAGATAGATCCCCATGCGTTAGATAATGCAGACATGAGCGACGTTATCATGCAGTACGACCATGAAGGCCGTGTGTTTGCCAGACAGTCAAATAAGACTCTTATCCTGGAGGCGGATGCCAAAGGGCTTTTAATTGCCGCAGATCTGGGCAGGACAGATTTAGCAAGGGGCCTGTATCAGGATATAAAAGAAGGGATGATTACTAAAATGTCATGGGCCTTTACTGTCAAAGAGGAAAGCTTTGACAGACAGACGCGAACCAGGACAATTTTGAAAATTAAAAAGGTTTATGATGTATCCGCTGTAAGCATACCGGCGAACGGCGATACGGAAATAAGCGCCCGGAACTATGCCCATAGGAGTTATGAGCGAGAGCGGCAGGAGATGTTGCAAAGGCGTATAAAGATACTAAAGATCAGATCAAGCATGTAAAAAAAGAAAAGGAGATTAAGACAATGAGAATTGAAGAAATCGAAGCAAGACTGGCGCAGATCAGGGAAGAACTTACAAAAAGAGCGGCAGAACTGAAAGAAGAGGAAATTGCGGCGCTTGAAAGCGAAGTAGCCGCACTGCAGGAAGAAAGGGACGCATTGAAGGCGGCAGCTGAAAGACGCAGGGCCTTACTTGCCAAGATTGCAGCAGGAGAGCCAGTGGAGGGTGAAGAGGGCAGCGAGAGTCCGTCTAATCCTACATGGCGGAGGATGTTCCCGGCAGCAGGGGGACAGAAGAACGAAAGCGGAGATAAATACGGAAGCACGGAATACAGGAAAGCATTTATGAATTATGTATGCCGTGGGGTGAAAATTCCGGCAGAATACAGAGCGGATGATGTATCAAAGACTACGGATGTAGGGGCTGTTATTCCTACAACGGTATTAAATAAAATTATAGAGAAACTGGAAAGTACCGGGATGATTCTCCCTCTTGTAACCAGAACGTCATATAAGGGAGGCGTTGCAATACCTACATCCACGGTTAAGCCGGTAGCTGTCTGGGCGAATGAGGGAGCAGGCAGCGACAAGCAGAAAGAAGACGTCAAAAAAGACGGGATGATTACCTTTGCATACCATAAACTCCGCTGTGTGGTAGCAGTATCGTTGGAAGTTGATACAATGGCTATGAGCGCCTTTGAAAGCATGCTGATTAACAATATTGTGGAGGCTATGACAAAGGCGTTAGAGCAGGCAATCATTGACGGGGGCGGGAACGGAAAACCAAAGGGAATTTTATCAGAAACTCCTGTGGAGGGGCAGGCGATAGACAGCGCAGCACCTTCTTACGACGATTTGATTCAGGCGGAGGCAGCACTTCCATTGGCTTATGAAAACGGTGCTAAGTGGTGCATGAGCAAAAAAACCTTTATGACATATACAGGCATTACGGATAGCAACGGACAGCCTATTGCAAGGGTTAACCGAGGAATAGAAGGAAAACCGGAGCGGACACTTTTAGGGAGAGAAGTAGTGCTATGCGATTATGTAGCATCCTATACAAGCAGCATTGCAGCCGGTACCGTTTTTGCATTCCTGTTTAACTTTAAAGATTATGTACTTAATACTAATTATGCTATGGGCATTAAAAAGTATGAGGACAATGACACGGACGATCAGATTACAAAAGCTATTATGTTAGCAGATGGAAAAGTGGTTGAAAAGGGCAGCCTGGTAACCATTAAAAAGTTAAAGGCAGCATAAGAAAAAACGGCGGCTGGATCCGCTCCAGCTGCCAGAAAAGAGGGCAAATGAAAGGATATTTAGACGCAGAGCAGCTAAAAACCATGAAACGTGAAGACCTTCAAGCACTGGCAAAAGATTTGGGAGTAAGTGCCGGTGGGAAAAACGAGGAAATCATACAAAGGATTGCCTCTGTAGAGGTAGAAGTACCGGAAGAGGAAAAGGAAGATATTGAAAAGGCAGCAGGCCAGGAAGGGGCCACAGAAGGAGCCCAAGAGGCAGCAGGAGTACTGGAAGAGGCTAAGACGGAAGAAAGAACGGAGACCGCACAGAACGCCGGGAAAGAGGCTGTAGAGGGCTGTAACATGGTAAGGGTAAAAGTCCTTGTAAGGTTCCTGGACAAGCGCCTGAACCAGATAAAAGAGCCTGGAGAGACTTACAAAGTGGACTTAGAGAGGGCGGAAGAACTGGAAGCAGTAGACGTGGCAGAAATCGAAAGATAACCGGAAAGAGGGTGCAGGATATGGAAGCAGGTGCTACCATATTAACAGAGAAAATGAGGGCAGCATTGCGGATAAGCAGCACCAACGAGAGGATTACGGAGGAAATAGAGGACTGTATTGCTGCCTGTAAGGCTGATCTTGTCAATGATGGCATAAAAGCCATTAATGAGAGCGACCCACTGATTATCCGGGCTATAACGCTTTACTGCAAAGCGGAGTTTGGCTATAACGATAAGGCGGATAAGTTTCGGCTATCATATGATACACTAAAGATGCGGCTTGCAATGTCCGGGGAATACAATACGCTTCCGGATATGTCCGAAACGGACACCGGAGATGCAGAAAGCGAGGGAGACGGTGGCTAACTGGGCGGATGAAATAATACTGGTAAAAGAGGCGGAGCCGGAAAAACGATTGGATGATGATGGATTCCCGGAAAAAAAGGAAGAGGAAAAGCGTACAATCTTCTGCAACAAAAAATCCGTAGGCTATTCGGAGTATTTTAAGAGCCAGCAGACGGGTAAAGTGGTAGAAGCTAAATGTGAGGTACATAAGGCGGATTATGAGGGAGAAGACATTGCAGAGGATATGGAGGGGAAACGATATTATGTGCTTAAGACCTATGATATTGATGATGATATCATAGAACTTACATTGACGGATTTGAGGAATAAGGAAACATAAAAGCGGCGGTATTTCCGCCGCTTGAGGAAAAAGATAACTACTTAATATTACGCATTTTTAATGTAATTTCCGCGCCAAAATCAATGTCTTTCCCAGTGCTGTTCTGTCCGCCGCCATGTACGTTTATTTTAGGAATTTCTACAATACGGTCAAAATTATCATGAATATATGCAATTTGTGATTTGGGAACACAGCCTATTTGGCAATCGTTGACATAAACCGCATAAGCAACTTCACCTTTCCAGTCAAACTGCTTTAGGGAAATATCCAAAGAGCCGATAAAAGGAGGCCTTTCAAATTTGATTAAATGGAGGTACTCTTGACGGCTTTCCCCGTCATCATTATTAAAAGTAACACCAGCGACTTTTACATGGACAAATTCAAAATCATTTTCGGATTCATCCGAAGAATGTAAAGAAGTACATGGAATATTAATTGGAGGATTATCTTTTAAGAAACGCAGTGTAATTTTACATCCGTAGGAAATAGCATATCCTTCTTCATTACGTCCACCGCCATATACATCAATATGACTGATAGATTCAATGCGTTCAATATTATCATGGATGAATTGGACATAATTGGTCGGAATATTCCCTATTTGCAGATTGTTAGCATAGACTCCATAAGCAGGTTGACCGTCAAATTCATATGCACGTAATTCAAGATCAATATATTTGTCAAATGGTTTATCTCTAAAGCGTATTTTACGGAGGATAGTTTGACGTAAAGGGCCACTATCATTTTTAAAAGTAACACCAGCGACTTTTATGGGGACAAATTCAAAATCAGGTTCTTTGGGTACAGGGACTATAATATCTGATTGATCTAATTGTGAAGTGGGAGAGGCAAGAGCATCCGAAGGAGTTACATTTTCCGGAGCGTTTTCTCTATCATGCTGTAAGGATTGAGAAACCATTTTTTTTCCCGGGGGGGGTAGAACGATTTATAACTTCCGGAGAATCCGGAAGTTCCGCCGATATGGATTTTCCAGCGCGGTAAGATAAAAACGTAAAAATACCGCAGACTATAAGACAAAAAAGGCCGGCAGATGAATTACTGGCAGAATAGCAAAAAGCAGTAGACCAACAAAATATACTGGCAAAAATAGCAAAAATGATAGTGACAACTTTCTTTTTCATAAGATATATCCTCCTACTAATATTTTTAAAAAGATTATAAGTTATTGTCGAATTAAAAGCAATAGAAAGTAGGAGCAATGGGAACTTTTGAAACAATGGGAATAGAGGAAATAGCAAAAGAAT
>Ga0137297_10893_pt1 | contig 19424 bp, 19 predicted proteins | sample RamsorincwithD2O_FD_97191 | JGI IMG/M metagenome (GOLD analysis project Ga0137297, IMG submission 97191) | Mouse cecal microbial communities from Vienna, Austria - Mucin amended with D2O | ecosystem: Host-associated > Mammals > Digestive system > Large intestine > Cecum | place: Austria: Vienna... | reverse complement strand
TTTACCCAGTTGCTGAGTGTGCTCCGATTTACGCCATATTCACGTTCCGGTTGTGGATACGAAGTTCCTCCGGCATTGTACAGATCCACGATCTGCTGCTTGAATTCCGGGGTGTAGGATTTTTGGTTTTTCGCCATGCTGAACATCTCCTTTGCTCTTTCACTTGATAGTATAGATTGTTCAACTTTTCCTGTCCACACTTATATACTAACACCATGCAGGTGAGCGAGAAGGGGTGGCAGGTGAGCAAAAGGGGCTGGCTAATAGGCGAGAAAGGCTGATTGATGAGTGAAAAAGACTAGTTGATGGCGTGGATGAAGAGTTGGCGGATAAGATAGGAAGTGGAATAAAATGCGGAACGTATATCCATTATTTGAGGGAAACCGGATTCTGAAAAAAGAGATGCTATGGTCTCTGCGGGACTATTCTTTTGCCCATATTCAGTTAGAGTATCAGGAATATGGGCAGGGATTTTTGCGGGGGTGTGATGTGAGGGCAGAGGATGGGGTGTTGACCGTTGCTCCGGGGCTGGTGAAGTGTGGGAGGTTTATCTGCCTGCTGACAGAGGAAACGAAGGTGTCTTATGAGGCCATGAACCGGATGCAGTATTTGAAGCTGCGGGTAATGACGGATTCCAGATCGGCGGACTATATTTGCTATCAGATGGAGTTTGTTTTGGATATGCTGGATAGCAAGGAAGAAAATGAATTTGAGTTGTGCCGTTTCCACTTGCGGGAGGGAGCCAGGCTTAGGGATGCGTATACGGGATTTAGGGATCTGGAAACGGAATATGATACGGTGAATCGGCTTGAATCTGATTGGGGCGGATTAGGCGGCTGGTCAGTCGATCCGGTGATTACTCGCTGCTTTGGGGAGAGCATATTGTCCGGAGAGGGCGGATCGGCGGAGGATTGCCAGTTTGCGTATTTTTGCCTGAACTGTGCGGGGGCATTGCCCCAGGGAATGCTCCAGCGTTATCTTGCCCGCAGGGTGAATGGGGGTGCGGGGATAAATGGGGGTGCAGGAAGAAAGGATGGGGGAATGAGCCGGAAGGAAATGTATCGGGCGATGTGCAGGATTGTGGATGAAGTGGGTGGTGGCGGAAAGAAGGAGAAGAGAGGGGGAGGTTGGAGGGGGATTTGGGTGGATTAGGGGATGGGAAAGGGGCTGGATGGGATAAGCAGCAAATGATTTGGGCGAAGGAATCTGTGGAGACAGGAGGGAATTATCATGGATATAGTTCCACAGCAGCGTGTCAAACTGGGAAACCAGTTTCTGATGGATCCGGTTAGGCGGAGCCATGCTATAGATCTGTCCGTCAATTAATTCAGCGCGTTGGCCTTCCGGAAGGGCATAAATATCCTCAATCGCATAAGTGTTTTTCCACGGTATTGCCATATGGAGACCTCCATCGATTTTGTTTAATAAAAAGGATTTCAAATTCCGTATTCTGACATTAACTGTTGCTGGAAAGCAGCATCGCTCGCGGAACGCGCCAAGTCATCATAACGTTTGTCTTTAACAAGTAAAGTGATTAATTTATTTATGCGAGCCTCCCCACGGGCCTCCCCACGAGCCTCTCCGCGGGCTTCTGCCTCAAGGATTCCCTGGTTGTAGTCACGGATGGCCTTCTCCCTGGCTTCGTACTCCATACGTTTTTTCTTATCCTGGCTGATAACCTGCAGGTGCTGGTAAGCGCTGCTGATGTATGGGTTTTTCTCTGCTAACATATCAAATTCCTCCTTCTGTTCTGCGTTGATAAACTTAGCCCATAGTAGGATATCGTTGCTATCTTCTTTAAGTTCCTTTGGGAGTTTTGGAAGTTCTAAGACGTGGAATTCCATTTTATCCGTATAGAGGGTATGACGCGAATCTTCACGGATGTGGAAGCATGAATAGAATTCCGGTACGTGTTTAAACAGATCAAAATCCAAGATGCTGATGCTTACACATTTTTTAAAAACCGTATAGTTTTCACCGGAATGGATCTGTTCCGTATACATTTTTGCCAGGTAGAATAAAGCGCGATCAGCCCATACATTCAAAGCGGAAAGCTGGATCTCGATATCAATTTCAGTATGATTATTCATCAGGATCCTTACGTCAAGTATACCCTGTTTTTCGTCTTTGTGCAGTTTTTCCAGGTTTGTGTTTAATATTTTTGTTTTACGGATATCTGAGGGGTTCAATTTTAGGATGGCGGATAGGAACCCGATCCGTGCAGATTCATCCATCATGATTTCTTTAAATGTGAAATCGATCTTGGGTTTCATCAGAAAATCGGCCATAAATATTTAACCTCCGTTTAGCTTGAGATTATTTTGCTTCCAGTAATAAAGATTATTCTCATTCCGGTTTTTGTAATCAAGAAGTTCCCTGACTAAAAATTCAATTTCCGCAGATGGGGAAATTGGATTGAACGGGGAACCTTTGCCGGTGCGGATCCAGTGTTCGTTGACGTTAAATGCAGGGCAGATTAATTTGATTGTACGTTCTGAAAGATATTTTCGCTAGATTTTAATTTGGATACAAATATTTTTTTAATGCCGGTAGCCTGGCCAAATTCTTCTTGAGTAAGTTTATTTTCGCTTCTTATTTTTTTATGTTTATACATATATTATTATTTGGCCGTTCTTTTAAGATAATAATTCATTCTGAAGAAGAAAAAGATATTTTTACTAAAGAATAAGAATAAAATTTTTATTTATAGCGTTTGCCTAAAATGGCAGGCGGTATTTTAGGAATAGGGCGTATTTAAGGGTGAATGCCGCGAGGGTTTAAATACCCCGCATCTTGCTGCGCCGTAAATTTGACGGAGGCGGTGAAAAAATAGGAGCTGAGGAATTCAAAGCAGATGGCGGGTTAGCCATTGCTTATTCTACCCGGGGCTTATAGGTACGTTCCCTGGAAAGGTATTCCTCTTCCTTCCGCTGCTGTCCTAAAAGCTGTTTCAGCTGGTTTAATGTGCGCCGGTTGTTTTGATCCTCAAAAAATTTGACAATCAGTTCATACCGCTGGACATCATCTTTGTTTTCCCGCCGGATCTGGCGGCTATGATGCAGTTTTGTAGCCGCCCGGTTGCGCTCTGCCTTCCCCGGCGCGAATTCGATTTCGTGGAGCAGATCCTGGAGGCGCTTATCTTCCAAGGCTACATTGCCATAGGCAAAATTGTATCTACTGGCGCATAGGTCAATGAATTTTAAGAAGGTTTCCAGCTGTTGTGCCGGGCTTAATTCTTTTGCCATGATTACAATTCCTCCTAATTATAACTGGGACGTTCCTTGCTTATGGATGTGTAGTTTTTGCCTGCCATGATAGTTATTTATGATATTGTTTATCATATCATTGCTTAATAAAGATTGTCAATGATTTTTGATTTGTTTTAAAAATTTTAAAAGGGATTATACGAATAATTGTTGCGTTTTCCTTTCTTCCATGCTACTATGAGTATAAAGAATCCCAGTTGCTGTGCATAGGCGCAGTGAAATGAGGAATATCCATTGGCAGAATGAGGTGAAGAGATGGGAATGATAGCAGCGCGGATAAAGGAAGGCATGGAGATCCGCTCATTGAAGCAGTCGGAACTTGCTAAGATGACAGGCATTAGCCGGGGAACACTGAGTTCTTATCTGTCTGGCCGCTATACGCCTAAGCAAAATAATCTTTTGCTGATTGCTAACGCATTAAATGTAAGCGAAGACTGGCTTGCGGGAAAGGATGTTCCTTTAAGCCGGCATATGCCGGGTCAAAAAAGCGTAACGATCCAGGTATTCCAGCACATTTCTTCTGGTGGCTTTCCAGGATTAGCAGAAAGAGTGCCGAGTAAAGCTGGGATGCCAGATACGGAGGAAATCACGGAGATGCTGGCATCAACCGGGAGCTTTTTTTGGGTTGAGGGTAACGGATGATGGCATGGCTCCGTCTATTTGCAGCGGGGATGTGGTTATTGCCCGCAAACAGGAGGATGGGGAAACCGGGGATATTGTGGTAGTGTCCATCAATGATTCGGAGGCCGCCTGCAAGCGGCTGAGGAAGTATCGGGATGGGATTGAACTGATTGGGAATAATCCCTTATGCCAGGCATTTGACTGTCCGAAGCAGGATAACGGGAAAAATTCGGTAAAGATTTTGGGAAAGGTAGTGGAGCTGAGAAGGCGGTTTTAAGCGGTAGATTTGGCAGGGGCACAGGAGGGGACGCTGCAAAATACTTTACTTGCACAATATATGGTTTGGCATCCGATGTGATTGCTCCCATATCTTGTGGAAACATGGTGCTTTGCAGTGTCCCAGTTGTCCCTTAAGCGGCTTAATTAAGCCTCAATCCCAGCCCGGACGGCGATTTCCTTTATCCGCTTGGAACACTCCTTTACCGTTTCCTCTTCATCGATGGTAAGGACATTTCGTTCTTTCATGACGATTTTCCCGTTAATGACGGAATCCGTCACGTCGTGCCCCGAGCAGCAGTCCACAAGGGTGTTTAGTAGGTTATGGGTTGGGGTAAGGTGGGGCTGCATAAGGTTAATGGTAATCAAATCAGCTTTTTTCCCAGCTTCTAATGTGCCCAGCAAATCTTCATGCTGCAGGGCTTTTGCCCCGCCTACGGTTGCCATCGTCAGCAAATCCCTGGCGAAGATAACGTCCGGATCGAAAATCGGAAGCCCCCAGTAGGCGATAGTTCCGTAGAGGAGCTGCTTCATTTCGGCAAACAGGCTTAAATTCGATCTTGCTGCCCCGTCACAGCCTAAACCAAGGGAAATTCCGTTCTGCAGGATTCGGGGAGCCTTGGGGAAGCCGTGGTTGGCGTAATTAGCCCGGGGGCAGTGGATTAGCTTTACCTGGCGGGATCCTAAAAGGTCAATATCTTTTTCTGAAAGCATTACATTATGGGCGGTTAAAAGATTAGGCCCTAAAACGCCCATTTCATCTAAAAATGCTGCGGGGCGTTTTTGGTAATGCTGAAGGCAAAAGCTTACTTCATCCCTGTGCTCGCATAAATGGGCATGGATTCCCGTTTTCAGCCGCTTTGCTTCCACGCCGATTTCCCGGATTAAGTCCGGGGAGCAGGTCATCACCTGGCGGATGGCAAACCAGATATCGATCCGGCCCTCTCCCGCGCCTTGGTATTTTTGGTATAAATCTTTTGTGCGCCGGATATTGTTTTCTGCGCTGTCCTTCATGGAATCCGGGATTGCCGTCCCCATATCCATGGTTGACCGGGCAATGGCGGCCCGCATTCCCGACTGAATCACCGCTTCGGCAACATCTTCCATATGGGTAGATCCAGATTCGGCAAAACTGGTAGTCCCGGATTTAATCATTTCCAGGCAGGCCAGCCTTGCGCTGTAATAGCAGTCCTCCGGGGTTAAATTGCTTTCAAAGGGAACCAGAAACCTTGTCCAGATCATGGGGTATTCATTGGCCGTCCTTCCCCGCAAAAGCTGCTGGCAGGTATGGGTGTGGCCGTCGATTAGGCCGGGCATGGCTAATTTGCCCTTTCCGTCAATGGTTTCCTTTGCCTCGCCGGTTTCTGCGGTGTCGCGGATTTGGGCAATCACGGAATCCTTGATGAGGATGTCCTGGTTTTCTTTTACGGAAAAATCAGGCATTAATAGGGAACAATTTCTTATGATAATGTCATACATAGGGTTATCCTCCTGTAAAGATTCATTATTTTGACAGAGTGCAAATGATTTTTGAAAACGTTGTAAGCGGGTTTACGGCATACAATCTATGTGTTTGTTTTTATTCCCGTGAGCAATGAGCCAGACACCGTGTTTATGCGAGCATTTGGCGAATGCCGTGAGGAGCAGTATGTTTTATCTGGAGGATTCGTTTTATTCGGGTTTCTTGGCAAATTCTTTTCCCTGCCAGCTTTCCCGTTCACAAAAGCGGCGGGTGAAGGTGTTGAGAACCCGTTTTTTATCGGCGCTCCAGGCAGGTGCAAGGAGAAGGCTTTTCGGCCCGTCGCCGGTAAGCCGATGGATCACCATGGAGGGCGGGAGGCGCTCTAAGCAGGTAATGACGAAATCCACGTATTCTTCCAGGGAAAAAAGGGGGAAGGGGTTTTGCAGGTACAATTTGGCGAGATCGGTTCCCTTTAGCACGTGGAGAAGCTGGAGCTTGATTCCGTCAATGGACGGGGAAAAATGGGCAAGGTAATCTACGGATTCCAGCATTTGCCTGGGCGATTCTCCGGGCAGTCCAAGGATCAGATGGACAATCACCGTCAGCCCTGCTGCTTTTAGCTGCCTGGCGGATGCTTCAAAGCAGGAAAGAGGGTAGCCGCGCCGGATAAAATCCGCGGTTTCCGGGTGGATGGTCTGAAGCCCAAGCTCTGCCCAAACCGGTTTTATCTGGTTTAGCTCCTTTAGGAGCTGGATTTTCTCCGGTTCTAAGCAGTCTGGCCGGGTGGCGATGGAAAGGGCGGCAATTTCGCGGCGGCAAATCGCCTGGGTAAACAATTCCCGTAAGTAAGAAACGGGAGCATAAGTATTGGTGAATGACTGGAAATAAGCGATAAACGGCCCGGATGGCGGAATTTTTTTGGAAACCAGCAGTTTTGCAGCATGAATCTGATCCGCGATGGGCATTGCCAGAGTATTATTTTGCCGGATGCGGCTCGTGCTCATGCCCGGGTTTAAACGCTTTCCCGCAGCAAAATCACCGGAGCCGCCCGCGCTGCAAAAAATACAGCCGCCCTTTCCCAGAGTCCCGTCCCGGTTTGGGCAGCCCATCCCTCCGTCCAGGGCAAGCTTGTATACTTTCGTGCCAAATTTTTGCTTTAGCCAGGTATTTAGGGAATAGTAGGGTCGTCCATCGTAATAGTAAGGTAGCCCATCGTTAAAGAATTCCATAATTTTTCTGTGACTTTCATAAAATTTATTTATAGTAATAGGAGTATGGCGTTTAGCGCATTGCTGACAGAAGCCCAAGATTAGTGGCAGGGAAATAAGCCCCGGGTTTTTGCCGCATTCGCCAAAGGCTCGTGCAAGCCCGGCATCTGGCACATTGCTTGCGGAAATAAATGAAAGCGTTCTACTTTCACAGGGGACTGTGAGTTGGAACGCTTTTGTTGTTAGGCGAGTGCGGCAACCGGTCGCGCGCTTGTTGGCCGCCGCCCTCTTGTCATAGAACTACGAAACGTTTCTGACTTCTATCTATGTATTCGGATTTTCCTTTTATTAGGAAAATGTGATAGAAACATAAAGGCTTGAAACTTTCTGTAGAACTTTTATGGTTACAGTATAGTAGGTAAATATGGATAAACTATGGAAAATAAATGAAAGAAATATAAAAAAGTTTACAAAATAATTAATGCTTGCCCCGATGGAAAATGGACGGTACAATGAGAGGAGGAAAAGAATGTGGCGTAAAATTATGGAAAGGAATAGAGAGATGGCGTGGGAAAAAAATGAGCGGATGATGGAATGGAAGCAAAATGACCGGATTCAAGTCCGGATTGAAGATGTCAGCGATGAAGGATTGGGGATTGGCCGGACAGAAGGGTATGCCTGGTTCATTAAAGATACGGTGATTGGTGACTTGGCAGAGGCTGGCGTGATGAAAATGAAGAAAACCTATGGATTTGCCAGGCTGATCCAGGTGCTGGAGCCTTCCCCATGGAGGATAGAGCCTAAATGCCCTGTGGCCAGAGCCTGCGGCGGCTGCCAGCTTCAGGCGATGGACTACCAGGAGCAGCTGCGGTTTAAGGAAAGGAAAATTTACCATAACCTTCGGCGGATCGGCGGCTTAAAACAGCTGGCGCTGCCTGGAAAGGGTGGAGATATAGATGCTTGGGATATGGATGACGAGGATATAGATGCCGAAGGTAAAGATGCCGGAGGTAAAGATGCCGGAGGTAAAGATGCCGAAGGTAAAGATGTCGAAGGTAAAGATGCCGGAGGTAAAGATGCTGGAGGTAAAGATGCCGGAGGTAAAGATGCCGGAGGTAAAGATGTCGGAGGTAAAGATGCCAGAGTAGTGGAAATGGAACCCATTATCGGGATGGAAAATCCTTGGCGTTATCGGAATAAAGCCCAGTTCCCCTTTGGAAAAGACAAGGATGGGCGGATTGTCTGCGGCTTTTACGCAGGGAGAACCCATGCGATTATCGAGACGGATGACTGCTTGCTGGGGGTGGAGGAAAACCGGGAAATTTTAAATACGATTCGGACGTATATGGAAGATTTTCGGATTTCTCCTTATGAGGAAGCTTCCCATACGGGATTAGTGCGTCATGCGCTGATCCGAAAAGGATTCTCTACAGGGGAGCTGATGGTTTGTCTGGTGATTAATGGGAAAAAGCTTCCTGATGAAGAGCAGCTGACGAAACGGCTGAGGCGGATAAAAGGGATGCATTCCATTTCCTATAATATTAATCAGGAAAAGACTAATGTGATCCTGGGGAAGGAAACGGTGAATTTATATGGGCCGGGGTATATTACGGATAAGATCGGCGATATTTCTTACCGAATTTCCCCAAAATCCTTTTACCAGGTAAACCCGGCCCAGACGAAGAAGCTTTATGATGTGGCATTGGAGTACGCAGAGCTTTCCGGAAACGAGGTGGTCTGGGATCTGTACTGCGGGATTGGGACGATTTCCCTTTTCCTGGCACAAAAGGCAAAAATGGTGTACGGGGTGGAGGTTGTCCCGGAGGCCATCGAAGATGCCCGGCAGAATGCCAGGCAGAACGGGATTGAGAATGCTGCGTTTTTTGTGGGGAAGGCGGAAGAGGTTCTGCCGGAGCAGTTCCATAAGCATCAGGTGTATGCGGATGTGATTGTGGTGGATCCCCCAAGGAAAGGATGCGACAAGGCCTGCCTGGACACGATCGTGGAGATGGCGCCTAAGCGGGTGGTGTATGTAAGCTGCGATTCGGCTACCCTCGCCAGGGATGTGAAGTATTTGGGGGAGAGAGGGTATGAGGTGACGCGGGTCAGAGGGGTGGATCAGTTTGGGTGGGGGGTTCATGTGGAGACTGTGGTGTCGATACAAAGGAAAGATACCTAGAAATCCTTGAATTTACGCACTTTGTGACATTTTTCAGTTTTAACAAAATCGGTGAAAATCACAAGGAAAAGATACTTGTGAAGAAAGTAACCGTAGTTGTGGCATTAGACCTCGGTACGGGGAACACAAAAAATCCTGATAATGAAAGTGAATAGAGAGCTATCAAATATAGTGATAGATTATAGGGATGCTTGAGTGAGAGTGTCCCTATTTTTTATATAGGGCATTCCATAGTGGGATGCTCTTTTCAATTCAATAGGTAATTGCGAAACAAGTTCAAAATCTTGATTCCAATAGGGAAAAGGATCGGTTGAGCCGGACTTACAGGAGGTGGATGTGGATAACAAGGATTTTAAGCCATGAAAACAAAGCAGATAAGGATATATGCCCGTGAAATGGTATGCGGTATGTAAGGTTATGCAATCAGGGGTTTTAAACTGCGGATATATTGATGTCTGTGCAGTTTATCAGCCACCATTACTGTAATAAGCTGGGTAATCCCGGCGAGAAGCAGGTCAGCATGAAGCGTTTTTTCATTCTGCGTTTTACGCCCGGCAACACAGAAGCTGTCCTTGAAATGGTTGATGGATTTCTCAACATTTACCCTGATTGGTATTATGTCAAGTTTTGGTACAAATTAAATCGGGAAATATTGCCCATGTAATTAGTTTTAACTAACCTGAATGTTCCACTAATCCCGTTATGCCAAATTCCATCTTTTTCAAATGCTCTTCCTCATAATCCTGTGGTGATTAATATTTACAATGGCTGTGAAGCCTCACAGTATTGTAAAATGTGTTGATATATTCAAATACAAGTCGATATGCATGGTCATAGTCTATGATCCGAAAACGGTTCAGTCACTCCTTTTTTAAGACAGAATGGAAAGACTCTATACAAGCATTGTCCCATGGATAAGCTTTTTTTGAATAACTCCTTTCCCATCCTTCTGTCGCCTCCATATATGCTTCACAGGTATACTGTATCCCACGGTCACTGTGCATGATCTTTGGCTTATCCACGCCTCGTGCTTCTTTCGCTTTCTCTATTGCATCTTTTACCCATTTTGCTTCCAGAGTATCACTTAATACCCAGGATATAATCTTTCTTGAATATAGATCCATTATGCTTGTAAGATAGACAAACCCCGTATATGTCCATACGTATGTAATATCAGAACACCAGACAGCATTCGGTTCCACAGGGTCAAACTGCTCCTTTAAGATATTCCTGAGCTTCCGGCTGAAATCCGGCTGGATAGTTGTCTTCGTATAGGGTTTTGTGTAGCATGCCCGGATCCCAATCTCCCTCATATAATTCCCTACCGTCTTATCACTTATTGCATCCCCCTTTTTTCTCATCTCCTCTGCAATTTTGGGAGCCCCATATATTTCGTGGGAGCCTTTATGTATCTTCCGAATTTCTTCCAGCCTTTTTTCCTTTTTAAGCTGTCTGCCCGAAGGCTTCCTGGTCTTAAATGAATACTATCCATTTCTTGAAACGCCCAGTATTTCCAGCACCCTGCTGACATTCAGCCGGCGTTTTTGTTCCGCTTTTCGCCTCTGCTCACATTTAGAGGTTTCAATGAAACAAGCCTGTGTCCGTTTCCCAGAATGCCGATGGCTTTTTTTAATATTTCCAAAGCGTCCTGTGTATCCCTTAATTCTTTTTTCAGCCTAGCTATTTCCTTTGCCTCATCGCTTGCATAATTGCGTTCCTTGTGTTCCAAATAATATTTCACTGCATCCGCTTTAAATTGTTTATCGTATTGTTTACTCATGAAAAATATCCATTCTTTCTATACTCTATTGTAAGTTATTTTATAGAATTTTCCACTTTTAACTTGTACTATTTATATTCTAACACCACCTTATTTTTTGTGTTTTATGCTGGGAGAATAGGCTTTGCTGTTGTTCAAGTAAGATAGATTTTCTCTAAAAAACGGTTGATATTATTGCGGAAAAAGCGTATGCTAATTGAGTAAGGAAATCAAGGAAAACAATGGGCGTTCAAGGAGGCGTTGGTATGGAACTTGCGAAGGTTACATCAAAAGGGCAGATTACTATCCCGGTAGAAATCCGTAGGAAGTTGGGGATTAAAGACGGCGACAAGGTTCTCTTCTTGGAGGACGGCAGTCGAATATATATGATGAATTCTTCTATGGATGCATTGCGGGAGATCAGCGAAGTAGGTGAAAATTATGTTGGACATGAATGTGCTGACATCAATTGTTGATTCCGAGAGATTGGATGAATCTTGATATATAGGAAAGGTATGGTAAAATACATGGCAGAAAAAGTAAATCTTGATGCACTTATTCCAAGAGAAGATCTTGAAGCAACTACATATGTACAACGAGGAAGGAAAAAGGATACAGTATCTATTTCAGACCTTTTTTCTGATAGTTTTTTCTTGCTTAATATTTATAAACCTGATTTTCAAAGAGAAACAACTGAATGGGATTACGAAAAAATAAGTAGCTTTGTAGATAGTTTTATAGGCTATGAACTTATTCCAGCTATTATTTTATGGCAAAGTTCTGGTGGAAATGTATTTGTAATAGATGGGGCTCACCGATTAAGTTCGTTAATTGCATGGTTGAATGATGACTATGGCGATGGTATTATTTCACGTAAATTTTATGATGGTAATATTCCAGAGGAACAGTTGCTGATAGCTAATAAAACGCGTAAATATATCCAAAAAAAGATAGGCTCTTATCAGCAGTATAAAAATGCCTTGATAAATCCGGATATATATGATCAAAGCGTGGTAATGAAAGCAAGATTGTTAAGTAATGCAGCTATTCAACTTCAATGGGTTGAGGGCGATGTTTCTTCCGCAGAAAAATCGTTTTTTAACATTAATCAAAAAGCAGCTCCAATCAATCCAACAGAAATTGATTTGATAAAATCCAGAAAAAAGGCTAATTGTATTTCAGCAAGAGCAATTATAAGAATGGGCATGGGGCATAAGTATTGGGTGAATTTTGAAGAGAAAGTACAAACTCAAATTGAAGAATTATCTAAAGAAGTTTTTGAACTAATGTTTATGCCCAAATTATCTACTCCTATAAAAACTTTAGATGTTCCAATGTGTGGTAAGCATAATTCAAATTCGCTTACATTAATATATGAATTTGTGAACATTTGTAATTCAGAGCACAATTTTTCTGATATTGATAAAACAGGTGACGAAACAATAGCGTGTTTAAAAAATGTTAGAAAGATTGCAAGATTAATAAACAGCAGTCATCCGTCATCTTTAGGATTACATCCATTAGCATATTTTTATGCTCGAAATGGTGTATTTAGAGTATCTGCATTTTATGCTTTTGCAGCGTTTGTAATTGACTTAGAAAAGAGCAAAAAGAAAAAACTCTTTATAAAGCATCGTAAGAATTTTGAAAAAATATATTATGCGAATAGTTCTTTGGTTCAGGTGATTGTTAGAAAAAGCCGTTCTGCATTGGCTGGAATGAAAAATGTATCTATTTTTTTCTATGAAATTCTAAACAATTTGGAATTGGGGATTCAAGCAGATGCAGTTATAAATGAGATAAGGAAAAAAACTGAATTTGCATATTTGCCAGAAATTAATCATGAGTGGACATTGTTTGAGGAGATACCTACTGATTTCTCTAATAATCAGAAAAGTGAAATATTTATTACAGAAGCACTTTCAAAAGCACCTTGTTGTAAGATTTGCGGCGGGTTGCTACATAGGAATGCAATAAGTGTAGATCATATAGAAAGAAAACAAGACGGTAGAAAAGCAACAATAGAGAATGCACAGCTTACACACCCTTATTGTAATACTGGAGTTAAAAACTAAGAGTTAATCAACATGAGTTAAGAAATGAAAGTAGATAGAGGCATATTAATGAGTCGAAAACAAAAATCGTATGGCATTTGTAGAATATGTGGAGAAAGCAAAGAATTGACATTTGAACATATCCCACCAGAAACCGTGTTTAACAAAGGGGCGGTAAGAAATGTTGACCTTGATGCTGTCATGAAAGAAACTGTGAAAAAGAATAAACTTCCATGGGAAGTTAATTATAGGAACGCCAAGATACAGCAGCGAGGAAGAGGTGGATTTTATTTATGTAGTAATTGCAATTCTTGTACTGGTCAATGGTATGTTCCGGGGTATAGCAGATTTGTCCACGCCATTCAGGGGGCGATGGGGCAGGTCGGAGAGCAGAAGTATGAATCGCTTGGACTGACAATCAAAAATATAAAGCCATTGCAGATTTTTAAACAGGTAATGACTATGTTTTGTGATATTAATAGTGGGCTCATGGGTGATGATTCTTTGAAGGGGTATCTGCTTGATAAGGCAAACAGATCCTTTAAGCGAGACCGCTATCATCTGTATGCTCATATTCATGCTGGTGCGCTTGAAAGAATGAATGGGATCATGGTTCAGGCAACAAATTATGGAATCATTACGCTTTCTGAGATTTCTACATATCCGCTGGGATTTACATTGTATATAGATAAGCCTAGAAACTATAAGCCAGAAGGTGTTGAAATCACAGCCTTTTCAGAATGGGATTATGAGGATGAGACTGATGTTAAAATAATTATTCCGAAACTTGAATGCAATACAGTATTTTCTGGTGATTATCGCACTAAGGAAGAAATTATGGAAAGTGCAAATGGAGAAGTGCAAAACAGTGAAGGTGCAACAAAAGATCAGGGTTGAAGAGAAGTGCTGTATTTACTTTTTGGAAACTTTGTAAATGAAGATAAAATGGAGAGAAGATAAAAAATGTATGAGGCACTTACAGATATTTTAGGAGAACTTTCGCAGGGAGAATACGGTAGCTGGATTATTGACCGTGAAAATGACGGTAGCCCAGAACACCCAATTCAGATGCCTTTTGTGTCGTATTCGGGACTTGTGAGAAAATTCATGGATGTGGTGTATTCATTTGAAGAGAGCCATCCGGAATACGGTCTGAACCGATATAGTGATATTCTGGAACAAAATGGAATCAAATGGGGGAGCGTTTCCATGGATGCCGTGGATGTTGCTGACAAGGACGGTGTATGCGTCATGGCTCTCCTGTTGGGGGCGGTTAGGGCAGAAAGGTTCTGTGATGGGGCTCTGCTTGGCTTCTTCGAGAAAGGGAGCATACAGAGGTGGCTTGAGCGCCTGAAAGAGATTGATGGGGGCGTCATAGGCATAAGCGATAATATATTTGATTTAAAGAGGCTTCCTGCAATATTGGCAAAACCTAAGATGCTTACTGGCATAGAACGGTATCGGCTCATCATGGAGAAGGTGCGGAGGGTTGATGTATCCCTGGATGAAGAGTTCCAGAAGACATATGAAAACTTTTATACGCTTAGCAGATACCCGAAGGAGTTCCGGCGGGATTATTTTGCATATATGGAACGGTGTAAAGAGGCGGTGCCTTCGTTCGAAGAAGCACTGTCATATTTCTTGAAATACGGAACGCTGGAGGTTTCATTTTCGAGCAAGCTGATACATACGCTTGATCCGGAGCAGCCAATATGGGACAGGAATGTTACGGACAGGCATTTTGGCTATAAGATACCCACTTATGGGACAAAAAAAGACCGGGAAAAGAAGATACTGGACCGCTATAAGAGGTACAAGAGGGATTTCCTTAACTATGTAGCATCTGATGATGGGAAGACGGTTATCCGGGCATTTGATAAGGCTTTCCCCAAAACAGGGTTTACGGATTTGAAAAAGGTGGATTTTGTGCTTTGGCAGGATGTTGAGGAAGGAGTACACGGATAACAGCCCCTGCAGGTTTATGACGGTGATGCGAAACTGGCATCCATATTGCAAGCCCTATCATCCATTGTATAATTTTCGTATGTTTTATTGGCTGGATGGTTTGCTTCCGAGGAGTGGGATTAATGGCAGAATTATTTGCATACAACGAAAAGGTCGAGACGATTGTTGACCTTATAGGTGACAGGGAAAACGATATAACCAAAAGCATAGCATGGGCTTTTGTGAAATGCCCTAATCTGCTGGAGAAGGTCATTGAACATCTGCTCCTTGTAAGCGTGGATGCAGACAATGCCGTGATCCGATACCAAGAATATGAAAAGGGCGGGGGCATCACCGACCTAGAGATCACCGACAATCAAAAGTTCTATATCATCATCGAAGCAAAACGGGGGGTGGATTCTTCCGGGAGAGTCACAGTTAAAACTGTATTTGAAAAGGGAGGGGTTCGTCAGAAGTCCTGCTAAAATGAAGGCAATCGTGTCCATGTCGGAATGTACGGAGATGTATGCAAAGAAGCTAAGTGGAAATGGGCAAGCCTTCAGTGTACGGAAAGATTAAACGATCCGGTTGTTTTGTTGGGTGTGTTGTTCCGCATGAGAAAGCTGGAATTACTTGGTCAAAATTTAAAATACAGTTCCCCTGAATTCGCACAGGAGATGCAGGAACTTTCGGATGACATATCAGATTCGATAAAGGTAAATCTGGGAGGGCGAGTAGGGGAGCGGAACATCATAAGAAATAGCAGCCAATATTGGAGAGCGGTAGGTTTGATTCCGAATGATAGGTCCGGAAGAATTCAACTGACAGAATTTGGGCAGAAAGTTGCGGATCGTGATATTTCACAGACGGAGTTTGCGGCAATCACGATCCAGACATTCTGTTTGCCGAATCCAAGGATTCAGAGTCAAGAGGAATGCCAGAGGTGGTATGCTGCAGGGATTCTTCTACATCCATTGAAGCTGCTTTTGGAGATAACTTGTGAACTTATAAAGTTGGATCAAATACAAGGATATATTACACCACGGGAACTTGTGCAGATAATTATTCCGTTGTCGGGCGTAAAAGCAGAAATACGAGATTATGTTGATTTCATTTTGTGGTATCGTGCTGGTGAGATTACACTTATCGGGTGGCCGAATTGCGCTGAAGGAGCAAACGATTTTAGGATTGCGAGAGAGTATCTTCTATTCTTAAGTAACTATGGTTATTTAAATAGGTCGGAAGCTGGAAAACGGGAAGAGGAAGAATATTATATTAATGTTAGTATATTGGCGGAGATTGAAGAAATTATCCATGAGCAACCCAAGGATGAATCTCTATTAAAAGCCTTAGATCAAATACGTGCCAGTGAAGTGGTTTCCGAAGTTGAAAGGAAGAGAATACAGACGAGAGCGGTGAGACCAAATCAGGCGGCATTCAGAAAAGATGTTCTTAAAGTATGTGAGAGGTGTGTAATTACGAACATTATGATGCCTGAGATATTGGAGGCGGCGCATATTAAACCGTTCAAATATAATGGTGAGGATACTGTTGCAAACGGATTTGCAATGCGTGTCGATATCCATACACTATTTGATACAGGGCATCTTCGAATATCTCCAGAGGGAGATATAGAATTATCAAATAGGGCAAGGTTGGATTATGGGGCAAGTATTCCGCCAAGAATCGTAATTCCTTCATTTACGAATAGAGAGTTTTTGAGGTGGAGATGGGAGAATTACAATGGTATCTAATGTGTTTTTTTAGAATTTTTGAAAAGTTCTTGACAAATTACTAGAAAGAAGAGTAAAATATTTATAAATCAGATTATTTGAAGTAGATGACTGCCCGTCATCGAACCGATCCATTATCTGAAGACTGACATTGGAAGAAGATAGTTTCTTCTATACATTATTTGTTATTTCGTGTCAGCCCAGGGATGGGTTGGCACTTTTTTCATGTAAGGGAGGTAATTTTATGGGCAAGAAAAGATTTTTAAGGCCATACCTGCGAATGCTAAAGTTAGTAGCAGCTACGGGAGACGGAAAGACAGAACTGGCAGCAGCATTAGCATCACTAAAAGCTAGGAAACTTATTCTTCGTTGTGTAGGAGAAACCAACACAACTATTCGAGAGCGTACGTATGCGTATACGGATAACTTGAAAGATACAATAGTTGTGGCGGCAACTTTAAATGAAGAAATTTTCAGTCGAGGACTCTATAGTGATATTTTTGTTACAGTTTGGGCAAAGGTGGCAAGAGCCCAAAGGAAAGTTGTAGCAAGTATTGTTGGAAAAGACAAAGAGGATTTCCACAATTTTTTGTTGAAGGAGTTGGATAATCCAACCAATACCAGAGCGGTACTGTCTTTTCTTGATACAGATACCTTAAATGCTTTTATTCAAGCAGTTGAACAGTTTTATCATGACCAAAAATTAATGGACTATAACTATCAGATCTATAATACAGCAAGGAACTCAGTAGCTGAAGCGGAGGCAAAGGATGGGACAGAGAAATTTCTGTCTATTGTAAAAAGCGAAGTTGAGAGGAATCTTGATTTAATGCCTCAAGAGTTTAAAAAAGCCTATTGGGAAATATGGGAGATAGCAAATGAATGTTTGAAAAAGAAGTTTTTTGAATATTTTTCTATAGATGATAAATCTGAGGACGGGTATTATTACAAGGAAATCAATCTTAATAATCCAGATGAGCAGTTTTTATCTGCATTTTTCACAGCTAATGCAGTTGAAGCAGGTGAGAAACTTTCTATCGAAGTATTATGTGGAGAGATTGTAATTTATGTACCCATCAATGATACGATTAAGAAAATGATTGAATGCAATGTTAGGACTAATGAGATTTTTCGGGATAGCGATGGACATATACTATTTGGAATCATGGACACCAGAGGCCTTTATCATGCAGGTTCCGATGATGGTGCAAATGCTGATTACATGGAGGATATGCTTTATCAAAATGAGGCAGATGCCGTTTTGCTTGTACTCCCATTGGCGGGAGATAACAATGAAAAGAAGGCGCGTGAGTTGTATCGTAAAGCATTTGAGGGATTTGGAAAACAAATTCCGGTATTTATGATACATAACAAGTTGGATATTTTTGTTGATCAATATGGCAAAGAAAATTTTGATGATAAAGATCCATTTTCTCAAGATATTCGAGAAGTGACAGATATTACAGCTAAACAGTATATTGATGCTATAGAGCGAAAAGAAATTGAGTTACATGAGGAATTGGAGGCGGTACAGCCCAAAAGTCGAAAAGGTATGAAAATAAAATCGCTATCTTGTTATCTCAAACGAGGTACATCTTTTCCCCAGGATTTGATTGCGATATATAATCCGTTAAATGTATTTAAGGCTGTATTCTCCGATATTGCGGATTATCTTGCAAAAGATGGTAAAAAGATTCCGTATACTTTGAGAGAAGGATTCGATGAGATGCACTTTAGTGTTAAGGAGGAATGGTTTGGGCAGGTAATGGAAAAGCATTTACGGAGTTTGGAAACGGGAAAGAAAGTATATAATCCAGGATTAGAAGACCTACGAAAGAGCATTGGAATAACGCCGCATGGTAACGCTTATAATGCTTTGCGACGTAGATTATGGAACGGAGATAGCTATCGTTCTGATATTGATGAGAGTTATTTTGTTAATTGTAAAAGCTTCTCTGTTAATTTCCCTGCAAATTTACGAAATTTTCTTACCAAAGATTTATGTGAACAGCTTGTAAGAACTGCGATTGTGCTGGAAGGTGGTTATTTCAAAACACAGAAAGATGGAGAACGATTTGAGGATATGGTTCTTCAGTATATTGATTCACGTCTTCTTGTTCGGAAACTTTTATTTCAAAAAGCTATTGTGAATTCTGAAAGGGTGTCTATCAGTTTTCATGAGAGGTTTAAAAACTTCCTTAATAATAGTATGGATTATTTTGACCAGACACAAATTTCTCAAGAAGACTATTTGGAAGCGGTTAAGGAAATTGTCTTTGAAGCTGTTGAAAAAACAGTGAGATTAAATGTAACGTATCGTTAAATTATATGATTTGAAGTACGGGGCTGCTCGCCTTGGAAACAGGAGGAACAGGTATGAATATGATAGGGAACTAAATAACGTCCATGGGGCAGATTACGTTTGAGTTGAGAATACTGCAGTGGTGAGGGATGCGATTGAAATTGAAATAGTTAAAGTAATTTATAGGTGGAGCTGAGTAGCAGACTACTCGTCTGTGAAAGGCAGGAGGTGTAAGATGAGCGAAAAGGATCAAAAATTAATAAAGGATATTAATGATATTTTTATGAGAGGAAATAGTGTAGAAATTAAAAAAGATAAGGGTGGAAATTATGTTATTTATGAGGTAGTTATAAAGAATCAGTGTTCTTGTACAGACGATCGGCAGATACTTTCATATGTAGCTATGGATAATAGAACGGTAGGTGTTGAGATGGACGTAGTAGAACAAAGAGAAAAGCAGATAAAATTAGCAGAAATTCGTGCGGTGTTAGCGGAGAAAGCGGGTGCTGGATATATGGCGGAAGTGAAGGCTCTTCTCAGGGTGGTACTATGTCAAGAAAAAGCACAAGTTAAAAGTGAACTTTTCTTACAATCTTCCATTTTTTATCCGGCCAATCTTT
>Ga0137297_10875_pt1 | contig 19448 bp, 22 predicted proteins | sample RamsorincwithD2O_FD_97191 | JGI IMG/M metagenome (GOLD analysis project Ga0137297, IMG submission 97191) | Mouse cecal microbial communities from Vienna, Austria - Mucin amended with D2O | ecosystem: Host-associated > Mammals > Digestive system > Large intestine > Cecum | place: Austria: Vienna... | reverse complement strand
GTGGTGACCGACAGGGATTACTTTTGATGATATTATGGAAATTGAAGATGAGAGCATAGCTTTCCAATCTTGAATTCGAAATAAAAATACGGCTTGCCGCACTTCGCTTTGAGTTTCGTTGAAAATAAATTTTCGGAAACTCCTTGATATAGCTCTCCACAGCGGTTACAATACAGAGGAAGAATTTTCTCAGGAATGGAAGTGAGTAGTATGGCAAACACTACTGATGTTGAATATTTGCAATTTACACCTGAAGGTCAGCGTTTTGACCGCAAAAGCGCCAAGATAGATGCGAAGGCTCTGGCAATCCACATTATAGCCTTTGCAAATGCCGATGGCGGCACACTGGTTATCGGTGTTGAGGACAATGGGGACATTACTGGTATTGATGGATATGAAACAAAAATCAACGAACTGCTCTGCGCACCATTCGATTATTGCATACCTTCCATCACTGTGGAAACGGATATACTTGATTGCGGAGACAGAAATGGTAAGCCAAACCATATTCTTTTGATGTGTATATTCCCAAGCTCCCAGCTTCATGCAAACCAGGCTGACGAGGTTTTCTACCGCGTTGGGGATAAATCTAAAAAGATGAGTTTTGAGCAGCGCACACGCCTCATGTACGCAAAAGGCGGCCTTTATTTCGAGGATGCCCCTGTGAGGAACGCCACACTGGATGATATCGATCTGGATTTTGTGGAAAGCTACATTGAGAAAATTGGCTATGGGAGGTCCGCATTGGAATACCTGCGGAGCAACAAAGATTTCATTACAACCAGAAACGGGCAGGAAGAAATCAGCGGCGCGGCTATCCTGCTCTTTGGCAAAAACCCGCAACGATTCTTCCAGCGCGCACGGGTACGCTTTATCCGCTATGAAGGCACGGAAGCCAAATTCGGCACAGAAATGAATGTGGTCAAAGATGTGGTTTTCAATGGGAAGATTTTGGATATGGTACGCAAGTCCACAGAATTTGTAAAAGGCCAGATTAAAGAACACTCTTTCCTGGGACAAGACGGACGCTTCGTTACCATACCGGAGCTTCCGGAATTTTGCTGGACTGAGTTGATCGTGAATGCTATCGGACATCGTGACTACAGTATCGCTGGAACGGATATTCAGATCAAAATGTTTGATGACCATCTGACTGTGGAAAGTCCCGGTATGCTTCCTGGCCTGGTTCGCACAAGTAATATCCGTTAAATCCACTTTTCCCGGAATCCGAAGATTTTTGAATTCCTGCATGAGTATGAATACGTCAAAGAGTTTGGTGAAGGCGTTGACCGAATGTTCCGGGAGATGGAAGCAGCCGGACTGCCAGATCCGGAATACCGGACAGTGGAATTCATGGTGTATGCGATGATTAAAAATCAGAAGTGGGTGGAAAATCAGAAAGCATCGACTTCCGTACCTTCCACCACGCAAATCAGTACGCAAGTGACTCCGCAAGTCGGTACGCAAGTCAAACTTGAGCCTGATAGATTAGCTTCTCTTCTTGACTTTTGCTCTGTACCAAAAAGTCGCCGGGAAATGCAGGGCTTTTGTGGCATTAAAACTACAGAATATTTTAGAAAAAATATAATCAAGCCGATGCTTAATGAGAACTTGATTAAACAAACTATTCCAGACAAGCCAAACAGCAGGCTTCAAAAATATATCAAAGCGTGAGTAATCACACAGGCACAAAAATACCCTTCTGCAGGTGAAGCTCAATCATCCGAGCTTTTCCCACAGAGGGGTGTTCTTCATTTTCTCATGGTCTCATCAATTCCATTCTGCCATGTGTTTAATCTTCCCACAGCTCCATCACAAGCCTTGCCCCGACCTTCAAGCCTTCAATAAAGCTCTGACACTCATACATTGAATATTCTGGTGCGGCGGAGCCGCCTGTCCGGTGTGGCGTGAGCCACTCGTCCGGACAAGCATGAGCCACCTATAAATTCGAACCTTTACAATTACATACATTCAGACTTTTTCAGACCATATACTTCCCACATGGAGGAATCGGACATTTGCGCCTGGAAGGCATCTGCCATGGTAGTAAGCCTCATTTCCAAAAGTTTATCGATTGTTGCCTGATTTGTCATGAACGTGTTCTCCTATAATAACCGGCACCTCTTGTAATGCCGCGGCTGTTGTTGTGGGTGGCATCATTACTATCTGGTGCATCAGGATGATCCTTTTGGGAAGCCGCCAGTATGTTGCTGATGCTCTTGTAGCTTGGGCTCTGCGTGTATGAGAGGGCTGTCCTGCAGGCTTCCTCCAGCTTTGCAGGCGAATGCTTGTCTGCAAGCTTTAAAAGCCCCATGCAGGCTCTATAGGACTGTTGTTCCACCCGTTTGGAACGGAGAATCGCATCTATGACTTTTGCGGTATTTTCACCTATCCTTTCCGCCCACTTACGGAAGCAGTCACCATTCCATTCGAGATAGAACTGATGATCCTTTGGCATATGTACCGTAACAGTGCTGTACTGCTTTTTGCGGCCGTATAAGCGCCTGTGGGAGGCGATACAGTTCTGGTTATAGAAGACTTCAATGACTGTACCTGTTATCCGTACATCGACCTTCTTGCCGATGTATTCGTATGGAATTGAGTATAGCATTCCGTCCACGGATATGTGATAATTGAACTGAACGGTGGCTTGTTTCCATTCCGCCAGTTCATACCGGCTGCCCTCTTTCTTTTGGAAAGGGCGTTGATTGAATTCTTCCAGCTTCACTTTGATCGCCGCATTCAACTCAGCGATCGTAAAGAACTGTTCTTTGCGCAGGGCAGCAATGATCCATGTTGAAATACTTCCCACAGATCCTTCGGCATTTGGCTTGTCCTTCGGGGCACGGACACGGGCCGGAATGATTGCCGTCCCGCAGTGTTCTGCCATCTCATGGTAGACAGCGTTGATTCGCTGGTCTTTCCAGCCGCCGCTATGGATGACTGCTGTTTTACAGTTATCCGGTACGAGGATTTTTGCGACACCACCGAAATATTCATACATATGGACATGGACATCAATCCATGACTACTGCTTCTCGTCAGGAAACGCCTCCACGTATGCATACTGGCTGTGTCATCACACCAACAAAAATATAGGCCTGTACGACTTCGCCAGTGTAGGGATCAACAAGTTCTGCGGTATCGCCTGCCCAGTCAACTTCGACCTGCTCCGCGGGCTTACGGTTGATGTGCATGGTGGCATGGCGCTTGTTTTCTTCCTGCTGGAGGTAATAGCAGAACTGGGAATACATGAGGGGCTCTTCCCCAGCCTGACGGCAGTCCTCCATGTATTCAGTCCACAAGAGCTTCTTTGAGACGCCGTTCTTTAGAAGCTCCTTACGGATGCAGGCATAATCCGGCATTCGCCTGGATGAAGCGGATGGCACCGATGAGGATAACTGTCTTTCCAGATCCCCATCCGTTATGCCCTCAGGCAATGGCCAGGAAATTCCTTTCTCCTCGGCGCGTTTGAGCACTTTGGACATTGTGTTGCGTAAACACGGAACCGATAAAGCGATATTCCGCTCACTGAATCCTAAGCTCTTTAATCTTAGGATTTCCCAGTATTTGGTCATAATCTTGATTATCAGCGAATAGATATTACAAGTATGCTTATGATAGTAACTAATTCAATCCAGTATAGAATTCAATTGATAGTTATTATATTTTTAAAAAATTATTACCTTTATGTTCTTATAATTGTGTCAACACAAATATTAAACAATATCCTTACCGTAAAAATTTCAACATTTTTTTCAACACTTTTTTGTTTTCGTCACTTTCGACAATTTGTCGAATTGTTTTTGTTTAATTTGACTATATAATTCGGAAGATGGTGTGAGCTTCCCACTAAACATGTCTTTTTATGGTTTATTATGTCCAAATTTAGGTACTACATTAAGGCTGCCACTGCTGCCAGCCGCTCCAACTGCCTTTTCAGTTGTAATAAATTTGATATTAAGCCAGTTTCTCTATTTCCTTTTCAAATAGTTCGTTTGCAGAGTGATATCCATGTATTTTTCTCGGATATCCATTTATCCAATCCTCAATTTTCTTTATTTCTCCGTCTGTCTTATCATCAAAGTTTGTTCCCTTTGGCACTTTGCGCCGTATCATCTTATTGGTTACCTCATTTGTACCACGTTCCCAGCTGCTGTATGGATGGCAATAATATAAATGTGTCCTTTTAGTCCCATCTTTTAAGACAGAGCGTTCCAGGCCGTTCACATCTGCAAATTCACTCCCATTATCCACTGTGATTGTTTTAAAGACATTTCTAAAGAGGATATCCCCCCATTTTCTTTCCAATCTGTCCATTGCAGTCACCACCGCTTCGTCTGTATGATTTGGTAACTTAAATATTATTTCATTCCGTGTTTTTCTCTCCGTAAGCACCAGCAGCACATTTTTAGATTTTCCACGCTGCCCTATTACGCTATCCATTTCCCAATGTCCAAACTCTTCCCTTGTTTCTATTTCTTCCGGACGCTTTTCTATACTGTCTCCTGCTGCCGCTCTGGCCTGCTGTCTTCTCACTTTCTTATATTTTCTCTTCTTTTTGCTTTTTACAGGCAGATCTTTATTGGACAGCTTCAGAAAAATACCTTTATCAATGTAACTATATAGAGTTGCCACACACACGGAAGTATTAAAATCCCCCTCACGTCTCTGGGCCTTGAGTTCTCCCAGCACTGCTGCAGGACTGTAATCCTCATTTACTATCTTATCCTCTATATAATTTGCGTAGTCAATGTCATTCCCTATTTTAAGCTGTGTACCCCTTACCTTTAGATTTTCCTCCGCTTTTTTCTGGGCAATATCCGGACTGTACCTTACTTCTGTAGTCCAATCACTATTCCTGCGCTCGTATTCTCCTCTCTTTAATTCATTATATATAGTACTTCTATGTACCCCCAGCTGTTTAGCGATTTCTGTTATTTTAAGCTTTGCCTTTTTCAGTGCTTCTATTTTTATACGATCTGCCCATGTTAACTGATGGCTTCCTTTCTTATTTGCCATGATATTTCCCTCTCTTTAGTATAAAATGGATGAAAAACCGCAAAACTCTTTCAAGTCTGCGGTTTTTCATCTTTAAAGATCTTCATTTCTCTCTCAATATTTTTTCTACTATTAGTTTTTCCACATAAACCGGACAGCTTCTAGCCCCGTTTTCCCAGTTTTCCAATGTTCTATATGGAATCTCAAGCCAATCAGACAACTCTTTTCGATTCATTCTTTTTTGCTTTCTTGCCTCTTCTATTGTCATTTTCCTACGCTCCCTTGACATTCCTGTTTTACCCTGCTATTATTTTTGTAAGCACTTGGACGGCATAGCAGGAAAATTATGGGCTGCCGTCCTTGTGTGTCCCTTTATTCTATCTTTATTCTATCTTTATTCTAATAATTCTTGTAGATACTCTAGCAGTTCCTCTTTCGGTGTATCATTCTTTATAAGTGCTATTATCATTTTGATAATTCCCCTGAACTGATTATTTGTCATTTCATTGTTCTCCATTTTTTCTCCTTTCCTGCTATGCCCTTGTTACGATTATATTATACACTCAATGAGTGTATTTGTCAATCTTTTTACTCGCTATTTTAGTTTTCAGCGAATAAAAAATGCTGGGGAAGGCATTAAATTTTGTGCTGTCTTCCCCAACATTTTGCTACCATCTTATAGACTTGTAACATAATCAAGGCTTATCCATCCTGCACCACTCAACAGCTTCCCCCAGCCCTTTTTACTTCCTTCCCCCTCTTTTATCTCCACGATAGTAAATGCTCCCACGCCTGTATATCTGCCTGTATATTCATAGTTTGTTCCCGGGCCTGTCCTTATGCGCAAATCCTGGATACTGACCTTTACTATGCACGGAAGCGTTATCTTCTCTGTTTTATCCTCGGCGTTTTCCTTTGCATACTTTTCATAATATTTTTCCCCATATTCTGTCCGTCTTTTCTCTACTGCTTCGCTTTGGTCTGCTGGCCGTTCGTATTCATGCAGGATAGCATTAGATGCCTCCAAGACAGAAGATGCGCTTTCCAGTATCTTCATTACAGATTTATATCCTTGGATTTCCCTCTGGAAAAATTCAAGCTGCATCCTCCTGTCTCCAATAGATTTTCCGTTACTTTTAGCATATTCAAGCAATTTCTGCTTACGGCTCCAGTACGTCCACTGTGCCAGTCCATATCCTGCACCATCATGGACAAAGTTTGTATAACTTCCATTGTCTACAGCAGCAGTGTACGCTTCATCTGTCATTCCTAGGCGTATATTAAAGGTGTTCTGTAGGTTATCCGCCTTCAATCCACTCTCTGCATAAAAGTGTGCCATAGCAGCTGCAGTAGCATAATCATTCAATCCAACATCTTTCAAAAAGTCCCAGATTTCTCTTTCTTCATCCTCTTTTTCCTCTCCTTTTGGTGACACTTTATCATTTACTAGATCCTTAAATTCTTTCCAAGTATGCTTGCCGGTGTTATATACATATGGATTGGGGCAGATTTTCCCCGTAACGTCATAATGCCGGATAACATTGGATGCAGGCACCTCATATTTATTCATCAGATAACGCGCCAGTTCCGCTGCTGCTTCTACCGTCACATCCTCAAAATACCAGTCTTTATCCTCTGCCCCCAGGACTTTAGTGTCCCCCTTTCTTACACACATTTCTATTCCTATACTGTTTGCATTTGTACAGACACCATGGAGTGTTCCCCCTGTTGTTTTTGGATATTTTTTACCTCCACAGTGCCATGCTGTGTCACTGTCCTCCACACTCTGCCAGATACTCCCGTCAAAATCTACGTAGTAGTGGGCAGAGGCTCCTATGTACTTACTCGCATAATATTCACAGTTTGCCCTTGCGCCGCCTAACGCCCCCACATAATGGATAACAATGTACTTAATCCTTCCTGGATCGTTTGTTTTCTTAAGGTTATATGGTGTAAGCATTTTGTTTATTTTCATCATGATTTAGTTCTCCCTTCTATAACAAAAACCAGCGCCTATGATCTTCTGAAAATACGGGCGCCGGTTTTCACCTATTCAGTTTTTATCTTTCCTGCACCCTGTGCCTCTCCACGCTTCCCGTCGTGCTGTCTCCTTCCAGTTCATCCGCGTCCGGAAGTTCGTCTGTATACCTGGAAAGAAATGTCCTAACGGCTGCCCACACTTTTTTTACAGGCAGGCCGCATAATGCCATATTTTTAAAAATACTTACCGCTTCATATGCTATGTATAGGATTGCAAAAAATTCTGCCACGCCTACACTGCTAAGTCCCAGATGGTTCCGCGCCGCTTCCGGGATAAACCCGATCAGATTGACCTTTATTAACATATCAATCGCTAACATTAATACCAGGGATATAAGCATTCCTATTTTCCGGATTGCTCCATCAATGCCAGCGCAACTGTTAAATTTCTTTTCCCTCGCTGCCCTTAGCACCCCAAAAATGGTATCAAAAACGATTGCCAATACCACAAGCTCAATCACTTTGTTCTTTGCTGCTGCATCAATAAATTCAATAATTCTCATTTCCATAGTTCCTCCCTTTCCACTTCTTGCAGCTTTAACGCGCTCTCTTTCAAGCACGCTCCGTCGTATCCTGCTGTACTTTCCCAGTTTTCCAGAGTAGCGGTTAACTCTACAATAAGCCTGCTCTGTTCTTCAATTATTTCCTGCTGTTTTTGCAGTACCTTTATCAAACTTCCTGTCATGCTTTCCTTGCACTTCCTTTATGCAGCATTTTTAATAGCTTCATCTGCTAACCCGTTTATTTTCTTTCGCAAGTTATAGCTGTCTGCATGGCCGGCGTGGCCTGTCCAGCTTGCCATACTCTTCAGCAGATGCTCCTTTGTGATATGGCCCACTCCAAATTTTTTGATTTTCCGCTTGATACGTTTTATGCTTCCTGGTCTTACCTTTTTATGCGTGGCTCTGTGCTTATACCCTACAAAATCAACTCCATTTTTTGTGGACAAAATTGTAGTTTTTGGATTTAGGCTCAAAAGTAATTCGTCTTTTAGGAATTTTTCGATATCCTGTAGCCATTCCCGAAGTTTATCTTTATCCGGGCTTAAGATGATAAAATCATCCATATAGCGCATATATCTATCCGCCCCTAGAGTGTGTTTTATGTACTGGTCTAGCTTATTTAGATAGATATTTGCAAACAGCTGGCTTGTAAGATTTCCTACTGGGATTCCTACTCCATCCGGCATATTCCCGTTATGGTCTATAATCTTTCCAATTAGTTCCAGTGCGCCTTTATCCTTGATTACTTTTGCAATTTCACCCTTAAGCACATCATGATTAATGCTTTGAAAGTAGTGGTGTATATCCGCCTTAATCGCATAAAGTGGTTCATCCGGATGGAATTTCTGCCATTCATACAACCAGCTTTTTAACTGGTCTGATGCTGCATGGACTCCCTTTCCTTTTCTGCATGCATAGGACTGACAGATAAAACGCTTTTCAAAAATCGGCTCTAAGATGTTATTTATGGCATGCTGTACGATTCTGTCATAAAATGGAAGCGCCATAATCAAGCGTTCTTTTGGCTCGTAAATTTTAAAGTACCTGTATTCTCCCGGAATATAAGAGAGTTCCAGGATTTCTTTTCGTATCCTTTCCAGGTTTTCTTCCTTATCTTTGGTAAACTCTAAAACGTCTTTCCGGTACCGCTTCCCTTTTCTGGCTTTATAGTAGGCTTTCTGTACGCTTTCATAGTCCGCCATCGCCTCAATAAGCGTTTCTTTTCTTCCGTTTTTACCTATTACATATCCGATACGTTTCATTAAAAGTTCCTGCCCTTCGCCCTAATAACCCTTTGGCTACTAACCAGTAACCCTGCTTTTTCTCTTCGCCTCACGGCTGGACAGCCACTCTGACTATAGTACACAAAGCATGTACCTGTTATAAAGTCCTTGCTAGTACTCCATAGAGTGCTAAGCCTGCAATGCTTTCTCTAAGTCACAGGCCCCGCGCACGCCAATGTTGCTGTTGACATTCCAGGGGTAATTGTTGCAATTCACAGCACGCGCGCCGGCATGCTCACCGTTGTTCCAGTTGCACCCAGCAAGCAGCGCCGCCAAGGCTTAGTAAGCAGATGCCCAATATATAATTATTTTGATGCTTTTATCTCTTCTATGATTTCTCCCATCATAACTCCTATTTCTGCCAGCCTCCTGCAGCTTTCCCCATAATGCTGCGCATTCATAGCGCTGTACTTTAAATCGTTTGCAAGACGCATTAATATTTTAACCCTTTGCAGACATTTATCTGCTGCATAGATATGGCTTTTTGTCTTTGTTTTCTGCCAGTCTGTAATTTCATCCATCAAGTCAAGCAACGTATCTCTTGTCCTTTTCTGTAGACTGTACTTTTCAAACTTGGGGTACTTTTTAATCTGCGGATACAAATACAGGAGAAAATCATATATTTTTTGATGTAGTTCGTCTGTCTTTTCCTGTAGTGCCATTTTCTATTTATCCCTCCCTTGGTATCCGGCTGGACTTCCGTCCGCCGTCTACAGAGAGTCACAGGCCCCGCGCACGCCAACGCTGCCGGAGACAATCCAGGGGTAATCGAGGCAAATCACAGCACGCGCGCCGGCATGCTCACCGTCGTTCCAGCTGCACCCAGCAAGCAGCGCCGCCAAGCTATAGGCGTAGTACTGATAGATATTGCCAACATCATACTTCGTGGCATTATCTCTTAATGGGCTTTTCTTGTCCCATCCCCAACTAACTGTTGGATGATAATCCGCATTTGTTGCATGTTCTGCCCTTGTAATGATTTCGTTAAGCCATTCGTATACACGTCCAACTGCATCAACGCATCCAACCGCGGATACCGCATTAACCACGCTTCCGGTTGTACCTCTGCCTGTATTTGACGTTGCTGTCCATGCGTATGTATTTTCATTATCCAGGCCTGCAGGACTTCCGAAGGCATACGCGCAAAATTCACTGTAATCCGGCATACGTTTTCCACTCTTCATAAGCCTCTCGGTAAATGTATACCAGTTCATCCCCTCGGTACCAGTCATAGGGGCACAACCATATTCTGATTTAAGTCCGTAAGCCCCATCATCAGAATTAAGATAGATATCTATCCAGGTGCCTCCGCCCAGATACACCATTCCTTCCGGGCTGCACTTTGGGCGGTGTCCCAGTGTCCAGACGCTCCGCGGCACAATTCCGTTGCTTACAGCGCTCTCCCAGCCTGTTCCAAAAATAATGCCGCTGCTGTTTACAGGCTGTAAATTTCCATCTACCTTACGGACGCGCCCATAGTGGAATCCGCCGATCTTCCGGCTGTCACTGGCATTCCAGCCACTTGGATAGGTGGAATTGAGGGAAATCACATATCGTTCATCCTGTCCATCCTGCCTGCTGTCACAGATATAGACATAGTAGTCTTTTCCCACGGAAAAGGCGCTTCCGATATCCAGGTTTGATGCATTCAGCACAACGTTTCCTGTCTTAAAGATACCTGCACCGCCTACAGCAATCACACAATCAGCAATCAAAGTCAGTTCATTGGTACCACTGGCATATAAATATTGGTTTGTCGGCGTTACAATATCACTGATTGTTGCCATCTTATTTACATTTAAAAGCGCTCTCCGGTCTGTCTTCGTCACATCATCAACCAATAATCTACTCATACTGTTTTAACACTCCTTTCAAGGCCGCCATATCATCTGTAGTCATTCCTGCTACTGCTGCCGCGTTTTCCAGCTGTATAACCGTATTTTCTGCGCCAACGCTTTTAGACAGCGTTAGCACAGTCCGGTCATTCCCCGGTTCTCCTCCTGCTGCCGCCTCTTCTGTCTGGGTATGGGCAACCCCTGTGATAGTTCCTGAAATATCCCCGGCCTTAAATGCCATCCCCGGTGCCGCTTCATCACAGTAATACACGGTTACGGTCTTTTTCTCTTCCGCCGCCGAAACAATCACGCACTGGATATACCGCTGTCTTTCCAGGCTTTCCACCTTTGCCAGAAGATCGGCCGCCAAAAGTTCCCCGGCTGCCACCATAGCAAGGCAGTTGTAATAATCTTCCTTTGTCTTTAGTGTTTTTGGGAATCCCTTCATGCAAATTACCTCTTTCTTTTTTATTTTTGTAATATCAATTCCGGAAAATGTATTACCACTTCCCAGCTGTAAACCTAAAATGTATTTGCAAGATATGCATTGCCCACATAGGCAAATCCTAACACTGCTGTTTCCTCCGTCCTCTCATGCTGCTGGCTCATGTATGCGCCTCCCATATAGCAGAGGCCCAGAACCGCCTCATGCTTGTAGTTGATATTCCACCCGTTTTCTACCAGAGTAAGCCGCCGATCAAGTTCTTTCAGTGTCTCTGTTACCGCTGTGCTGTTTTCTGTTGCCTGCTGCCGAAGCTGTGCCACCTCCCCGGTTAACCCGTCAATCTGGATCTGCAGGCTACCTGCAATATCTCCTCCCAGCTTCTCCTTCATGCTTTCGAACCAGATATTAAAATCATTTTCTGCGTCTGCCTCAAAGAGAGTAATCTTTGCCATAAAATCCGTATAAGCTTTTAACAGTTCTGCATCCCATCCGTTCAGCGTACTCTCAAACGTGTTATATCTCTCGCCAAACTGTGTTTCATACTGTGTAAAAAGGCTCTCCGTGATGGTTATGTAGTGGTTATAAATCCCTGCTATCTCGGCTAGATAGCCTTCCATGTCCTGTTTGTAAACGCTGAATTCGTCAAGCACGGCCTGGCTGTAGGTGGCAAAAAAATCATCAAATTGTTTTGTCAGCACACTCGCGTCTATTTCTTCCACAGTTCCTTTGACAATACCACATACGGAACTGTTAAAGCGCTGGTCTGTGATATCCTGTGCCCGTATTTTAGTTACACCTTTGCCCACATAGATATCCGCAAGTGCCAGCTCCCACATTTCCGTATTACGCGTCAAAGGCGGCGCTGTCGGCTTCGCGGATGGTGTTCCTTTAAGCACTGCCAAATAAATATCCCTTTGAAGCAAATCCCAGCGTACCACAATACGGTCTATGCGGTTTAAAGCCCCCTCTGCAGTGCCTAACTCAATCACCCGGATTACAGGATTACGGAAAGCGTATCCATCAATAAACGCATATCCGATATTAACGCTGACCTCCATCCCGTTATACGCTGTCACCTGGAGTCCGTCGCTGGGCTTTGGGAAGACTCCAGTGCCTATAAACGTGGCAAAATACCAGGCCCAGTCCTCCGCCTTATATGCCCTGTCAAATTCTTCATCTACTAATATGGAGTTAAACGGTAAACAATCCGCCATTTTTTCTCACCTCACTTTCTTTATCTGATCTGCCAGGGTGGGAAGGCTGTCACCAAATGTGGCCTCGATCTCCTCCGCCCCTCTTTGGTATGTCTCTGTAATCTCCGTTATCCTTGCGTCTATCTGGATGCCCCACTTTGTTTCTTTGCAGGTTATACGGTCTCCCAGGTCAAAATCCTCTTTAAACTTAAGGTTGGAATTTGTATTGATGGTACTTACAAAGTTGATGATTTTCCCATAGTTTTCCAGTTCCGCCGTACCCCTTGTTTTAAGCATCTGCATGTAAGTATCCAAAGGTATCACTACCTCTGTCTCTCCGCTTCGGTACCGTCTTGCTATGTCTGTTGCGTCACAAAATACCTCTTCCAGTTCAAGGCCCCCGGCTCCCTCCCCGTCTACCTGTGTCACAGGCTGGCTCCCGTCTTCATCTGCCGCCCCCTGTATGTAGATAAAATTCCCACAGTTTTCTATGCTTGCCGTATATTCCTGCTCATTGACATTATCAAAATCCCTGGAAAAGATACACGGCGTATTTCCGTCATTATTTCCGGCTGTTAGGTCTCTTCCCTTATACAGATAAAATCCGTACTGCCTCACCCTCTCGTTAAGCAGGATATCATATCCCAGTTTTCCGGCCTGCGCCCTTATCTTTACCTCCTGGCCCAGTTTTGCATACACTTCGTTGGCATACTCTACCTGGCTTCCTGCTATGGTTTCCTGTGCCAGGAGGACAAAACGCGGAAAACGGCGCTTCGTGCTGGCTCCGCTGCCACAATTATTTACCACCATTAGATTTATAAGATTCTGGTTTGTGTCCGTCCGAACAATCTGCGGACAGATGCAGCGCTTGTTAAGCCACCATCCGATCATGTACCCCTGCGCCTCTATCTGCTCCAGACCGTTTTCGTCTTTGGTGATATGCACATAGGTAATCTGTGCTGCTCTCCTCCATACGCCTCCTGATGCATCCATTACTTCTTTTTTCCTGTCATGTTTTACAATCAGATTGCCCTCCACCAAAAGCCTTTTATTGTTTTCCGTAATGGGTGCCAGCAGATTCACACTCCCCACATCAAAGTACTTTACACTCCACAGGAGGCTTGTTATTTCATCTACGGCCCCTAGGGGCTCAATCTCTTTATCAAAAATCCTAAGTTCCACGGCTATACCCCCAGATACTCTTTGTTATAAAAGATGGATACCTCCATAGCGTTTACGCCTCCCTCTGCGTCATAGCGAAAATTGTTATCTCCTATAGCCAGCTGCATAAAGGTACTGTCCACATCCACAAACCGAAAATAATCCGTTTTTATCCCGTTTCTTACAAGATGTGCGCCTTTGCTTCCGTACTGCGTATTTACCTCCACCACGTCCCCGGTCTGCATGGTGATATTAAGCTTTATAAACTCCTCCGTATCCACGTTGAGAATAATAGGGTTTGTGACCGTGCCCAGGGCTGTAAACCGGATCCGCATCCCGGTAGATACGTCTCCCTCGTTGTAGCAGTTTACGATCACACTTTCGGCCCTGTAGCCAAAGATCATGCTTTTAGGATTGTCTTTTTCTATCACGCACGGGAAATGCCATGCGGCTACCCACTTCGCAATGTCTTCCTTTTGTTCGTTCTCTTCTCTCCAAAATGGATTGAGACAGTCTAACGGTATGCTAAACTGCTGTAAGACGCTTTTACGTGCAATCTCCGGCTTCCCGTGCAACCTGCAGCTTATAATCCTCTTAAAGCTGCCATATTCGTAGGTGAGCGTACCGCCCAGTTCCGGATTTAGGATTTTAAGCATCCGCCTCCGAAGTTCGTAGGCCTGTTGTTTATCCCTGGTATTGATATGGCCCGTGATGTCAATGTCACGGGCCTCTATCCGCTGCCCTACATAGGTGTCTCCATGCTGGCCCATGCTGTTGGTGCTGTACAGCGCATTGGTGACACCGGATATTCCGTCCACGTCTTTACTCACATTGCAGTAGTAAATACTTTCCGTGCTGAATTCTATGTTTTCACTTCTTTCGTTTGTGTAAATCAGTTTTTCATAGATCATGCTATCACCGTCCTCGCCGCCTGCTTGAACTGTCTGGCTGCTTCTTTCTGCTGCTTTGCATAGTCTGTCGTATTGGCATAAATATTCTGGATGATTGTCAATCCGCCTGCTGCCGGGCCGTTTTTAGGTTTCGATTTTTTAGGGTTCCAGGCATCCGCATCCCATGAACCGGAAAACACAGGCGTTGTGGTTATGTCAAATTCTTTGGGTATATTATCCTCAATCTGCCTGTTGACCTTTTTCATTTCATCCACAAACCCTACGCCTACCCCCTGTGCCATGAATACGCCCACTTCGTCACGGAATCTTCCGGATGGGCTGTTGATATCCAGGGCTTCTTTTGCGGTGTCTAAAAGGCTGTTTGCAAGGCTTGAGACCTTATCTTTCAGCCAGTTCCAGCCGCTGCTTATACCGTCCCAGATGCCCTTTACAATGTTGCTTCCGATCTCCGTGAAATCTTTTCCGATATTGGAAAATGCATTCTTAATCCCGTCTACGCATGATTTCATTCCTTCCACGGCTTTGTTTTTTACTTCCGTACTCCACTGGGCCACTTTGGATATTGCTCCGGATATGCTGCTGTAAATCTTCTCCGGTATTTCTTTTACAATATTCACAATTCCGGATACCATCTGGTTCATAACTTCCTGGGCCTTGCTTACCATGTTTGCGCCCCACTGGGCCACCTTGGATACCGCTCCTACAATACAGTTCCAGATTTTCTCCGGGGTCTGTGTTACAACCGCCACAATGGCCGCAAGCATGGAGTTCATGACTTCCCGGGCCTTATTTGTCATATTTACGCCCCACTGGGCCACCTTGGATACGGCCCCTATAATACAGTTCCAGATTTTTTCCGGGGTTTCTTTTACAATGGTTACAACGGCGATTACCATACTGTTCATGACTTCCCGGGCCTTTAAAAGCATGTTGGCACCCCATACAGCCATCCTTGTGACGGCATCCGTAATACTATCCCAGATTTTCTGCGGAAGCTGTACCAGGATGCTTATAATTTCTGATACAAGCCCATTGGCCGCCGCGTTTCCTGCATCCAGCATTGCCTTTCCCCACTGGATTATCTGGCTTACTCCGTCTTTTACCGCCTCCCATATCTGCCCTGGAAGTTCGCCTATTTTGGACAGCATTTCCCCCATCAGGCGGCCTTCAGCAGCTATGATCTGCGGTATCCCATTAATGAGTCCGCTGGCTATAGCAGTAATAATCTGCGGCACTGCTGCAATAAGAAGGGGAATCGCCGATATGATCCCGTCAACAATGGCAATCATGATCGTATCTGCACTCTCTATGATTTTGGGAATTCCCTCTACCAGTGCGTTTATGATGCTAGTTATGATTTCAGGCAGCCGCTCCGCTATAACGGGAATCCCCTCTGTAATGCCGTCTGCCAGCCCGGTAGCAAGCATAATAGCGGCATCTATCAGCATGGGTATATTGTCAGTCAGTCCCTCTACAATCGTTAATACGGCATCAACGGCACTGGGAATCAACTCCGGAAGGGCCTGCCCCAATCCGGCTGCCAGCCCGGCTATGATCTGGGCTGCCCCGTCTGCTATGTCAGGCAGGATCGCAACGATTCCATCCAGCAGCGTAATAGCTATTTCCGTCGTGCTTTCTGCCAGCATGGGAAGGGCCTCTATCAGCCCTCCTGTAAGGGAAGATATCATTTCTACCCCGGTGTTTACAATTAACGGGGCGCTCTCTACAATCCCGTCTGCAAGGCCTTTTACCAGGTCAACCGCAAACCCGGCCACCTGTGGAAGCATCTCCGCCAGCCCGGATGCCATGTTCCCTAGTGCGTCCCCAAAGCTTTGCGCCATTTTTCCCATGTCTCCGCCTGCTGCAGCTGCCCCCTGCTGTAGTTCATTGGCGAACCGGCTGAAAATGGGAAGGGCCTGCTCTCCAATGGGCATAATAAAGCTGGTCTGGAGGATTCTTCCCGCCCCCTGCATGGCCTCCCCGAAGGTGTCATACTTTACAGCGTTTATCTGCCCCATTGCATCCGCTGTCCTGCTTATCTCTCCCTCTACGTTCATGAGGGCTGTACAGGCATCTGCGCCCATATCCTCCCACATGGTGCCCATGAGGCCCACGCCTGCGGTATACTGGAGGGTTTCGTCGCTGCAGCTTTTAAGCGCTCCGCTTATCTGCCCCATAGCCTCCTTTGCACTGTCTCCGCCTGCCTGGAATTTCCGTACCACATCATCTGCATTTAGTCCCAGGCTGGACAGGTACTCATTTGCGGTGCCGTCATTCATTCGGATGCTGAATTCTTTGAAGGCATCCCCCATCTTGTCAATGCTCCATACGCCTGTATCCGCACCGTTTTTGATGGAGTTGAACATATCCTCTGCGCTAAGCCCAGCCTGTGCGTATTGATTGCTGTACTCATTAATAACGTCTAACAGATCACCGTTTTGGTTTAGGCCCTGCTGCGCTCCCTGGGCGATCAGGTTATAAGCCTCTTCTCCGGATAAACCGAATTTCTGCATCAGCTGGGTTGCGGCTCTTGTACTTTCCGCTACATCAAAATCAAACGTATCCCGTAAAGCAAGGGCATTGGTTGTCATTTTTTCCAACTCTTCCGCGCCCATGTCTCCTGCCTGCTGCCGGACTTCCGCCATGGAGTCCGCTATATCCTCAAAGCCTTCGCCATAATTGCCGTTATAGATATTCTCCATAACCTGCTTATATTGGTCTGCTTCATCTGTAGCCGTCCCGGTGGCTGCACAGAAATCATTTAATGCGCCCTTGGCTTCGTCGGCCTGGCTTACCGTATAACTTAATCCTGCTACTACCGCGGTTCCGATTGCTGCCGCCGCGGTTCCTATAAGCGCTACACCCTTCGCCATGGCGCTGCCAAGGTTTCCCAAGATTGTACCTAATCCGGAAAACTTTTCCCCGGCATCCTCCGCCTGCTTTCCGCTCTCCTCTATTTCCTCTCCCAGACCATCTGCTGCATGTTCCGCTTTTTCTAAGGCTTCCTCATTCTCTTTGAGGGCATTGCTGGTGTTAACAAGTGCTATTTTTTGATAATTAAGGGTCGCTTCCAGCTTCTTGCTTTCTGCGCTGTTTTCTCCGGTTGCCTTTTTACACTTCTCCAGCGCCTCCTCTGTTTCCCTTACCCGTTTCGCCTGTTCATCATATGTGCGGCCCAATATGTCCTGCTTTGCTTTCAACGCCTCTATGCTGTCCGCATTGTCTTTGTATTCAGCAGTTACAAGCTTCATTTCAGAATTAAGAAGTTTCAAATTATCGCCAATTTCTTTGCAGGCTGCCTTGTACTCTGTTTCCCCGTCAAAACTTAGCCTTGTTTTTATATTCTGTGTTTTATCAGCCATAGATCACAATCCCCCCAAAGCTATGTCAATATCATCCATTTCCGCTTCCGTCTGGGCTGCCATCACTTTTTTCTGCCTAAAAATGTGGGGATTGTATTCCTTGTGGTATCGGAATAGAGTTATGATCTGATATGGTGTTTTTTTCCATGCCTCATGTTCCCTGTATCCCAGGAGTACCATTGCAATATACAAAAGCCGGGCAGTATCTAATCTTCCTGCCCGGCCTTCACTTCCCCCGCCTCTGTGCTTTCCTCTTCGTTTTCTTCTGTTTCTTTTGTGCCCTCATTGTCCCCTGCTGTGCCTGCTGCAAAGGATGCAAAAATAGCCTGCTGTACTTCTTTCAGATTTCCTACATGTATGAGTCTCCCTACCTTCTTTTCATCCAGAAGTTCCGCATTTTCATCCTCTTCCAGGAGGCCCTCGTTAATCAGGAGAGTAAGCAGCCATTTTGTATCTTTAACCCAATCCGAATTATTTTGGTTAAATGCTTCATTCAGTTTGTCATAGCCGCCAAACTTTGTCTGTATCTCGTCTAATGCATTTAGAGTAAACAAAAGCCTGTACTCTTTCCCCTTTAGCGTCACACTGTATCCACCGTCTTTGATTGCACTCATAGGCATAAATTAAGGTGCGGCTTCGCGCTGCACCTGTCTCCTTTCTTTGTATTTACATGTCCAATACCCTAAAAACCAAAATAAGCAGGTGACCTCTTATGCCTGCTGCACTTAAGCTATCACCTGCTTATCTCATGTTATCATTATACTTCTTTCAAAGCACCATGTAAACACCACGTTTTTACCATAGTTTTACCCTCCTGCTGCCCATCTATTCTGTCGGTATCTGTTCTGCAGGTTCTGGCACCTGTGTAAACCATGTCTTAGCGGCTGCCTCCTCTTCCGTCCCTACAAAATCCGCTTTCCACTTGCCATCCTTTTTCCGGATTGTAAAATCTGCTTCTATTTCCGGGGTATTAAATTTGATGCTTTCCCCTTTGGTCTCATATTTTTCGGACGGTATCTTAAACTTGCACTTAAGCAGCCATACATAGCGGTATTTGCCTCCGGTTTTCTTTGCCCGGAATCCTACAGCTACAAATGGAGGTTCGTCTTTTTCACCTGCCCATACTACCTTGTTTTGGTCTACCGTCTGCCCCAGAAGATCAGACAGTACCTCCGGTACAAGGTCTTTGATGCCAAGTTTAAGGGTTCCGCTTGCGAACTCTGAAACCCTTTCGCTTAATATATCATCTGCATACAACGTGTTATCGGCTGTCTTTACAGACAGGTCAGCTGTCATGGCCTCCGCCATCTTTTTAGGCGTGTCGTATGTTTCTACACTATCCGTTTCCACGCATTTTGCGTAATATAAGTCTTTTAACCCGATTGTCATAGTTTTTTCCTTTCTGTTTACTCCTTCAATATCTCAATCGTAATAGGCACCATCCAATATCCGGTATCTGGTTCATACTGCTCTGTATCAACCTCATTGACATAAAAATCTGCGTCCCTCAATGTTTCCAGAATCTTTTCCAGTATCTCCTCAAAATTTCCTTTACAAAAAAGAGTAATTCTGTACATTTCTCTTTCGCTGCTCTCTTTATCATCAGCATTAATTATGGGTGCTTTTATCATCCGAATAAATGTACAATATGCTGCTGGCTTTCCCTTTCCGGTATAGACTCCTCGTTCAGAGGGAATGCCTGTGCCTTCCAGCA
>Ga0137297_10890_pt1 | contig 19473 bp, 15 predicted proteins | sample RamsorincwithD2O_FD_97191 | JGI IMG/M metagenome (GOLD analysis project Ga0137297, IMG submission 97191) | Mouse cecal microbial communities from Vienna, Austria - Mucin amended with D2O | ecosystem: Host-associated > Mammals > Digestive system > Large intestine > Cecum | place: Austria: Vienna... | reverse complement strand
CATTAAAAAAACAGGCTTCTGAAATGGGATTGGATGATTGTATTGAATTTACAGGCCGTGTCTCGGATAAGCAAATGCTTGAGTATTTGAATACAGCTGATGTGTGTGTGAATAGTGATAAATTCAATAGTATGAATGATAAAAGTACTATGAATAAGATTCTTGAATACATGGCTCTCGCAAAGCCTATTGTACAGTTTGACCTTGCTGAAGGACGTTATTCTGCCCAGGGGGCTTCTCTTTACGCCAATAACAATGATGGGATTGACATGGCTAAGAAAATAATTGAATTGTTGAATGATCCATATAAAAGAAAGAAAATGGGTGAATATGGATATAACCGTGTTGTCAATGAGCTGAGTTGGGAACATACCAGCAAAGCTTTGCTTGATGGTTATGAAAAATTATTTACAGGGAAATTTTAATTAATAGGAGATGATAAATGTCAAATATATTGTTTGTTGGAGAACTTCCTCCTCCATATGGTGGAGTCGCGGTAAAAGATAAACTGATTTATGAAACCGTTTTTCGGGAATTAGGAACTGAGATGATTGATTTAGTAGAATGCAAAAGAAGCCCTGTGAAATTGCCCGGAATTTTCTTAAAAATCATTCAAGGAATGATTCAAAAAAAGAAAATTATTATCGGTGTAGGTACTCCTGAAAGAAGAAAGATCCTTCTTCAAATGCAAGGCTTTTTTGGTGGAAAAAAAGGACTTCGGAATGTTCATTTACTTGGTATGGGAGGCCGTATGCATGAAGTTGATACACAGGACGCTAAAATGCGGAAATTGATGAGGCAAGTTGGCAGTATATGGCTTGAAGCGGATGAAATGATTGCTGCTATGAAAAAGCTGGATATTAACAATACACATCTTTTTCCTAATTGTCGAGTTGATGATTATTCCTTACCACCTACAAATCACGGAACCGAAAAATTGAAATTGGTTTATTTTTCTCGCATATGCTCAGAAAAAGGAGTAGATATTATTATTAATGCGGCGGACTACTTGCCAACAAGCTGTACTTTAGATTTTTACGGGGAAATTTCGAAGGAGTATAAAGAAATTTTTTGTAATTTTCTCAAATATCATCACGAGATTACTTACCATGGAGTTTTCGACGCTACAAGCAGAAATGTGTACCAGGAATTAAATCAATATGATGTTATGCTTTTGCCATCTCGCTGGAAGGGGGAAGGAGTCCCTGGAGCATTGGTGGAATCTAAAATGGCTGGAATAACAGCTATAGTAAGTGATTGGAATTTTAATAAAGAGATTGTTATTGATGGAATAGAAGGTATTGTATTAAAAGAACTACAAACAGATAGCCTGGTACAGGAAATAAAAAGATTAAATTCAAATCCTGATCTTCTTATGGATTTAAAACAGGGAGCATATAAGTCTCGGTATAGATATAATATAGAAACATATAAATATGAGCTTCAACAGATGGTACTTAAATAAAGATGAGGATGCCATAATGAAAAAAATCTTTTTTGATTTGATGGTAAGTCAACCTGACCTTGGATCTAAATTCCATGGTGGAGGTGAATATACAAAAACAGTTTTTAAAGAGCTGTGTGTTAAGTATAGTTCCGGTATAAAGTTAATTGTATTTTATGATCCAAACCGATTTATAGATGATTGGATTATAGCTCTTATAAAGCAATATAATATAAATTATTATCATGTTCAAAATTATGATGAACTATCAAAAATTAATGATTTTCAAACGGCTGATACCTTTGTCGCATGTTTGATGAAAGGTGTTGATAAGATTAAAAAACCTGCTGGTATGAAAATAATTGGTGTTTATCACGGATTCAGAGAACTGGAAAAGATAATTGATATTACTGCTCCACTTTATGAAAACAATATTCGAGGGATTTTCAGTTCTATACTTAAGGTATTAGGAAAGAAAATGTATTTTGAAAAGAAATATGTTGAATACAAAAGGAAAATTGAACTTTGTTCGGATATTGTGGGGGTTTCATCACACTCTGGATATGCGTCAAGGGTATTTTTTCCTTCATATGATAAAAATCATGTGCATGTATTTTACTCGCCAGAAAAATATATAGAACCAGTTAGAGGACTAGAAGAAATCAGAACCGAGAAAGTTATTTTAATGATTGGTGGTGATCGATGGGGTAAAAATATATATAGAGGGATTTTAGCAGTCGATGGACTTTTTTCTAATAATCAATTGGAGAGTTACAGAGTAAGAATTGTTGGGGGCATACCAAAACTTATTAGAAAAAGGATAAAAAATAAGGATCGTTATGAAGCCTTAAATTACCTTCCAACCGAAGAACTTGAGAAAGAATATAAGACATGCGATATATTTTTTTATCCGACTTTAAATGAAGGATTCGGGTATCCCCCGCAAGAGGCTATGAAATATGGAAAAACATGTGTTATATCAGCTATTAATTCATTGCCTGAAATTTATAAGGATTCTGTCTATTATTGTAACCCATATGATATTAAAGAAATGCAAGCCAGAATTTTACAGGCATCAAATGAAAAGATTACTGAACAAATAATCAGAAAGCATTACATAAGAATTGTAAATCGACAAAGATCTGATTTAACAAAATTATGCGATCTGATAGTCAGATAATCAGCTTAGAAAGGTTTTCCTATATTATGACAACAGATACTGATAAGCGAAAAGTATTTATAGATGTATTGCGGATAATTGCCTGCTGTTTGGTACTGTATAATCATACAGACTGCTTTAATTCATTTAAATATGTAGAGGTGTATAATAATATTTATTTAATTGTACTGGCGATTATTACAAAAATAAATGTGCCTGTCTTTTTCCTGATATCAGGGATATTAATGATAGGAAGAGAAATACCTGAAGGGAAATGGTTAAGAAAAATTGGAACAATTTTAATTATATTAATTTTCTTTTCCACTATATTGTATTTAAACCAGACGCTCTTTGCTGAAGAAAAACTAAATTTTGTAAATTTACTTTATAGATTATTTTCTGGAAACGATATTCCAGGAGCGCTTCAATATTGGTATTTATATTCATACCTTGGATATCTTTTTACATTACCATTTCTGCAAATAATGGGAAAGCATATGGAGGCAAGACATTTTTGGCTTCTGTTTATAGGACATTTTATTATGGCTACAGTAATACCTTTCAATAATTTTATTTTAAATATTTTTGGGCTGCAAGGTATTACTATAAGTCGATATTTCGAGATACCATTGATGAACTCGGGAGTCTTTTTCTATCCTCTTATGGGCTATTTTTTGGAGAATACATATTCCGAGACAAATTTGAAGCGCAAGACGGTAATATGGAGCTTTATTTCACTTGTTTGTATAATGATTACGGTTGCTTTAGTTGAATATGATGGATATTTAACAGGATATAAGCACTCATTAATTGGATTATTTGAATACGTGTATGTTTTCACTATATATTTATTGGTAAAAGAAATATTCATTAAAAAGCCTGTGAAAGAAAAATATAAGAGGATATTAAAGACAGCATCAAATGCGACATTTGGAATTTATTTGTTAGATCCTCTTTTAAAACAAACAGTATCTTGGATGCTATATCAAGATATTAATAACTTTTTTAACACTGTTCCACTTTCTAAAGCGATTATATGGATATTATTTAGTTTTTTAGTTTCAGGAATGATTAGCTACTTATTTAATTATACAAAAAATATCTTATTGAAAGTTGGCCTCAGAATCAAATTGGGAGAAATTAGTAGAAATGAAAATAAAGATAAAAAGTTCTGATATAATTATGTGGCTGTTGGGATATTTATATGTTGTCTTTTTTTATATTTGGCTTGAGTGTTATAACATTTCAAACGCTCAAATTATTAGTTGGAACGGTTTGGGATATTCATTAATACATATTACTATAGCGATGTTTGTTTTAGAATATTACATATGGGACCTTGAACATGATATAAATAAGGAAAATCGTTCTTTAGTGGTTATATCTATTTATGTAATTTGTCTTTATAATATTATAGCAAGTAATAAATATATTTTGGATCAACTTTATCCAGGATTTATCGGAAGCAATTTTGTAAGATTATGTGGAAGTATTCTGGTGGATTTTACTACTATGGCCATCATTTATATTTGGAATAGATTAAACAAAGTACATAATGCTTGTTATGAAAATGATATTAGTAGTTTGTATATCAAACCATATATACAGTGGATAGGAATTGTGGGATATGCTCTTTTTATTTTTAATAATGTCTTGAAAGGTATTGATTTATTAGTTATTACAAATGAGACGCTTTTCAATATGCTTAGAATGACATGGTTATCAATAATCATATTCGGTGCCGTAAGTTCAATTAGGATTGGCAAAGGCAAGGGTAATTTCCGGGCATGGTCACAGTTGTTAATGATTTTATTAATATCTGGGCTACATGCTCTATTGATTGAAAAGCGTTATTCAATTATCTTACCGATGCTATTTATTATAGGAATGATGTTGGCAATGAATAAGATATCTGTGCTGACCCTGAAAAGAATTTCGGGGGTTGTCCCAATAGGAGTGTTAAGTTTATCTCTCTGTATGTTTTCGCCGACCAGCAGCAGATATACAAATAAAAATCCCGAGTATTGGTTTGTGCGAGATTTAGTTTATAGATTTGATACCTCCGATTTTTCATCAACATTGGCAATTAATCTGGATGTAGAGGATTTTTCCTTAAAAGAAATTTATGAAGGATTTATTAACGCAATCCCAGGAAAAAGTATTGAAAATTTACAGTATCAAAAAACCATGCAAGCAGCAACATTAAGCAGTGTAGAGGATTATAATGATACTGTCTTTTCTATGGGGGCAGAAATTCTAGGCTGGGTCGGAATCGTGTTGGTTCCAACCTTACTTATAGTGTTGCTTGAATGGATAGATAACTTAATTAAAAATAATCGCAGATATTATGTTCGATGTACAAGATATTATATAGTATTTCTGTATCCTATAACAGAATTAACGTGGGCAATGTTATTGTTGAATATTCGGAATGCGTTATTAGCTGTTGTTATAGGCATTATTTTGAATATATTTATAGTGAAAAGAAAAAATCTAAAAAGAAAAAACATAGTTTTGTATAGACAAGAGGGGAACCTACAAAATGGATAATTGTAATATTTGTGCCTTGGTTGTAACATATAATAGAAAGAATTATTTAAAAAAACTTTTAGATGGATTAATGATACAATCCAGACCTTTAGATGCTATTTTAATTTATGATAATAATAGTACTGATAATACGAATTTAATGTTAATAGAGTTGGGGTTAATAGATGATGACCAGTTCGAAAGAGTAAACAAAAAAACAATTAATAACATTATTATAATGTATTATAGAAGCAGTATTAATGAGGGCGGATCTGGAGGGTTTCATGAAGGAATAAAAATAGTTTCGGAAATGGGGTTTGTGTATATATGGTGTATGGATGATGATGTATTTCCAGATAAATGCTGCCTGGAAGAATTGACTAAACATATATCATCTGATGCAGAGATATGTCTGCCAACCCGTACAGACGAGAACTTTGAAGATTATGCGGTTACATATGTTAACATGTCGAACCCGTTTAAGTATAATATAAAAAGACGTAAGAGAAGGGTTTATAATAAAGACATACTTGGAGATGTAATTGAAGTAGGAGATATGCCGTTTGAAGGTCCGCTTATTTCTAATTGTTTAGTAAAGGAAATAGGGTTACCTAAAAAAGATTTATTTATAATTTTTGATGACAGTGAATACGCATATCGAGCAAAAGAAAAGACAAAGATGCTGTATTGTAAAAAGGCTATACTGCATAAACAAATCATACCAGTCAGGAACCCAGCGCATTTGATGGGATGGAAAGAATACTATGGCTGGAGAAATCAGATTTGGTTTGATAGAACATATGGGAAAAATATTGTTGTTAAAATAGGGAGGCCAATTATTCAAGTGCTTGATTTATATTTAAGAGCAATTTTAAGATGTAAATGGTCTAATTTTAAGGTAATACACAGAGCGTATAAAGATGGAATAAATGATAATTTAGGAATTACTGTCAAACCAGGAACACCAGGGAAGTTATTTTGAATGAAATACCGCAATTATGCCGGAGAATAATAATTATGAAAAAAACAAAATCGATAACAGTTAATTTTATAATGAATACGATTCTTACGATGTCATCTTTCATTTTTCCTCTTATTACATTTCCTTATGTATCACGTATTCTTTTGCCAGAGGGGACTGGAAAGGTCTCGTTTGTTACATCGGTAGTCTCCTATTTTGCGATGTTTGCGCAACTGGGGATACCTGTTTATGGGATTCGAGCATGCGCCAGAGTTCGAGATGACCGAAGAGAACTTAGCCGAACTGTACAAGAATTGTTTTTGATTAACTTGATTATGAGTATTCTGGTATGTATGGTGTTATATATGGCTGTTATATATATACCGAGACTTAATAATGAAAAATCTTTGTTTATTGTTATCAGCTTGTTAATATTGTTTAATGCGATAGGCATGGAATGGCTATATAAAGCTCTTGAACAGTATACTTATATCACAATACGTTCTATGCTATTTAAACTGGTTGCGGTGATTGCCATGTTTTTTTTGGTGCGTGAACCAAAAGATTATGTGCGTTATGGGGCTATTACTATATTTGCGTCTTCAGCCTCGAATATTCTTAATTTTTGTAATGTTCGTAATTATATAGATATATCTCCTTCAGGACCATATAGATTAAGAAGGCATGTAAAAGCGATATCTGTTTTTTTCGCAATGTCCTGTGCGTCTACCATCTATACTAATCTGGATGCGGTCATGCTCGGATTCATGAAATCAGATATAGATGTAGGATATTACAATGCGGCAGTTAAAATAAAGGGGATCCTTTTGGGTCTGGTAACATCTCTTGGGACTGTCTTGTTACCAAGAGTTTCTTATTATATTGAGAATGGGCTTAAGGATAAATTTCATGATATTGCGGCAAAGGCCATAAATTTTGTTTTTCTTATTGCTGTTCCACTATGTGTTTATTTTGTGTTATTTGCTAAAGAAAGTATTTATTTTTTATCAGGGAAAGCTTATGAAGGCTCCATTGTCCCTATGCAGATCATTATGCCGACACTAATATTTATCGGTTTGACTAATATTATGGGAATTCAAATGCTTGTACCCATGGGAAAAGAAAAATATGTTCTTTACTCAGAAATAGCAGGAGCAGTGGTTGATCTCTTTCTAAATGTTTTGATGATTCCTTTATTTGCTGCCGCAGGAGCGGCTATGGGGACTCTTGTGGCAGAAATTGTGGTGTGGATCGTTCAGTTTTATTTTCTAAAAAATGATATTAAAAATATATTTATTAGGCGCTCGTATGTTTATGTTGTCGTCGCTGCGGCAATAAGTGTGTTGATTTCATTTTGGGTAAAATGGATGGGTTGGTCCTCATTCATAACAATGGCGATTTCGGCGTGTCTGTATTTTGGAGGATATATCTTATTGTTATCTTTGGTGAAAGATCCTTTGATATTTGAGATTAAAAAGAAGGTGTGTACAATCTATCATCGGATCGTGATAAGATGATAGAAAATTTAAAATAGCATTTTATTCATGGCTTTCCCAAGGCTCTTTATTATCAAAATGCGTTAGAGGCGGCTGAGGGCAAGTGATGTAATGTTTTCCAGACAGGCAGGCCTTTAGCAACATTGTCTGTCATTTCTAAATCGGTTTTAGAGATAGAACTTACGTTTATCGTTATGATATGTATCCAAGCTGGTCAATACAGTTGAACGGCTTGGATACATGTTTTTGAAGACGAAATCATTTTATTGATTCCAGCCTCTTTCCTGGAACATAGACTGTCAGTCAATATGTTCTGAGTCCCTTGATGTGATAAACAGAAAATCTACATATTTCTTATTGAACTATTATAGCAAATTTGCTATAATGATTTTAAGAAAGGAACATACTATGTACGAAATTGAATTTTATGAAGATAAAAATGGAAAGTCTGAAATAGCTGACTATATTAAAGAATTGAACGCCAAAGCTGCTTCAAGTAAACCTTCATGCGCCCGGCAGCGGATGCGCCACCACCCATGAAAGTCTGGCGGGCACACTTGGCATACCTGAATTCATGCCGCCTTCGGCGGCGGACTTTTAAAGTAAAGAGTGTCGAATTAATTTCAATAAAATTGTGGCATATATGGATATGCTTGAGGAGTTGGGAACAAGGGTTGAAGACACAAAAAACGCCAAAACATGAAATAGAACAGGCAAGAAGGAATTTGAAGGATTATTTGGAAAGGAAGAAGTAATATGACTACATGGAAAGAATTGAAAAATGATTTATCTATCGACAAAGAAAATCAAAATGCTATTGAGTTGGAAAAAGACCTGATTCGTACAATGGTGGCAATACGTGAAGAAAAGGGACTCACGCAATCCCAATTAGCCGAAATGTGCAATGTCAAACAACCTGTTATTGCCCGAATGGAAGCTTCCGTCCATTCGCCTCAGATTGACAGTCTTTTAAAAATTTTAACTCCTTTGGGATATACGTTACAGATTGTACCTATGAGTAAAAAGTAATCGTTATTACATTCAAAAATGATGGAAAGAAGTTATTATCATAGGAACATGAAAATTAGATGTCAAGAAATTTGACTGTTTTTTGACTCAAAAGACCGGTTTGCCTTGTATAGACCGGTCTTTTTCTATGTACACGGGGCGGAGAGGAGTATGGCCGCTAAAGCGGTCCCGCCCCGGCACAGCGAGTAGGGGGGAAGAGCCTCCCCTACTCGATTGTACACAGGGCGGAAAGGAAATGTGGCCGTTTGCGCGGCCCCGCCCCGGCGAGTAGGGGGAAGGATCTCCCCTACTTGATATGGACAAAGCAAGGCGCGGAAAAAAGTCCGGTAAGGCAGCCTTTCAGGGGGCTTCGCGAAGACAAAGCTTTGTCGCTTTGAAAGCGACCAAATCTTTCCTGACAAGGATTATACTTGGTCTATAAAGTGAGACAGAGATGATTATAATCAGGAAGGAGAGTGGTCCTATGACAAACAATCTGAGAAACCTTAAAGCCAGGGTAGCAATTCTTGTAGCGCTGGCCATGACAGCGGCGGATATGGCTCCGGCTGCTGCTGCCATCAAAGAACCACCAAGCGAAGAGGCGGTCACGGACCAGAAGCGGGCTGAGGATTATGGGAAGGAACCAGCCACAGGATCGGATGCGGAGATGATGGAGGAACAGAATTTCTTTCAGGATCTGGTGTCGGAAATCTTCTGGAAAGACAAAAAGACCGTCAGGGAGGGTCAGTATGGGGACGGAGTTTTGTGGAGCCTGAATGAAGACGGGGTGATGATTTTCAGCGGCGAGGGAGAGCTTCCCGACTACACCGGAGAAAACGCGATTCCCTGGTATCCCTATAAGAATGACATTGAAGAGGTTATTTTTGAAGATGGAATAACCAGCATCGGCGCTCATCTGTTTGCCGGATATCGATATCTCCGGGCCGTGGAACTGCCGGACAGCGTGAATCATATCGGGGAGAGGGCATTTTGGAACTGTGCCAGTTTAAGTCAGGTGGAACTGCCGGACACGGTGCTCAATATTGACGGGAAAGCCTTTGGTCAGTGTCCCCTGCTCTCTGATGAGATTCCGGTGTCCAGGGGGCTTTTGGGTGAGAATGTGAAGTGGAACCTGGACCGCGGGGGAGTGCTGGCGCTGGAAGGTGAGGGTCCTATGCCTGATGGAACCGATTGGACGGATTTTCAGTGGTATTCCTGTTTTGATATGATCCAGGAGATTGACATAGGAGAAGGGTTGACAACTATTGGCGCTTATGCTTTTGATAGTTGTGAAAAGGTCTCCCATGTAAGCCTGCCTGAGGGAATCACGGTTATCGGAGAAAGCGCCTTTGCCTTTTGTGACGGTCTTGTCTCTGTAGAGCTGCCCGACACCTTGACAAGGATCGGCGCGAAAGCTTTCTGTGGCTGTAAAAGCCTCACTGGTGTCACGATTCCGGATGGGGTGAAAAGGATTGACAGCAACGCGTTTTATGGATGCGAGAGCCTGACCGACGTGGTGATACCGGACAGTGTGACAACCATTGTGGGAGGAGCTTTTTCCAAATGCCCCAACCTGTCAGGGACTATCCCTATAGCCAAGGATACCTATGATGATCATCTGAGATGGGTTATGACCAGTGATGGTGTCCTGACGGTCAGCGGGGACAGGGACATTCCGGATATGGGGCAAAGCTACATCATAGGAGTTGACCCGGAGCCGCCCTATGAAGGGAAAAATTGGAATATAAACTGGCTCTGTGAGGATTTGAAAAAATTGGTCATAGAGGATGGCATCACGGCCATCGGAAGAAGCGCTTTCGCCAGCTGCAAGAATCTGGTCAGCGTGGAGCTTCCGGAGAGCGTGACGAAAATCGGAGAAAACGCGTTTAACTACTGCCTTAGCCTGGCTCATATAGAATTTCCCGAAAACTTAAGGAGGATTGAGAGAAAGGCTTTTACCTATACAGCCATTACGTCAGCGTTTATTCCAAAAGAAGTACAATACCTGGATCAGATGGCGTTTTCCAAGGAGACGGAACTGGTTTATGAGAAAATGGACCATATGGTTCCGGTTCCCATAGAGGAGTCAGAGGGGACCGGTTTTGTCAGCACCTACAATGCTCATGGCCATTATTATCACACTTTTCCGCAAAAAACGGTCTGGTCTTATCTGTGGACCGGAGAAACCGGCAATCTCTTTCGGACAGAGTACTCTCAGGAAAGAAAGCAGGTGGTGACAGAGGAGTACGACCCGGAGTATCAGTTGCTCAGAAGCTGGGAGATCCCCATGGAGCTTCCTGTCTTTGGCGGGTTTTATGAGGAAGAAGAATATTTTTATATTGTCTTTGGCCAGAAGAATCTGAATGAACAAGATGATAAGGAAGTAGTCCGGGTTGTCAAGTACAGCAAGGGCATGGAGCGCCTGGATTCTGCCAGTTTCTACGGTCTGGGGACAACAAACCCATTTGCGAGCGGAAGCCTTCGTATGGATAAGAGAGGCCCCAATCTTTACATACATACTTCCCATATCAAGTACACGTCACGGGACGGAGTAAGACATCAGGAGAATATGTCCCTTGTGGTTAACACCGATGCCATGGTGGCCTCACTGGAAGATTATGGGCGGACCGAGACCTATGTGTCCCATTCATTTAATCAGTTCCTAAAGGTTTCAGGTGATCAGGTGATCACCATAGATCATGGCGATGGTTTTCCAGCGAGAGCCGTGATTATGGGCTGTCACCAGGCAGAAGATATGGGGGGAACTCCCCTTATCAGGCGGAATATTTATCCGATCAAGGGGGAATTTGGGGAAAATTATACAGGTCTTACCCTGGGAGGTCTGGAGCTGTCTGACAGCAGCTATCTCATAGCCGGCGCATCCATTGACCAGGAAAATTTTGAGGAGAGTTATATTTTTAATGTATTTCTCAGGGTAATCAAAAAGGATGAAGTGGAGGATACCAAAAAACTCAAGAAAGTCCAGGTGACAGATTATGACGAGGGAGGAACTACCTGCGGGGGAAATCCCATGCTGACAAAGATTTCCGATAATTTGTTTGCCCTTATGTGGGAGACGGTTTATTCTGCTTCTGATAAAAAGTATATGGTTTCAGAATGGCCCAACCTGGTAAATGTGACATTTATCGACGGGGAGGGAGATCAGCTGTGTGGGGTTAAAACCTTTGAAGGCAACTTGTCAGACTGCCAGCCTATAGTACATGATGGACAGGTGACATGGTATGTGACGGATAGAAAGAAACTGACCTTCTATACCTATCCGGCTGAGTACCCGGAGGATATAGAGGACTTGGAGATCAGGAAGACTGTTCTGGACGGACAGAAAGATGGTCAGGATGGAAGCGCTGGCAGCGGAAGCGATACGGAGAAGCCTGGAGATGAAGGAACAAGCGAGAATGGCGATGGAGGAGAAAGTGGTACCGGGAAACCCGGAAGTGAGGGAGCGGAAGGAACCGGACAACCGGAAAGCGGTGCTGGGGAGTCTGGAGATAAAGGAACAGGCGGAACCGAAGAAAGTGGTACTGGCACTGGAGGAGATTACGGAAACCCGGGAGAAGGCGGATCTGAAAATGGAGAGGACGACGAAAACGGGGATCACGAGACGGGGGACGTAGGAGAAGGAACAGAAGGCAGCGGAGAAGGTGGTTCTGGAAGCGACGGGACTGGAGGAATCGGAGGCGGACTGGGAATCGGCGGAAGTGAAATCGGAGGCACTGGTGGTTCTGGCGGTTCTGGCGGTGGAAATGGCGGGTCAGGAGGCAGCGGTTCCAGCGGTTCCAGTGGAAGCGGTGGTCCGGGAGGGAACTCTGGCGGCAGCAGCGGCTCAGGCAGCTCCAAAGGAACCGAAGGAGTTTTTAATGGCTCCCCGGCAGCGCCAGGCAACGATGAACCCGGTTCCGGGGCTGTTCTCACAGGGACATGGCGAAGAGATATAAGAGGATGGTGGCTGGAAAAACCGGATAAGAGCTATCCCCAAAACCAGTGGGCCAGAATCAATGGGGCTGTTTACCGCTTTGACCATGAAGGATACATGGTGGAAGGCTGGATTCTCCTCAGCGACCGATGGTACTATTTGACCCCTGATTCCGGTGCCATGGCTACAGGCTGGGTCTGGATCTCGGATCGGTGGTATTATCTGAGACCTGACGGAGTTATGGCCACAGGTTGGATTCAGATGTCCGGCATATGGTATTACTTAAATACCGATGGTGCCATGGCTACAGGCTGGATTCAAGTTGGAGGAAAGTGGTATTATCTGAACCCTGACGGAGCCATGGCCGCCAATACCAGGACACCAGACGGCTACATGGTGGGAGCGGATGGAGCTTGGATTCGATAGCGAAAAAGAAGCAGATATGCCCCCGGTGAAGATAGACTTTAGTGAAACTGGATGTAATGCCAATATAGCAGTTCACGGCAGTAAGAAGATTGCCATATTTTATGGAAAATCGGATGTTTATGTGGTAATATATAAAGGCAAAGATAAAAACACAACGCAAGGTAATCTTGCAGAACTGGTAGGTAGTCCAGTCGCGCCGATTTGGTGTAAGTAGCCCTCCCTCCTTAGGGTCGTCCATTCTTTGTTCAGTACAATTATTTTAAGGAGGAATTGTCATGGACAAAGTATTGGGCAGACTGACAGTATTTTTTGAGGAACCATTTTGGGCAGGTGTTTTTGAACGCATATCAGGGGGTGAATTATCTGTATGTAAAGTTACATTCGGCACGGAACCCAAAGATTATGAAACATATGATTTCGTTCTGAAAAATTACGATCGGCTGAGATTTAGTCCGGCTGTGGCAGCTGATGTAAAAGAAACAGGCCGCAATCCTAAGCGGGTACAGCGTGAAGCGCGAAAACAGGTACATAATTCCGGGATAGGAACAAAATCGCGGCAGGCTTTGAAATTACAGCAGGAGCAGTTGAAAACTGAACGCAAAATTGTGAGCCGGGAACAACGGGAGGCAGAAAGACAGCGGCAGTTTGAGCTGAAACAGCGAAAAAGGAAAGAAAAGCATAGGGGCAGGTAACACCTGCTCCAGTATTTTTTACGCGCACGGATTGGAGAGGAATAGGGCCGCAAAGGCGGCCCCGCCCCGGCGAGCGGAGGAACGCTGGGAAAGGTTATGGTTTGACTAAGGAGAAGGAATATGAACGCGCACCGTTTAGGTTATATCCTGAATATTCACAAAGCGGCGGTTACGATTTTTGCCCTATCCGTAACCATGCTGTCAGGCTGCGCCGCCGCCGAGGGCCTGGCTCTAAAATACTCTGGTATTTTCCCGGAGGAGGATGTGAGGACTTACACAGGAGGAACAGGAGGGCCCCGCCATATGCCGCCTTTTCCCTTTTGGTGATCCCGGGACTCAGGAAAAAACATGTGGCCAGCATAAGGGAAAGGAGGCCGCATCCAATGTTAGGCGTCTTGTCATTGGCGGTCAGCACCTGAGGCATTGCCCCCAAAAGATGGCTCTCTCCTATTTGCCAAAAATTCTGATAAATCTCAAAACCGGACAGCTCCGCCCCCCCTGCCGCTGTCTGAGACAGAGCCATGACCGCCGGAATGATGAGAAAACCGCTGAGCCCGGCGGCAAGAACCGACAGTCCGGCGTACCAAAATCCCTTTTTCACCCACTGCCTCACCTGCTCCCGACGAAACATACAGCCTGTCTGTATAAGAACATAGAGAACCGAACCCACACATACCAGGAACGCCATATAAAAGTTAAACAGGATCCCGCAGGTCAGAGCTGTCAGATAAAGTCTTTTGTCATCCTTTCTCAGCAGCCTGTCAATTCCCGCCGCCACCAGAGGAAATAAAGCCAGATCATCCAGCCACATCACATTCCAGCAGTAGGCGGTCATAAAGCCACTGCAGGCGTAAAGGCTTCCCCACAGGGCCGCGGCAGGACTCTCCTCCTCAAAATGCTGTTCCAGATAGAAGGTAAAGCATCCTGCCGACAAAGACACCTTCACTATAATCAGAAACAGCATAAAGTCCGCGATCCCTTTCTGGGGAATCAGCAGACACAAAAAGCTTAAGGGACTGGCCGTATAATAGGCTAACTGAGGGAAAAACGCCTTTCCCAATCCTCCCTCCCAGCTGTAGATCAGGCTCTTTCCCTCCAGAAGACGGCTTCTCAGTTCCTCCTGAAAGGGGGCATACTGATGAAACAGATCAATCTGGAGAATGGAATATTCACCAAAAGGATGGAACCCTTTTACGGCCGCCAGAACCAGGAAGATTCCCAATACCAGACAAAAGGACAGGACAGGATTTCGGATCTTTTTCATATTTCCCACCCCATCTGTTCTGGTGCCATATCATCCTGCCGATACTCTGTGATAGCTGAAAGCGGAGGCACATCCTTTATGGAAGACACATAATAGTTGACCATATAATTAGAAGAAGCGTTGAACTGTCTAAATTTCTGGTCGATCCTGCCTGTGACAATGGAGCAGCCTTCTCTGGTAATCCCATTGAGCAGCAGCAAGTACTGGGACAGACTATAACTTGTCATCATGTCAGAGCTTCTGGCTGATTCCATAATCGCCTCCTTCAGCTGGCCTGATATTTTCTCCAGCTTGCTTTTATTTTTTATGATGTGTCCCCGGGAAGTGGTCACAGTACATAATATCAGAAAGGACAGGCAACGGTTCCTCTGCATCAGCCTGCCGGATATTCGGTACGCGTCGATGAAACTTGGAAAACTGCAGTAGTAGGCTCTTCCCGGCACAACCCGGTCATCCAGCATCTCCCGTATGTTCCCAATGGTCTCCAAAGATTTCTCCGGATTCTTGTTGATGCTCCGAAAAATGCTGATAAATTCCGGTGACGGCTGCCGCCCCAGAGTATCGACCATAACTTTTACAGCCTCTTCATAGACCCGATAAGCCAGTGTTGGTTCTTTCATAGAGAGAAAGGCTCTGATCTGAAGCAGATACCATTTTTCATCAGGTACCACCGACAGCAGACTGGTGCAGATAGGCAGTATTTCTTTCTCCCTGCCCTGCCCAGCCAGAAGCCGGTACAGCACATCCATGCACTCACCAAGGTTTTCCCGGTATTTCAGCTCCTCCTGTATCACCCAGGTCTCATTCTCAAACAGGGGCAGAAAACTCCCTTTATAATGACTAACCGCCTCCATCAGGGCCTGTATCTTCTCCCCTGTTTTCCCATCTTCCATAGCGAGAGCCTTCCCGGCCTGGGCTCCGAATATCTCAGCGTCGATCTCCAGGGGACATAGCTTCTCATTCCAGCCATAGGTTCCTTTGCGGCTCAAAATATAGTCGCCATCCGGCAGCCCTATTTTCTTTAAGACCTTGCGTAAACGGAAAATTACAGCCCGCAGATTGTTGCATGCCGTCTCTCCATGATCTTCCCCATACAGCATGGCCAGAATCCGGGAGCGGTCCACCATCTCTCCGTGATGATAGAGCAGACAGGCCAGAAGGTGAAGCAGCTTGACAGAACGGTTGCGGAGCATAGGCGACGTGAATATCTCATCAACTTCCCGCCCTTCATCTGTACGGACGTAAAAAGGTACTCCAAGCATATGTACAAACATGAGCTTTCCCCCCATTTAATCTCTTGTTTTCTACAAGAATAAATGGCCAAAAGGTATACATTTTGGTATCTTCCCGCTGTACCAAATTTTTGGTGAGTATCTCCAGTAAAAATAGCCTGCTGACTTGTAATTTTGTGGATCTTATGCTAAGATTATGCTGTTTTAAGATATTAGAAAATATAGCCAAAATGTATACCTTGTGGCACAAAGTGCCCCGGCTCCAAAGGAGCATAAATTACGGTATGCCCTCGGGTATACATTTTGGCTATATTTTGTTAACAGAAAGATAGATCATTCGTTATGGTTTGGCATATGTCCCTTAAATTTATCAAAGGGCAGCCGCGGCTCACAAAAGCCGCGGCTGCCCTTGCCTGACACCGTCTCTTTCCAGACATTCCCATCATTTTTTAATGTCCCGGCAATTCATCTTTCAGGCAAGCACGCCTTTGATGTATTCCCCGATCTCCGGAACCTGGCAGTTCGCAAAGAAATATTCCTGGAACTTCTCGCCGCTGACAGCGGTCTTTAAGAAATCCTGGTCAATCTCTTTTAAAATGGTCATCATATCCTTGTGGGTGATCTCTTTCACCCCATCCAGGATCTTCTTGTTCCTCTGCTCCGGAACCACTCTCTCCTTGGGATATCCGCCGCCGCTCTCACATCCGAACAATTTTTCAAAAATATACTGCAGTCTCAGCTCAGCGCCCCATCCGAAGCCTTTGGCAAAGGGAAGTGCCACCGCGTTGCCGTCATTGATCTGGGCAAACATGTAGCCGTCCTCAGCATCCACGATGTGACCACAGAGAACCCCCGGAAACGCGTTGCAGGCCAGCATGGCTCCCTCGCCGGTGCCGCAGCCTGTCACCACATAGTCCGCTGCTTTGGAGTTCAGTAAAATGGCAGACAGAAGGCCGCACATTACATAAGTGAGCTGTGTCTCATCCTCTGCCGTATACATGCCGTAATTGTACACCGTGTGTCCCATGGGCTCCACGATCTTTTTCAGGTTTTCGCAGATCATGCCGTTTTTTGCCGCCTGGCTGTTTTCATTGATCAGTGCAATCTTCATCTTTCTTCTCCTTATATTTTGTATTTCATTCCTGGGAAGCCTTGGAGACTTCGATCCCCAGTTCCTCAAGCTGCTTGATATCCACTGGTGCCGGGGCTTCTGTCATGAGACAGGAAGCGTCTTTTACCTTGGGGAACGCGATGACGTCCCGGATACTGTCCGCCCCTACCATAAGCATGGCCACCCGGTCCAGGCCGTAGGCCAGTCCGGCGTGAGGCGGCACTCCGAATTTGAACGCGTCCAACAGGAAGCCGAACTGCTCTCTGGCCTGCTCCGGCGTAAATCCCAGAACCTCAAACATCTTGGCCTGGATGTCTGCCTGGTGAATCCTGACAGAACCGCCTCCCAACTCGGTGCCATTGAGCACGATATCGTAGGCTTTTGCCCGGACAGCTCCCGGATCTGTGTCGATCTTTCCCCAGTCTTCCTCCATGGGCATGGTAAATGGGTGATGCATGGCCACAAAACGGCCTTGTTCTTCCGAGTATTCCAGAAGAGGAAACTCTGTCACCCACACAAACTTAAATTCATCTTTCTTTAAAAGGTCCTGCTGCCTTGCCAGCTCCAGTCGGAGATTACCCAGAACATCCCACACCACTTTATTCTTGTCAGCGGCAAACAAAAGCAGATCTCCCGGCTGTCCGTCCATGGCTGCGGTCAAAGCCCGAAGCTGATCCTCGGTCATAAACTTGGCGAAAGAGGATTTGACAGAGCCGTCTGCCTGAATTGCCAGATAAGCAAGGCCTTTTGCCCCAAACCCCTTGGCAAATTCCACCAGCGCGTCGATCTTCTTCCTGGGCATGGCCCCCTGTCCTTTGGCGTTGATTCCCCGGACGCTGCCGCCCTGGGCTAAAGCATTTTTAAATACAGCGAACTCACATTCTTTTACCGTGCCGGAAACATCTTTCAGCTCCATGCCGAAGCGGAGATCCGGCTTGTCGGAACCAAAGCGGTCCATGGCTTCCTGCCAGGTCATCCTGGGGATGGGGATAGGAATCTCTATGTCCAGAAGTTCTTTGAACAGCTTGTGGATCAGCCGCTCATTGACATCAATCACATCGTCCACGTCCACAAAGGACAGCTCCATATCGATCTGGGTAAACTCCGGCTGCCTGTCAGCCCTTAAGTCCTCATCCCGGTAGCACCTGGCCAGCTGGAAATAACGGTCATAGCCAGAGCACATGAGAAGCTGCTTAAACAGCTGGGGTGACTGGGGCAGGGCGTAAAATGATCCCGGATGCACACGGCTGGGTACCAGGTAGTCCCTGGCTCCCTCCGGGGTACTCTTTATAAGGGTAGGGGTCTCAATCTCTAAAAATCCTTCTTCAGCCAGAAACTGTCTTGTCAGAACAGCGATCCTGCTGCGGAACATCATATTTCTCTGAATATCCGGCCTTCTTAAATCCAGGAACCGGTATTTGAGGCGAAGTTCTTCCTTGGTCTTTGAGTTCTCCTCAATGGGGAAGGGCGGTGTCTCGGACTCGGACAGGATTCTTAAGGATTCCGCCCTGATTTCGATGGCACCTGTGGCCAGATTTTCATTGACTCCGCCGGAGCGGGCCTCCACCCTGCCTGTGACGGCGATGACAAACTCGCTTCTCAGCTTTTCCGCTTTTCCGAAACTCTCTGCCCCGCAGTCGCTCTCCTCAAAAATAATCTGCAGGATACCGCTTCTGTCCCTCAGGTCCACGAAAATGATCCCGCCTTTGTTCCTGCTCTTCTGCACCCAGCCCATAACGGTAACATGTTCCCCGACATTGGCCGTGTTAAGCTCTGTACATCTGTGGGACCGCTTCAGCCCCATCATTGATTCTGCCATGATCTCCTCCATTCCGCGCGTGGTCTCCTCCACTGCCCCCTGTCCCAAAACCAGGGTTGTGGCCGCACGCGTCTGATCTTTCCTATTTCAGCGCTTCTCTGTAAAATTCCCTGATATCCGTGTAGCCGTCTTTTGCCAGCTGCTCCTTCTGGAACTTTTTGTTCTTGTTCATCTGAGCCACCAGCACCTGAGTTCCCTCTGCCCGCTGTTTCATGGCCTGGCTGATCACCTGGCTTAAGCGGCTGCTGTCAAGACCTTTTTCAAAGAGATAGGCCACCTTGTCAGCCTCAGTGGGAACCTGGAAATTCTGATCCATAAGGATGGTGACGATCCTCTCAAAACCGATGGAAAAGCCGCAGGCCGGGGTCTGTGTGCCTGTAAATTTTCCGATCATCTGG
>Ga0137297_10886_pt1 | contig 19516 bp, 17 predicted proteins | sample RamsorincwithD2O_FD_97191 | JGI IMG/M metagenome (GOLD analysis project Ga0137297, IMG submission 97191) | Mouse cecal microbial communities from Vienna, Austria - Mucin amended with D2O | ecosystem: Host-associated > Mammals > Digestive system > Large intestine > Cecum | place: Austria: Vienna... | reverse complement strand
ATTTGGCCAGCAGGCCTATGAGAACACCGTGTACATCAACTTCGATTCTAACTCCAGAATGTCAGGCCTTTTTGAATCCGACCTTGACCCTGCCCGCCTGATCCTGGGACTGGAACTGTATATTGGACATAAGATCAACCCTGATAACACTTTACTCATTTTTGACGAAGTCCAGGAAGTTCCCAGAGCCTTATCCAGTCTGAAATATTTTTGTGAAAACGCGCCTCAGTACCACATTGTCTGAGCAGGTTCCCTTCTTGGGATCGCGCTTCACAAGGGCACCTCATTTCCTGTGGGAAAAGTAGATTTCCTGAAACTGTTCCCCCTGTCTTTTAAAGAATTTCTGACAGCATGCGGACATCCGCAGTTCTCCACTCTTCTTGATCATCAGGATTTTCAGATGATTACCGCTTTCCGGCAGACTTACATCGACATGCTGAAGCAATACTATTTTGTAGGGGGAATGCCGGAAGCGGTTGCTCATTTCGTGGAAAACCGGGATTTTAATCAGGTTCGTTATATCCAAAAACGGATCCTTGATGCCTATGAACAGGATTTTTCCAAACACGCGCCCAACGAAATCGTTCCCCGGCTGCGGATGCTTTGGAACAGCATTCCCTCCCAACTAGCTAAGGAAAACAGAAAATTCGTCTACGGTCTGGTGCGGGAAGGTGCCCGGGCAAAGGACTATGAAACCGCCATCCTGTGGCTTACCGACTGTGGTCTGATTCACAAAGTCAGCCGGATCACCTCTCCTGGTCTGCCATTGAAGGCTTATGAAGACTTAAAGGCTTTCAAATTGTTTCTCTTAGATGTGGGACTTTTGGGTTCCATGACCGGACTCCGCCAGGAGATTCTGCTGGACGGCAATGATCTTTTTACAGAATTTAAAGGAGCTTTGACTGAGCAGTTTGTACTCCAACAGCTTGTAACAGACACCGGACTGGATATCTATTACTACACAAATGACCGCAATTCCCGCAAAATTGACTTTCTCATCGACAATGGCAGGCAAGTGATTCCTGTGGAGGTGAAAGTGCGGCTCAACCTAAAAGCCAAAAGTCTGAAAACTTACCGTGAAAAATACCACCCCGCCCTGGCTGTCCGCGTCTCTATGGCGGATTGTAAATGGGAGGAAGGGCTTTTGAATCTACCGCTTTATGGAGTGGGGGAGATGGGGAAGATGTTGGTGTGATGTCATAGTTTTCGTGTCTTTATTATAATTTGAAAGAATCATATTCAGAGCAGTGTTTTTGTAACACTTCCGGGGAAATCAGTCCCATGACTCGGCTGATGATGCCATGGGACAGGGGACCGTTTCTTAATTCGATATAATTATGCGGATAATCCTGATACATTTCCCCGGAAAGTCTGCCCACCCGGATCCCCAAGTAAAGTGACACTACCTTTTTCAACTCAGTGTATCACCTATAGCTGTAAAAAATAGTATAATAAGTTTAGCCATGTCTTACGAAACCGATTTTCCCTAGCTATGATCTCCTTAGAGATTTCATTACTGGTACGTTTTGTCTGGATGGTATGTTCTCTGACTATGTTCTGTTCTGTCTCCTGCATGCCACCAGACAGGCACACGGACATCCGAACAGAACAACCGAGCGCCAGTAATCGTCGGAACCGAGGAACCGTGGCTGTTTTTTAGCGCAAATGACGGCCAGCCACTTGAAACCTATATGCGGATCAACCGTTTTACAGATCAGGAGCTTCTGGAAATTACCGCGAATATTAACACACCGCGCACAGAGCTGGAAGCATCCGACATCAAATTTGTGATGATGATCGCGCCGGACAAAGAAGAAATTTACGGAGAGGATTATATGCCGCCGGATTTACCGACAAGTTAAAAGCCTACTAAAACCTGCCGGGTTTTCCTTCAGAGAAAGATAGAAGGAACCCCGGCAAACGCATACGCTGTTGTCATTCTTTTCCAAAACTATATATCCTACCTCCACCGACATTTTGGTGGGTATACTCAAAAATCTCAGCCACAGCCTCCGTGTCTTTGGCAATGGCAGCCTTCAGCACTCTGGCGGATTCACCGGCAAGTCTGTGGACATATCCCAGACTTTCGCGGATACCAGTAGATCATGGAATTTCATCAGCTCCCTGTTTGGAATAGATACCTGGCCTGACGCCTGGTCATTATTTTGTATATAATAGAAAAAGAACGATAATGAATAATTATAAACCGTATTCTTTATACAGCTGTGCCTGATATTGTTTATCCTTTGTCGCGCGTGTCAGATCGTCAAAACGCTTATCCGAAATAAGATAAAAATTAAGTTGGTTCACCCGATCCTCTCCCTTTTCAATTCCTTCTTCAACCCCCTCATTCCGTATTGCTCTCGCAAACGCCTCCTGATTAAATTCAGTCAATAACATTAAACTCACCTCCGCCTTCTTCTTCAAAAGATAACTTTTTAGATGATTTTCCTGGATACAGCGGTCAATCGCTTTTTCAACGGCTTCTTTTAATTCGCTTCCTTTTGTCTGAAATTCCCGAATGTATTGTACCAGCAGGGCATAGCCCTTTAATGTTGGACAGGTGTCTAATAGTTCCTGATTATGCCCCGCATTAATATTCAACATATGGGCCGTCCACTCATATCCTTCTTTTGGCGTGATAAAGGAATCCGAAAGCTTTAAATCCTACCTGTTCGGGGCATTTTCTGTCCCATTATAGAAAACATAATAATCCGGAGATGGGATTTTTACAAGTTTCTTCCCATACAGTGTAATTCCTTTGGACTTTAAAATTCCATCAACGTTATGGGCAAAGTAAATCAGTCCCCGGAGGGGCATATTGAAATTAAGCGTGCTTTGATGTTCCCACAAGGTAAGCTCATTTTGAAACATAATGGAAACGTCATTTTTCTGCCGCATAAAAATCACATCGGAAAGTGTGACAATTTCCAGTTCTTCCGTATTTTGATAGTCGGTATGGTTAAGCGCGTTATATAGAGAAAGCGCATTGCTTTTCTCGGAAAACAAATCGCAAAAAACGTTATTTTTGTATTCACGGTCCGCCTTATACTCACCCAATCGTTTACCCCTCCCGGTTTGTTTATATTTTTGCGTTAGTAAGTAATTTCTATACAGTGTTAGCTTTCTTATAGTGTATAAGATGTATCTAATAATCCTATTTTATCATAAAAAATCTTTTTGGGGAAGTGCTGGAACTATTTTTATATGGTAATTTAACTTGTTGCGCTGCTTTATCCGTTGAGATGATGTCATATTTCAGAAACATGTTGAGTTCTGAACCGCTTATATGTTTGGAGATAGAAAGAATTCCGATCATGTACATAAACTCCGCATACACCTTTCCTTTTAACAGAGATTTCAGGAAAAGCAAATACGCTTTTTTGTCTTCTTCCTTCACAAAAAACATGTGGAACAGGGCAACCCATTCGTCGAAAACAAAAATAAATTCATCTCCAGTCTTTTTAAAAACAGCAGTCAGAATATCTTAAGTGGAGTCTAAAATTTCAATCTCTAAATAGGGATAAGCTATAGCCAAATCCTGATTGATTCCGTTCTGAAACGGCTGATGTACTGATGATATGTAGAACAGTCTCTGGGCGCTTCACTGAGGTCAATATAAATCACATTATATTTATTCAAATAAGATTGGTATTGTTTACATCTGGAGATCTCCAGATTTTTAAAAGTCTCTTCGGCGTCCGCCGCTTTCCCCAAAAGGGTTCCTACCATGTTAGCCATGATCGTCTTTACAAAGCGGCGGAGCCTTGTGATACAATAAAAACGCTTCTCTGTACACAGGGCAGGGAGAAGTTCTTCGAACAGTTTTGATATCCAATGAAGGTTGATATGATCATCTCCAGGGAGGACTCATACATAAACGCACATTGTCTTTACATATAACTCCTCAAACTCTTTTTATCACATCGAGTAGAATAATATTTCATTTCCTCACAAGTAATTTGAATAATAAGTTTTTAACATCATTAAACTCTGGACACCATCTATAAATTATTAAAAATAGGACATTAGGTATACAACAACACAAACATATATTCATTACTATTTGTGAAATATTCCCTATAGCATCTTTAGACATTACCATACACATTTTGTCTGTTACCCAACACGCTACAAATGTAACTAATGTGTACAAAAAAATTCTTTTTATATAATATAGTTGTTTATAATCTGTAAAATAGTGCTTAAACAGAACTCTTGATCCCCATAGCATATTAATAAATACTAATCCAATTATTGTAGATAGCAAAACACCTATTACACCTATCCTCTGAACAAGCAAAATATTTAAAGAGATATTAGCAATAGCCTCCACGACAGGACGAATTCTATCCTGCCACCATAACCCTGCCCCTTGACGATATGCATAACATATGTCCCCCCACCGGTTTACAAAAAAATAAATACAAAAAAAGCTCATGGTAAACTTATCAAACATTAATTTTTTTCCAACCCACAAATTCATAAATGGTTGATACAAGCAGAACAATGAAACGGTACAAAAACCTGCAACCCACATATAGATCATCTGAATTTTGTTGAAATCCTGGTAGTTTTTTTCTTGACTTTCTTTTATAATTGAATTTCCTATACTAGCTGTTATACTATTAGACACTATGGCCATTGTTCCGGCTACGGCATTCATTATATAATAATAATTATTATACTTTGCCAATACCGTCAATCCTAAAAAAGCTGAAAGAATGATGCTATCAAACGAAAATCTCAAAACATCGCATACCTTATATACAAACAATCCTATAACTCTCTTTCTTATATCATCTATCAGTTTATCAGACACTTTACCTTTACATGTATATTGCGGATATATTTTGCTTATAATAATACTTCGCATTATATTTCCCAAAATTGTTGTAACTGGCATAAACAAACAATATATATAATAATTATTTATTGTAAATAAAATAATTATTTGTCCTACATTAAGTACAATTAAAATTGCAGTATTAAGAATGCTTAGTAGTCCAGTTCTTTGATTTGCAACTAACAATGCGTCTTTATACGCAAAAAGAAAATAACTCGCAACTGTATTTATAAGATTAATCAAATATAAAATATAAATATCTATCTCTCTCGGATATTCTCCTTTAATGACAAATGGTAAAAACGGAATAAATATTAAGCCAATAGTGAAAATAATTATCCCAATAATCATATATATCTTCTTATATAAATTCAGAAGCGCACATACACTCATGCAATCATTATTTGCTAATGGCTCATACATTGAAAAAACCATCGCTGTCCCAAATCCTAATTCAGCAAGAGATAGTACTGATAAAATTGACGTAAACAAGCTGTTTAATCCTAAATATACTGCCCCTAAACAATAGATTATTACCGTTCTAGTTATAAATGGAAGCAATAAGCCTATAATTCTGCTTATTGATAACGCAATAATATTTCTTTTTACATTCGCTATGCGTGACGCCATTCTAATCTCCCAAAATAGTCTTTTTTCTCGCAAACTTTGTTATACTATTTAATCCTTCTATAATTTTTTCATTAAAGTCGAATAGATTATGCGCTTTAACCTGTATCATTTTTAAAAGTTTATATGACTTCGAATTTAATAATTCTATAGTTTTATCATCTAATTTTATCAACGCACATCTGGAAAACGCATAAGTCGGATTACCTAAAATTCGTAAAATACATTCATCATTATAACCTAATCTTTTTATAGAAGGGTCACACAATAAATATGCGCTATCAGTAACATTAAAATAATGAATCACATATGCGTCTTTTAGCTCACCAATCGGTGTAGGAATTACAGATATTTGCAAATTCCATATATTATCCAATATTTGAAAATCATACATTTTTTTTCTTAATATATAGTTCGCTGATGGTTGGTCAAAAATAAATCCTTTATCCAATGTTTCTTTCCATTTATTATGCCAATTCCGATAAAATTCAGCTGCCTCTTGGCTATCTCTAACCCATATGACACCAGTATTATAATAATTCTCTATATGTTCAAATGGTAAACCACAAAGTTTATTTAAAGCTTTAACTCCATCTTTGTCTAAACGATCTGGTATTGAACAGTTATAATCCAATGCCATTGCGATATGAGCATTTGACACTTTTTCTGGTAATTGTTTGCAAATAACTGTATCCGTATCTAAAAACAAAAAATCTCCCGTTACATATTTTCGTAATGAAGTTTTTAAATATCTTGATTTTGCCTTCTGACTATATGTATCAGGGATCTCAATTGGTATCACTTCCGCCTCTTTTAAGATAGGATATTGTTTATTTTGATAGAAGTTATATGTTCTTTTATCTACTACAACCACAATTTTTTGATCCGGCATCAACCGTTTTATGGATTGCAAGGAAATCATTAACTCATTCGTGTACTGTAATTCCTCCTTATCAACTACCGAATATACTATTTTATACATTTCCAATTCTCCTAAATATATTTTTCCTATCTATATAAAATTCATAACAGGCCACATAGAAAGTTTTCTAAAAATAAAAATTCCACAAAATACTGATAAAAGATGTTCAAATAAAAACGGGCCTCTCCTATCAAAAACCATTAAATTTTTATATATGTTTTGCTATTTACTTCCACCTTTTGATGTTTAAATAACAAATAAGGTATCGCCATCATTACAGAAACAAGGTATCCCGCAGTTGATATCCTTAATGTAGAGTCTTTTAAAGCCACGATTATTACACAAACCAAAAACGCAATTAAATATTCTGAATATAGCCTAAACTTTTGGTATTTTCTTAGTTTAATAGACATAACAAACGGAATTATCCAGAAAATTCCGTACCATATAAGTCCAAAGACACCTCTCTCAATATAAACCATCGAATGAAAATAACCAAAATACATATAAATTGAATATTTATCATAAAAAGTGCTTGCTATGCTTCGTCCCCCAATCTTAAGAAATTCCGCATTTCCTACCCCTATTCCAATTACTTTAGGTAATATTGCCTCACCAAAAAAGATCTCATTAGTCATTCTTAAAGCAGTTGTTCTTCCAAATCCATGAGCTCCACCATGAACATTTTTTAAGTACCATAAAATTTTAAAAGGATTAGTTACATATGGTACCTGCTCAGGAAATACAATCATTAATCCTACAATACCTATAATCAGAAAAACAATCATTGATCCTATCCATTTTACTTTACTTAATGAATGGCCTCGGACTATAAAAAACACAAGCGCTGCTATAATAACAAGCTCTACATAAAATATCTTAATCTCAGCCAATGCTGACCATATGACTGAAACGGACAATATTACAATGGAGGTCAGTCTACTTACTTTTTTATACACATTTCCAAGTATTCCATATGTAACCAATATTATTAAAAAAACATTTGTTATCGCATTAACATTTTGATCCTGCACACCAAATATTCCGCCCAAATAGTCCCTGTTATATCCAGACGCAAACTGCACAACAATAACAAACATATTAAAAATCAATAAATAATAACAAATTTTAAAAAAATGATCTATATCTTCAATTGTCCAAAATATACACACTGCAAAAAACATAAGCATAAATCTATATTGATTTCTGATACCCCACACAAACAAAATAAAATTTGTTTGTGTGATTAATGCCCTACATATATCAAATAGAAACACAACCAATATTAAAGCAAAAATATATTTCTGATGTTTTTCAAAAAAATTATATTTCAGTATCCATATCAAAACAAAAAATAATAACACTACACCAATTAAATCCACACAATATTCTAATACCCCCAGCTTAGGAATTAAATGAGATATAAGTTTAGCCACCATACTGACTACTAATTGTGCATATATTAGCTTCTTAGACAATATCCTTACATTCAATTATTTTACCTCCCTGTATATATTTTCAGGAAAATTGATATCACAATTGTGAATTCAATTGCCTCTCCTTATTGCTATCACGCAACTCCTCCACTAACTCATGAACCGTTCTCAAAACCGCCTCATCTGAATTTTGTTTCCAATTCCATCCTTTCGCTTTGATCCTGTCAATGTTATACTCGTAGTGGGCCACATCACCTTTCCAGCCGTTTTCTCTCTCTTCATAATTAATTGGTATACCTGTAAGTCCCATTTCGTTTACCACAGCGTTCGCTATAAATCTCACATTACTGCATGTTGTAGCTCCTACATTATAAATTTCTATACCCTTGGTTGTTCCAGGAAACATAAGTATTGCGTCTATCAGTTCCGTAACATGTAGATACGGTTTTGTCTGATAGCCATTTCCCTTAACATCAAGGTGATCTGATGTCTTCTGTAATCGAAGAATAAAATCTCTAATCACCCCGTGTGTCATAGATCCACCAATAATATTGGAAAAACGATAAATCAACACATTGATGTTATTCATATACGCAAAAGCATAGATGTATGCTTCAGAGGCCATTTTAGCTGCTCCATAATAGGAAATGGGAAACAATTTATCTTCTTCTCTGAACCCGTCTCCTGTCTGCTCCCCATATATAGCGGATGTTGAAGCAAAGAACATATCATGCACTCCCTGATTGCGCATAGCGTTCATCAGTGATTTTGTAGTCATAAATGTATACTCATGCTCAATATCCGGATTCTTCATACTCTCCCACAAATCTGTATTTGCTGCCAAATGAAAGACATAATCAATATGATTATTTTTAATTATATCTTCCAGTTTAGTCTGATTACATACATCCTCATTGATAAATGTAAAATTATCTTTAGTTACCAAAATATTTCTCATTTCTAATTTCCCTTCTTTACTCTTTTGGACTTTACTTTTATATAAATATCTGTCATGCATAAAACTACCAGAGCCGCTTTCATCCTCAGGATTTTTGGAACTTCAGGATTAAAAATAACGCTATTTTTTACTTTTTTAAAGTCTCTCTTAATAATCTCTTCTTCATTTTTAAATAATTCAGAATTTGTGCTTTCTTTTAGTGAGTATATCAATTCACATAATTTGCAGCCCAAAAAGACATCCGCTTCTTTTGATAATGTGGGATACTCTTCTTTCACCCGTCTTTGAATATCTTTTGAGAACTCATAATGATCCATCTTTTTCTCCGAAAATGCTTGTCCGCAAATACTGTCTGAACGCTGAAAATAATGATAATGAGGCTTCCCCAATACAATCGCTTTTTCTATTTCACACAGGATATCAAATATAACCGGTGCGTCTTCATATAGTTTTCCTTTTGGAAATCTCCGGTTTTTAAACAAACTCCGGTGATATAGTTTATCCCATGCCGCTGTGGAAAAACTATCCTGTAAAAGATAACGACGGATAATATCAGTGCCGACATATTCAATTGGCATTTTTCTTGTGAACTGGTCAATCTCATATCCATTATCATAAATTCTGTTTATCCCTGTAATTGCCAGCCTCACATTATGTTCTTTGACTGCTGTCAATAAAGAGTCATACATGTCAGACTCTATCCAGTCGTCGCTGTCTACAAACCCAATATAATCTCCTGTGGCTATCTCCAGTCCTGCATTTCTTGCATCTGAAAGACCGCCATTTTTTTTATGAATAACTCGAATTCTCTGATCGCTTTTTTTCTGATCATCACAGATCATACCACTTAAATCTGTAGAACCATCGTCTACAAGTATAATTTCCAGATTTTTATAGGTCTGACCGCAAATACTTTTTATACATCTGTCAAGATACTTTTCAACATTGTAAACAGGTACAATAACAGATATCCTTTCTTCCATATTCTCACCCTATTTGCTTTCTTCCTCCAGTAAGAATACCATATGTTCCCGGCAATATTTTCTTTATAATTAACGCACCTGACAGACAAATTAGACAAGTCAGTGCTGGTACAACTATAAATTCTATTCCTTGTACGAAATCCGTCTGAATGAACAATTTCCCAGAAACCTTTTTAAGTACTGTTTGAATAAAATCATGCGCTGCATATATAAAGAAACTATTTTGGGCAACCAATGATAATAATTGGGGTAATTTTTTGTCTCCTTCGCAAATAATATGAGATATCTGTATCAAGAGGGCAATTCCTAATATAATAGCGATACCATGTGCTGGTGAGACTAAACTGTTATTTCTAAGATAAAGATAATACTTAAATCCTATAGCAAATACATATAAGAATAATATTTGCCAAATCCAATTTGTCTTCAAAGCGCTCATCCTGAGATCGTATTTCACAACATAATACCCCAGGGTAAAGAAACAAATTCCTTGTACATTAATTCCTAATAATACTTTTGTTGGAGCAAACAACCACAGAATCAACACACATCCAAATATGAGTATCGGAAATTTATCCACAATTCTCTTTATCACACATGCCAAAACATTAAAAATGATCAGATCATGAATAAACCACATTGAATTTACAAATAGACCTTCTCCAAAATAGCCTATATATGCGCCTACAAAATCCCAAATCGTAAAATCCGCAATCTGTCTTCCCGCGTTTGCGAAATAGATTGCAGTAAAAGGTAATGCCTGTCCTACCGCATAAATAGCTATATAAATTGAGATCCACAATATATAAGGCAAAACAAGTGTCTTCATCTTTTTCTTCATATTACTCTGCCAGGTAAAATTCTTTGCATATAATAAAACAGCGCTCATTAAAAAAAATAGCGGCACAGCTGAAAAAGTTATAATTCTTGATACTATATACTCAAAAGATTCCAAAAAAACAGCTCTGTTAAGCTCAATAACTACATCTGTATAGTCCATCTTTCCAACATACTGATGCAAATACATAACCATAATAAAGCTCACCGCTCTTAAAAAATCTATTTTCCTCGACTCTTCCCCACTCAGCTTATAATTCATAATCACTTAGACTTTCCTTTTTATCCTTTTATCCATATTTGGAATATGTTGCCTAATCCACTGAACTAATACATAACGCAGTTTAAAATACAAAGTATCATACCCGTTTTTTCTCAAATAAATGAGAACCTTATAATAGATCTTAAAGAATGCGGAATAATCATCCGGCTCTTTGTCCAGAGGTTCATTACCCCATGGCGATCCCAGATAATATTTCATATAATCATCTCTGTAACGACATATATTATTTTCATACCAGGGGCGATTAAAATAGTCGCCTATAAAATGTATTACTACAGGATTTTTCGAAGCTTCCTCATATTCCTCTTTTTCAAATACAATTTTTCTTTGATACCATTTACAGATTGTTTCATATTTAATGCCATGAAGGGCTGTAAAGAAATTATATTTGACAGGCAGAATCAGCGTGTGATCCTTAAAAGCCAGATTCAAGATGCTTTGTTCCGCAATTCTGAAAGGTTCTTGTGCTTTTTGAATACATTCCCTGATCAGTTTATCCCCATCAAATTTTCTCCAATTTGTAAGGCTTATGTAAGCAACTCCGTAGTTAATGTAATGTGGACACTGATTTAACAAATTTAGATCCTCATAACAAAGATTTTTTATCATCACAGCAATCTCATAAACTCCTGCGACGATATTATCTCCCATATCCAGATTTTCCAGTTCTTTGAAACTGCTGACATTCATCAGGTCAGCATCTATAAACAAAGCTGTCTCTATCTCAGGTGGCATAACCTTATTGGCCAATACCCTGGCATATGTATTCAGACCACCTTTAAAATCAAGAAGTCCCATGGCTTTTTGGGCTTCCAAAAGCATATCAGTCGCATGTATTATAACAATCTTTCGTCCATACTTCTCACATAACTCAGATAACCTATTTTCGTTCTTTTGTTTCATATCTGTTGTCAATATATAAAAATTCAGTTCCTCCAAGTCTTTATTATTTTCAAGTATAGAATACAAAGCAACTCCAGTACACTTTGCATAAAGATCGCTTGATGAAAATACAATATTCATGGTTATTCCTCACACTGTTTGCTCAATCTGTTTGTTCTCTTATATGCCAAAGCCCATTTCCTCATATCAATTAAAACAGGAAGATCATGGATAATATATCTCTCGATCAATCGACCAGGTTCCTGAACCATACGGTAAGCCCATTCCATTCCTGTTCTATTTATCCATTTAGGTGCCTGCTTGATTCTTCCCGCAAAGTAATCAATGGCAATCCCCGCACCAAAAATTACAGGAATTTCAAACTCTCTTCGATATTTTTCAACAAAAATTTCCTGTTTTGGCGCACTCAATGCCATCAAAAGAATATCTGCCCCGCTGTCTTTCAGCTTTTTTACTATTTTCTCTGTCTCCACTAAATCCTTTTCAAATCCAAACGGCGGACAATAATACTCCGACTTAAAGACACCATACATTTTTTTAATATTGTCAAGAGCAATTTCCGCAGAGCCTTCCTTTCCTCCCAGAACAAAAACCTTGTATTGTTTTTCAGCTGCTAGCTTACATAAAGCCAAGGTTAAATCCGGCCCGACCACTTTCTGTTTCAGTGGTGAACCCATCCATTTAGAAATCCACATGATAGGTGTTCCATCTGGAGGACATAATCTAGCCTTATCAATTGCCGCCGCAAATTCCTTATTATTTTTCAACAAATAAATCTGATTTAAATTAATTCCTGTTCCAAAAATCTGTCTGCGCGTAATAATGGCTTTTTCTGAAACACTTACCATTTCCTCCAAGGAACAATTTAAAATCCGAGCATTCAGAATCCTTATATAATTACCTGTTTTGGTATTCATTACTGTTTTCCACCGTCATCCATTTTTCTGAATCCACTTTGCGGTTCTTTCAATTCCTTCTTCAAAAGGAATTGATGGTTCAAATCCAGTATCACTTTTTAGCTTCTCTAAATCAAAAATTTCTTTAGGAAGCATAATAACATTGCTTGTAATCTGCCCAAATCCAAGAGGAATATTTGTGTTTCCATTTAATCGATTAGCCACCTGACCAACTACCATAAGAAATTCTTTCAAAGGTTTGGCTTTTCCTGACCCAATTGTATAATTTGTCCCATCTATTCCCTTATCCGCAATAAGATATAAGGCACGAGCAACACCAATAACATGTACAAAATCATAAACTTGATTGCCAGCTGACAATGCAGGCGATTCATTATTAAAAATCTTACGGATAATCGTATTAACTAATCTTGCCGATTTTTCTTCTTCTCCATATGTATTGATTAATGGCCAAAAAAAATGGATTCCATATTGACCGCACTTTGCTTTTCCCATCCAATGAGCTGAAGTTTTGGCAGATTTATACATAAATCCCATATTGGAAATAACTTTGTCTTCTGACATCTCTACAAGAGCTTCCGCTTCATGCATACTTCCACAACCAACAAATGTCTTTACTCCTATTTCGTGGCATACGTCTATAAGATCCAAGGTTGATTTCAAATTTTGAAGCTGGATAACCTGATTCCTGGCGTCCGAATCCGACACTCCCTGCCATGCGATATGGAAAACCACATCTACATTTCGATCTTTAATAAGCATTGGAAGATTATCAAACTCTGCTAAATTACACTCAATGATCCGGATGTCCATATCCATGAGATTCCCTATATTTTCTGAGTTTTTACGTACAACAGCGATCACTTCTATATTCTGTTTTACAAGTTCTCTGACCAAAAATTTCCCAATAAATCCCGTAGCTCCAGTAACGATTGCTTTTTTCATCTTAGTTAATTCCCATCATAATTTTATATTCAGCCAAAGTCGGCCAATTTCTATCCTTTTCAGTAGCGATCACTTTACTAATGCCATATTCTTTCAGCGGCCATGGAATGTTCAAATCCGGATCATCCCACCGAATTCCTCCACAAGCTTCTGGTACATATTTTCCTGAACATTGATAAGAAAAAATCGTGTCTTCTGTCAAAGAAATAAACCCATGAGCAAAGCCCTCTGGAATGAATACGACCTTATGTTCCTCCGCTTTTACCAACTCTGCATGTAGTTTTCCAAATGTAGCCGAATTCTCCCGAAGATCCACAGCAACATCAAAAAGGATACCCCTGATAACATGAATGAGCTTTGCCTGCGAATCCTGTGTTTGATAATGCAATCCTCTTAAAGCGCCTTTCTTTGAGTAAAGATCGCTGCTTTCTGTAAAATCACAACAAATTCCATTTTCCGAAAAAATATTCTTTTCATAATATTTCTTATAAATTCCACGATCATCGGGAAACATGTGTGGCTTAATGATTACAACTCCGTCAATCGCTGTCTTTTTAAATTCAAATGCCATATCCGTTCCTCTTCTCCTGAAACCAATTATTTATAAAATCTAAGTAAAAATATTGAAGTTTAAGGAAATCATCAGGAATATAGTCAAACCATCCTAAATGTCCTTTCTTTTGCTTTCCATCACAATTTTTCAACTTATTTAGATCAACAATACTGCACTCAAACAAAAAAGAGATAAAATGGCTTCTCTCCGTTTGGCTCAATCCTGATCCAGATTCTGTCACCCCTGCTATATTCTCTTTTATGAGTAACGGCATATCTTCCACATATACATCTGAACCAAGTTCACTTACTGCACATTTATGTATTCTCATCTGTAATGTTTCTTTTAATCGAAGGCAACCTCCTGGAATATGCCAGCCTTTTCCACATACGGTGTCATCTCTCCACGACAAAAGAATTTCCTTTTTTTCATTCATGATGAGCAAATCCACATTAACGATGGGAGTCAGCATTGATGTAAACAAAAATAATTTTTCCCCTAACCCTCTCTCTGGATTGACATCCGTTTCCTCTAACGCCTGTTTCAAATACTCAATTGCAGATTCAATTTTACCTTTCACGAACGCAGAAACTCCTCTATCTCTTTATCCATACATTTACGCACATCTCCACCTTCAATCCAACATCTGCTCCATTCCACTGTTTTTTCAACAGCCTTGTCCAAATTCCAACGAGGACTCCATCCAAAAATGGACTTTAGTTTAGAACAGTCAAGTTTCAGGAAATTAGCCTCATGAGGTCCTTCATCAGAGCAGTCAACCCTTCTAATGTTATTACCCCAATACTTTAAAAACAGATCAACAAGAGCTCCTGTCTGAAAACAGTCCTGATCATTGGGACCAACATTATAATACCCCTCATATTTTCTATCCTCATACTGCATGGCCCCTATCATGAGATATACATAGAGGGGTTCCAGTACATGTTGATAAGGTCTTGTGGAAAATGGATTTCTAACAGCTATATTCTCATTCTTAATTGCCGCACGAACACAGTCTGGTATGATCCGATCATAGGCAAAATCTCCACCGCCAATTACATTACCTGCGCGGGCAGTAGAAAGCGCCGCAATACCATCATTAAAAAAACTGTTTTTATAGCTGTGGGTTACAAGTTCTGAACATGATTTTGAATTAGAATAAGGATCATAACCATCTAATTCCTCATTTTCTCTATACCCCCATTCCCATTCTCTATTTCGATAGACTTTATCTGTTGTGACATTAAGGAAAGATCTGACACAATTACTATTATGAATGCATTCAAGAATATTAACGGTACCCATGACATTGGTGCTATATGTATAAGCTGGACTTTTGTAGCTCTCACGGACAATAGGCTGGGCGGCAAGATGAAATACAATTTCTGGGCAGGACTTGTCGAATATTTTTTTTAGGTACTCATAATTCCTAATATCTCCCTGAACTGAATTTACATCTTTCTGAATCTCTGCTATTTCAAAAAGCGACTGTTCTTTTTTTGAGCAAAGTGAATATCCGGTTACTTTCGCCCCCATATTAGTCAAAATTTTACAAAGCCAGCTCCCCTTAAATCCGGTATGTCCTGTTACAAATACCTTTTTCCCATTATAAAAATTTAGATCAAATATCTGCTTTTCCATTAATTACTACTCCCAAAGTTTCCACGGTGCTGTACCTGTTTGCCATAGATTCTCAAGTTTCTGTTTCTCTCTTAAAGTGTCCATACATTGCCAGAATCCTTTATGGATATAGCCCACCAATTGACGGTCTGCTACAAGATTAACTAATGGTTCCTTTTCGAGAAACGTATAATCTCCCTCAATATAGTCAAAAATATCTGGCTCAAATACCATAAAACCTATATTTATCAAATCTCCATCTGTATTAAATTTTTCGCGAAACGCTTCGATCATTCCGTCCTTTCCTACTTCCACGACTCCCTTGTTCTGTCCAAAATTATACATAGACATTGTTCCGATCTTTCCATTATATCTATGAAACTCAAGTAATTCGGGGATATTGATGTCTCCTACCGCATCACCATATGTAAGCATAAATGTTTCATCGCCAATGTAGTCCCTAATTCTTTTTACACGTCCACCTGTCTGCGTATTTAATCCTGTATCAACAACTGTTACTTCCCATGGTTCAGAGTGTTTGTTATGGACAATCATCTCATTATTCCCATTTCTGTAATCAAATGTAATATCACTATTATGAAGAAAATAGTTAGCAAACCATTCTTTGATTACATGCTGTTTGTATCCAGCGCAAACAACAAATTCATTAAAACCGTAATAGGAGTATTCTTTCATAATATGCCAAAGAATAGGCTTTTCACCAATTTCAATCATTGGCTTTGGTTTTAAATGGGATTCCTCAGAAATTCTTGTCCCCAGGCCTCCCGCTAGAATAACTACTTTCACTCTTTCCTCTCCTTTACTTAGTTACACCTCTCCATCACCAATTCCTTAGCATACCGTTTCATGCTCCCCTCCTTCAGATCCTTAGGCGTAAGCTTCTTCTCAATCCCCGCCAGCCTTCTGTACTTATCAAAGATATGGATAAACATTTCCATTGACAGCGGCTTCCCCAGCTTAGACAAAATCAGCCGGTCATAATACTCCCCTTCCTGCCGGAAAGCCTTCCTCTCATCCAGCCACAGTTCAAGTTTCTTCTGAAGCTCCTGAGAAAACAGCCGTATCCGGTAATCCCCCCCTCGTTTTCTCCTTACGACAAGCGTACCTGTCTCCCTGTCATAATCCGACACTTCGATGCGCAGAAGCTCACTGATCTCCACCTTATGGTAGAAGAGAAGTTCCATCATCACCATATCTCTCAGGCAGACCCGCCTGCGAAATTCGCTGTCCAGCCTTTCATATTCCCGGTCCATGGCTCCGAAAAACCCGTCCGCCTCTTGTTTTGATAAGAAACCCTGACCAAATTCCTCTCCTGTCTCCTGGGTCTTTTTCACCGCTCCCTTGATCTTCTTTAAAGGGCGGCATTCCGAAATAATCCCCTGCTTTACCAAAAAAGACAGGTGATACCCAAGAACCCTGTTTTTGCGGCAAATGGTGGATACGCTTAACTTTTTCTCTCTTTTCAGATAATCCAGGTATGCCTCCATCCAATCTTCCCAGCTTTTAAGCCCCTTGCCGGTGTCCACAGATCTTCCAGCGTTTTCCCCACCCATGATCTCCTTTTCCCCAGAAGCGTCAACACCTGCCCTCCTCCGCTCTGCCCAGGCATAAAAATGCTCCAGATCCAGACGGTATGCCTTTTCCGTACGCCGGTCCAGCCCATTTCCAGTTACTCGGCTCCTTATAAAATCTTCAATCAGGCTCTTCGAATCCGTGACTTCTTGGATCAATCCATATCATCTCCCAATATTTAAAATTATTTGAACTTATATTTGTAAAATAAGCAGTTGGCACTTTGTCTCTGCCAACACCAATCCCGTTTTCAGCCTCAAAAAACAGTTATTATATTCTATTTTTGATAATTATTTGAACTTAATTTAGTCCAAGAAAACCTTTGACTTTGCAAAATGTATAGGTTTTGCAAATTTTTTTAGTTGGCAAAAAGGGGGAGAAAATATTGGAAAATGGCTTATATTCATTGACATTTTACTGCTCTTGTAGTAAAATAAGACCCGATTAAGGAGATAATTGACTTTTGCAAAACCTATAGAATTTGCAATTTTTCATAACAATTTCCACACCTTTTCTTTTTATTGCGCAATTGCCCAATCAAAAGAAAATGAGTCCCATATTTATGAATGAAAAAGAGACTGAAAATCAAACGGCGCAAAGTCCCAGGACTTTGCGCCGTTCTCTTATTTTCCCAATTTCAATTTTACCCAAACAACTCCTTATACAGCCTTTTAGCATAGCTGTCTGTCATCCCGCTAATATAATCCGTGACCATAAGAATCCGCAGGTACAGCCGCTCTCTCCGGCCCTTTCCCGCCGCCTCCCCATGGTACATGGATTTGTAAAATCCAGAGATGATGTCCATGGTTCTCCGCTCAATAAAGGTCATCTTCTCCTCTGTGTCGTACTTCACCGCGGCGGGCATAAACTGCCCCAGCAGGGACTCAATCACCCGCCGCCCCAAAAGCTCTGTCTTGATCTTTAAAGAACTGGTGTAGATAAATTCTTCGCTGAGCCTGGCGATGGCGGCGATAATATGGCCGGACACCGTGCCCTCAAACAGATCTCCCTGAAAGCCGCCGTCCATGATCTGGCTGTAATTGTCCGCAAAGGAGTTTACCGCGTCGCTGGCCATAATTTTCTGCATGTACTGGTTCCACCGCTGAACTGCTGTCAGCTCCGGTTTTCTGCCACCGGCTTTCAGTTCATCCTCATAGAGCTGATGAAGTTTCCGGACACACTGCCCCACCTGCTCCTTTGTCTCTTCCCGGACCCCTGACCTTGCCAGCTCCGCCTCGTATCTGTGAAGCCCCTCTGTAATCTGAGACAGCGTCAGCACCTTCTTCACCATGGCATCCTCCAGATCCGATGTCCGGTAGGCCATATCGTCGGCAGCCTCCAGAACATAGGACAGAGGATGGCGGCACCCATCCAGCCCTGTAACTTCACTGACTTTGGAAAACAGCTGCTTTTCGGCACAGTTATACCCCATCTTTTTATAGTGCCGGGGATTATTGTCATCTACCAGATCCTCCGACGACACCGGGTACTTGATGATAGAGGCCAGAACGCTGTAGGACAGATTAAAGCCTTCTATCCTTCCCAGATAAGGAGTCTTTGACAGAAGCCTGAGGGACTGGGCGTTGCCCTCAAAATGGTACAGGTCCTGAAGCTGGCCCCAGGACAGCAGCTCTGTCACCCGCTTCTCCCCAAGAGTCAGGCTGTTAAGATTGGCCTGGAACCACTCTCTCATGGCGTACTCTCCAAAATGGCCGAAGGGAGGATTGCCGATATCGTGGACCAGTCCTGCGCACAGAAGGACATCGGAAAATTCCTTTGCCCAGTGGCTCTGAAACCAGGGATCTTTTTTCTCCCTCCTCAGCCTGTCGAAAAGGGACTCCCCCAGCTTTTTCCCCATGGCCGACACTTCCAGAGAATGGGTCAGACGGGTCCGCACATAGTCGTCCTCCTCCAGAGGAAATACCTGGGCTTTGTCCTGGAGCCTGCGGAACAGGGTGCTGCAGATGATGGTGTCATAATCGCTCCTGCCCCACCGCTCAGGGCCCCCCTCCTGTCTGACAAACCTTTCTGCCGATAGCAGTTTTTCCCACTCCATATCGGATTCCTCCCCGCTTTCATAATGGTGAATCTCC
>Ga0137297_10885_pt1 | contig 19517 bp, 16 predicted proteins | sample RamsorincwithD2O_FD_97191 | JGI IMG/M metagenome (GOLD analysis project Ga0137297, IMG submission 97191) | Mouse cecal microbial communities from Vienna, Austria - Mucin amended with D2O | ecosystem: Host-associated > Mammals > Digestive system > Large intestine > Cecum | place: Austria: Vienna... | reverse complement strand
CCTTTCCCGTCAAATGTCCCTGCAAATACTGGCACAGGATTATAATCAACGCCCTGCAGGTTGATATCTGCTTCCAGTGTAAATATCTTCCCCTGGGAATAGCTGTCTGAGACACAGTTCTGGCTGAATGCTGCAAACTCCTCCGGCGTGCTGATACTAATTTCCTGGATTGCTGCCGGAGATCCGCTGTCTTCTGTCCTGTCCTCCTGCGACAGATCTGGGGCGTTCTGGATTGCTGCCAGTATATTCATGCTGTACATCACACTGCTGTCAACCGGAATCATAAGAACAGCCGCTGTCAGCATGGCTGCCATTCTTCGGTTTTGTTTTATTTTCCATATGTTTTTCATGCTGCTTTGGCCTCCTCTCCATCCTGTTCCTTTTTGATGGCCCTGGTTAATTCGGTCTTGTCAATCAGCTTGTCGCATACCAGCAAAAGCTGGGGAAGCACTGTCATAACCAGGATAATGGAGATCAATGTCCCCCGTCCCAGAACCTTTCCCAGTGAAGCAATCACTGCATTTTTCGTGAGGGATCCGATTACGAATCCGGCAGATGTCATGATGGTTCCCGATGTGATAATGGTTGGGAACGCCTGGTTTAAGGATTCCACCACTGCTTTTTTCTTGTCCGGTATGGTTTTGCGCAGATCCAGGTACCGGCTGGTGATGACGATCGCATAGTCAATGGTGGCACCCATCTGAATGGAGCTGACCACCAGATAGCTTAAAAAGTACATGGTGGTTCCGGTCAGGTAGGGCATGGAGAAGTTTATCCAGATGCTTCCCTGAATCGTCAGCACCAGAAGAAACGGCAGGCCGGCTGACTGAAATGTAAACAGAAGGATAATCCCCACAAACAGTGCTGTCAGCACGCTGATAATCACATTGTCCCGCTCAAAGGAGCTGCTTAAATCATAGTTGCTGGTAGCATCCCCCACCACATAGACTTCATCATAATACTCCAGCGCAATGCTGCGGATCTGATCTACAGTCTGGAAAGTCTCCTTGCCCTCCACCGGGCCTTTTAAGGTAAATACCAGGCGGTCATACCCTTCCCCCTCCAGCTGCTCCCTGGCGTCGCAGACGGCTTTATGCAGATCGTCAATCTCCTCCGACAGCTCCTCATCAAACTCGATGCCGCCCTTTTCCTTCTGCTCATAGATGAAATCCACCATATCAATAATGGATATCTGGTAATCATCCAGGTTTTTCATAAACGCGCTGTACTGTTCCTTGTCCACGGCATAAAACTGGTACAAGGCCCTTACCAGATCCAGATCCACCTCTGCCACCTCTGAAAACTCTCTGGGATTCAGCTTATCTACCAGAATATATTTTCCGTCATCAGTCACCTCCACATTGGCAAGGCCCAGGGCAGTATCTACTGCCTCTATATTTTCCAGGCGTTTTAATATCCGTCCTTCTTTTTCATAATCCCCTTTGGGAATCACGATGGCCATGGTATTGGTTACGTCAAAGGTCTCCTGGATCCGCTCTTTTGAGGCCAGGAACTCATTTTTCTTGCTGGACTCAATGGAATTAATATCGTATATGTAAGGACATTGTCTGGAGAAATGAGCCCCTGCCCCTACAATCACCAGGAATACGGGAATCGTTACATACCGAAGCTTCACCACAATTTTCCCCCATATGTTGATGGCAGGTACAAAATTCCGGTGGCCGGTCCGGTCAATGGCTCTGGAAAACATGACAATCAATGCCGGCATAAACAGGAATACAGTGAGAAGGCTTATGATAATAGCCTTTGTCAGAACGCTTCCTAAATCCATGCCAATCCCAAACTGCATAAACATAAGCGCCACCAGGCCGGATACTGTGGTTAAGCTGCTGGAGGATATCTCCGGAATGGCTTTGCTAAGTGCCACCGTGATGGCCTCCATGGTCTCCTTATCCTCCCTCTCCTCCATAAAACGGTGGAAAAGAATAATGGCGTAATCGATGGCAAGTGCCAGCTGCAGCACAGTCCCCACTGCATTGGTTACAAAGGAGATGCTACCGAACCAATAGTTGGTTCCCATGTTTAAGAGGGCTGCCACGCTGAAAACAATAAGGAAAATCACAATCTCCATATATGTTTTGGAGGTGAACAGCAGCACAGAGACAATAATAAAGATTACGATTACCACAATAACGCTCATATCATTTTTTAAGTCTGCCGCATCGTCTTTGTCCACGGTTGTGTATACGTAGGACACGTATCCCTCCAGGCTTTCCCTGACCTTTGCCATGGCCGCCTGGGAGTTTTCTGTGTCCTCCTCTTCCTCAAAGGTTATGGTGTACAGGGCGCTGGCATCCTTGTAGGTGTCAGATATCTGGCTGTTCTCGCCAGCTGTCTCTTCATCATAGAAGGATACGGCCGAGATGCCCGGTATCTCCTCTATCTGGTGAGCCAGGGCCAGGGCCTTCTCATAGGTTATGTTGCTTACCAGCACGGTGGCTGATCCGAAGGTGGTAAATTCTTCGTTCATAATGTCCAGTCCCTGTCTGGTCTCTGTGCTTTCCGGAAGGTACTCTGTCAGGTCATTGATGACCCCTACCTTGGAAATAGACACTGCACTGTAGATACAGGCCAGGGCGAAAAGAACGATAAAAGCTTTTCTCTTATTTACAATGAACGCTGCCAGCTTCATCATAAAATTCTCTGGTTTTTTCCTATCTTCCATCTTGCTTTTTCTGTAGCTGTCCGGTCTTTCAACTCACGGTTTTTACTGTTCCAGCTACATTTTTATCTCCTTTCCTTGCTTCTTACTTGCCATATTATGACTATTTATGGTAAAATACGCAAGAATCAATATTTTATTTCTGTTTCAAATGAGACAGATCCTGAAAAGTTGTTCAGTTTGACACATAAAAGGAGAATTGGTTTGAGTGCCTCTGATGAAAAAAAAGAAAAAATCTCTACCCGCCGCACGTATACTTTGCTGCGCATGGGTTTTTTTAAGCTTCTGGCGGAAGTCCCTTTTGAGAAAATCAGCCTGACAGAAATCTGCAGCCGATCCATGGTGCCCCGCTCTACTTTTTATCGTTATTTTGAAGATAAATATGATCTGCTGTGTTACTGCCTCCAGACTTTTTTTGATGAGACGGATATGGCAGAGGATGTGCTTTATCTTCAGGAGCCGGAGTCTGCCAGGGCTTTTTTATCTGAGATCATGAAGGAAATGGCGAGAAACCGCCAGGAATATTACAAGATTTACTGTATCAATAAAGACGGGGCTTTTATGGATATCCTCCGCTCTTTCCTGATTCAGATCCTCAGTGAGAAATTGAAGGTATCAGAGTCAAAGGGCATGCATTCCAAGATTTCTCCCCCTGTCTTTACTTATCTTCTGGCTGATTTCTATATAAGCACAGCCAAATGCTATCTGGAATACGGGGATGATTATACGGTAGAAGAATTTGTGAGGAATATCTCCCTGTTTGCCAACAAAGATTTTTTCTCTTTTCAAAAATAAGCCTGCAGGCAACCGGCGCTGTACGGTCAGCGCAGCAGGTGCGCAGACCTACAGCAAGGATTCGATACTTTCACAGTAAGAAAAGGATATCCGCCTGCATCTCACACATCGGGCGGATATCCTTTTTTACAGATGAGCCGGCATCAGCCTTTCATCTTCTCTATGGCTTCCCACAATCCATTGAGGTAGCAAGCTCCCAGGGCTCTGTCATACAGGCCATATCCCGGACGGCCTACTTCGTCCCAGATCATTCTTCCGTGATCCGGACGCACATAGACGTCGTGAGGACATGTCTCATACACAGCTTTTACGATCTCAAACAGATCCAGATCTCCTGTGGAGGACAGGTGAGCTGCCTCACGGAAACAGCGCTCGCCTAAATATTTTACATTGCGGATATGCAGGCAGGCAATCCGGTCCATCTCTCCGAAATGGCGGATAATAGACGGGATATCGTTGGCAGGATTGGAGCCCAGGGATCCGGTGCAAAGGCACAGCGCATTGGCCGGTGAATCGTGAAGGGCCACGATCTTGTCAAAGTCTTCCTGGCTGTGAGAGATACGGGGCAGCCCGAAAATAGGCCATGCCGGATCGTCCGGATGCACTGCCATCTTCACTCCCACTTCCTCGCATACCGGAATCACCGCGTCCAGGAAATACTTATAATTCTCCCGAAGCATGTCCGGGGTGATCCCCTCATACTGCTTTAAGGTGGTCTCAAGCTCGGCCAGGCGCTCCGGTTCCCATCCCGGAAGGGTGAAGCCGTTGCTGTCCTCTGCCGTCTTCTTCACAATATCCAGAGGAGTCATGCTCCCTAATTCCTTCTCATCATAGTACAGGCTGTTGGATCCATCCTCCTCAATCACCCGCGCCAGATCGGTGCGCAGCCAGTCAAATACCGGCATGAAGTTGTAGACAATCACCTTTACCCCAAACTTGGCCAGGTTGCGGATGGTAATATTGTAATTCTCGATATACTTGTCTCTGCTGGGGAGGCCCATCTTAATGTCCTCATGGACGTTTACGCTCTCGATAACCTCGCACTCCAGCCCCGCCTCATGTACCTGGTCGATATACGCCTTGATCTCTTCCTCTGTCCAGACCTCTCCTGCTGCCTTGTAATCCAAAAGCCCCATAAGGCCAGTCATTCCGGGAATCTGCTTGATCTGCTTTAAAGTGACAGAATCACTGTTCTCCCCGTACCACCGAAACGTCATTTTCATCTTACTAACCCCTCCTCATCTCTTTTCATCGGCCATGCCGGTTTGTGTGATCTTATTATACAAGATTACGGATTTAATTTCAACTTTCAACATTAATTTTTTCTTTCCTTGGCTTTGGTTTATATTGTTCCTCCCCCGACTCAATGTAAAGAACGAAATCATTGATTTCTTTCTCGCTCCATCCGGCGGATCGCAGTCCCAAAAGTAATCTTGCAACCTCTGTCATGTTCATGCCCTCCTCTTCTCCTTTCATTTTTATATCTAACTTCAATCAGATTCTCCAATTCCTTATACCTGGCCCAATCACTCCCCATGATTCTCCAGATTGTACGGCGTCACCTGATATACATAGTAGTTCAGCCAGTTGCTGTAAAGGGTATTGGCCATATTCCTCCAGCAAAGCACCGGCTTGGCAAAGGGATCGTCATTTTCATAATAATTGCAGGGCAGCTCCGGGTTTAACCCCTTCCCCAGATCCCGGTGGTATTCGTTGTTCAGAGTCATCCTGTCATACTCCGGATGCCCCTGGACAAAAATCTGGCTGCCGTCCCGCCTCATGATGAGGAACAGCCCGGCCTCCTCTGACTCTGCCAGAATCTGCAGCTGGGGATGCTTCTCCACATCCTCCCTTCGCACCTCGGTATACCGGGAATGGGGGGCCATAATGTAATCGTCCATGCTTCTTGTCAGAGGCACCTTGTGGTGAAGCACCTTGTGCTGGTAGATGCCGCTCAGCTTCTTTTCCCTTAAGTATTTGGGAATCCCATAGTGATAATAAAGCCCTGCCTGGGCTCCCCAGCAGATATGAAGGGTGGAGGTCACATGTTTTTTCGTCCACTCCATGATTTGGGACAATTCCTTCCAGTATGTCACCTCCGGATACGCAAGCATCTCCACCGGCGCGCCTGTGATGATCATTCCGTCATAGTTTTTCCTTCGGATTTCCTCAAATGTCACATAAAATTTGTTGATATGGCTGGCTGACGTATTCTTGGATATATGGCTGGACAGCATGAGAAAGGTGCAGTCAATCTGCAGGGGCGTGTTGGACAGGGCCCTTAAAAGCTGGGTCTCTGTCTCCTCCTTTACAGGCATCAGGTTTAAAATCAGGATCTCCAGAGGACGGATATCCTGGCGCATGGCCCGCTCCTCATCCATGACGAAAATATTTTCCGATTCCAGTACTGCCTTGGCTGGCAAATCCTTCTGTATTTTAATTGGCATGCTGTTCTCCCCTCTGTTCTTCCTCCAATAATCTTAAAAAATCTTCCTCTGACAAAATAGGAACTCCCAGCTCTCTGGCCTTTTTATTTTTAGACGAGGAGGATTTCACATCGTTGTTAATCAGATAGGTGGTTTTGGCCGAAACGCTTCCTGCCGCCTTCCCTCCTTTTGACTCGATGAGCTCCTGAAGCTCCTTTCGGTTGGAAAAATGCTCCAGCGAGCCGGTGATCACAAAGGTCATTCCCTGGAATATATTCTCCTGCTGCCCATCCTCTGCCATCTCAATGTCCAGCTCTGCAAAAAGCCTTTCTGCTGTCTCTCTGTTTTTTTCGGATGCAAAATACTGGCACCAGCCCTGGGCCAGGACATTGCCGATCCCGTCAATCTGAATCAGCTCCTCCGCCTCTGCATTCTCCATAGCCTGAAAATCATACTGGAAATGGCGGCACAGCATCTTGGCATTGGCCAATCCGATGCCGGCGATTCCCAGGCCATAGATCATCCTTACCAGGGTTGTGTGGGACGCCTGGGCTGCTGCCTGAATCAGATTCTCGTAGGATTTTTCTCCGAAGCCTTCCATGGACACAATCCCGTCCTTATGGCGGTCCAGATGGAAAATGTCTGCGTAGTCTTTTATGAAGCCGGCATTGATGAATTTTTCCAGGGTGGCCTCTGACAGTCCGTCAATGTTTAAGGCATCCCGGCTTACCAGCAGGGTAAAGCTTTTTATCTTCTTTGCCTGGCAGTCCGGATTGGTGCAGTACAGGGCTTTTACGTCATTTACCTGCTGAATCTTTGTGTCCCCTCCACAGACCGGACAGCGGGCGGGAATCTCTTTCACGCCGCTTCTGGTAAGGTTGTCGGCGATCTGGGGGATAATCATGTTGGCCTTATACACTGTGATGAAGTCTCCCTCCCCCAGCTCCAGCCCTTCCATAATGCTGATGTTGTGGACACTGGCCCGGCTGACAGTGGTGCCCTCCAGCTCTACCGGCTCAAATACGGCTACCGGGTTGATAAGGCCTGTCCGGGAGGGACTCCATTCGATATAGGAAAGCTTTGTCTCCCTGATTTCATCTGCCCATTTAAAGGCAATGGAATTGCGGGGGAATTTGGCCGTCCGTCCCAGGGACTCTCCGTAGGCAATATCCTCAAAGGTAAGCACCAGCCCGTCGGAGGGGATGTCGTAGCCCTGGATAGTGTCTGCAAAATATTTTACCTTGTCCGGCAGGCTTTGGGCAGTTACCATCTGGTGTTCTACCACCTCGAAGCCCTGGGATTTCAGCCACGCAAACTGCCGGCTTCTGGAATTTTCAAAGTCCATGCCCTCTGCCGAAACCAGAGCAAAAATCATGCAGTTTACATGACGTTTGGCCGTAATCTGACTGTTCAGCTGGCGCACAGAGCCGGAGCAAAGGTTTCTGGGGTTTTTGTATCTGGCGTCAACATCCTCAATCTCCTCATTCATTTTCTCAAAATCAGAGTACCGGATAACTGCCTCTCCCCGCAGGATAAGCTGCCCGGTAAAGCCGATTTTTAAAGGGATGTTCTCAAATGTCTTTGCATTGCTGGTAATCACCTCTCCAATCTCCCCGTTGCCCCGGGTCACTGCTTTTGTGAGATTTCCGCCCTGGTATGTCAGGACCACAGTAAGACCGTCCAGCTTCCAGGACAAAAGCCCCTCCTGATCCCCCAGCCATTCCTGCAGGGCAGGTACTTCTTTGGTCTTGTCCAGGGACAGCATGGGGCTGGGATGGGGTTCTTTGGGAAGCTCGCTTAACACCTCATAGCCTACCTTCTGGGTAGGGCTTCCTGCCAGAACAACCCCGGTCTCTTTTTCTAAAACTGTCAGCTGATCGTACAGCTTATCGTACTCAAAATTGCTGATGATTTCCCGGCTTTCCTGGTAATAGGCTTTGGCCGCCTGGGAAAGAGAGGACACCAGCTCCTTCATTTGGGCAATCTTATTCTCTTCCATGTTTTTGTCATTCCTTTCCAAGATACATAGGTCCCTCTGCTTTTTGCTCCAGGTTATCAGGATTTGCTTTGTACCTGATTCTATGGCATAGGATGCCTTGTTTGTCAAGTATTTATCCCCTGGAATCCTGAAGCAGCTCCAGCAGCTTTTCATATTCTTCGGCCGTAACCTTCCGGTATGTCCCTGTCTTTAGGTTTCCCAGTCTCAGGTTCATGATCCGGACTCGTTTCAGTCCCACCACATGGCAGTGAAGAGCCTGGCACATCCGCCGGATCTGACGGTTCAGGCCCTGGGTCAGGGTAATCCTGAATTCAGTCTTTCCTGTGACCTCCACCCTGCAGGGCCTGGTCATTGTATGCAGCTCTTCCAGCCATACGCCGGCACGCATTTTCTTTAGGAATTCTTTTGTTACAGGTTTGTCGATGGTGACCATATATTCTTTTTCATGGGCATTGGCGGCGCGCATGATTTTATTGACCAGTTCTCCCTGATTGGTCATGAGAATCAGTCCCTCGGAGTCTTTGTCCAGCCTTCCGATGGGATACACCCGCTCCGGATATTCTACCAGCTGTACAATATTCATGGCCCTGTCTTTTTCCGATGTGGTGCAGACGACGCCTTTAGGCTTATTGACTGCCAGAAGGATGGGCTTTGGCTTTTTTTTCTGGCCGTCTGCGCTCCCTACCAGTTTTCCGTCGCAGATTATCCTCTGTCCTGGGCTGATCTTCATGCCTGGTGATGCCGCCTGGCCGTCTACGGACACTTTTTTGTCTTCAATCAGGCGATCCGCCTCACGCCTGGAGCAGATGCCCATCTCGCTTAAGTATTTATTCAACCGGATTGTTATATCTTTCTGGTTTGGGCTTTGACCTTGGATGTTGTTCGGGTTACTGTTCTGGTTTTTGTTCTGATATGCCATGTTGTGATTTTTCAATCCTTTTTGTCATTTTATATAGATTTAATTATTATACCACTGCCAGAAATGTATCTCAATCTATTTTTTGCGGCCTGCTGGTTTCGATTTGTTTTCCGGCTGTCATTACGGCGGCTTGGACCTGGCAACCCTTTATATTACACAGGATGAGAATGGTATGGTATATGAGATTTATACAGAACACCAGCTTTGTGAATTAGAAATTTATGGAAATATGAGTATGAGGGTGGTTCGCGAAAATCTGAAAGAAGCGGCAGAGCGAACCAAAAAAGCATATGGAAAGCCGGCAGAGGAGAATGATACATTCCGGATGTACATAAAGTACAAGACAGATACCGAATATGCATACGTGATAAAAAGAGCGGATTCCAGCGTCATCATCCGGCTGGGAATCGTCGCCGACAAGCCAGCTTTGCCTGATTCCTGAATCGAAAATTTTTTATTGAACATTCAAAACCCACGAAGTCCCGGTAATACTAGGCTTTCGTGGGTTTTCCTGTACCTATTTTTTATCATAGCAGGAGCATGGCGTCCCCAAAACTGAAGAATCTATATCTCTCCCTGATTGCCTCCTCATATGCATTCAGCACATGTTCCCTCCCTGCCAGTGCGGACACCAGCATAACCAGGGTGGATTCCGGCAGATGGAAATTGGTAATCAGTCCGTCCAGAACCTTGAACTGATAACCTGGATAGATAAATATATCCGTCCAGCCGCTGCCACTTTTCACCGTCCCGTCTTCCTGCGCTGCGGACTCTATGGTTCTGCAGCTGGTCGTCCCTACACAGATGATACGGCCTCCCTGACGTTTTATATGGTTGATCTTCCCGGCCTCTTCCTCCTCTATGACATAAAACTCCGAGTGCATGTGGTGATCCAGTATATTTTCTGCTTTTACAGGCCGGAAGGTTCCCAGGCCTACGTGGAGGGTCACGTGGGCGATGGTCACTCCCATCTGTTCAATCTGCTCCAGCAGTTCTTTTGTAAAATGAAGTCCTGCCGTAGGTGCCGCTGCCGATCCGTCATGTTTTGCATACACTGTCTGATAACGGTTTTTATCTTTTAACTGGTGGGTAATATAAGGGGGCAGAGGCATCTGGCCCAGCCGGTCCAGAATCTCCTCAAATATTCCTTCATAGGAAAACTGAACCAGGCGGTTTCCCTCTTCCACCACGTTAATGACCGTTCCTTTCAAAAGCCCGTCTCCAAAGGAAATGACGGTTCCCGGCTTTGCCTTTTTTCCAGGCTTTACCAGGGTCTCCCACACATTCTTTTCCTTTCGTTTTAAAAGAAGTACCTCTATCCTGGCTTTTGTCTCTTCCTTTTCCCCCAACAGCCTGGCAGGAATCACCTTGGTGTCATTGATTACAAGGCAGTCTCCCTTTTTCAGGTAAGATACAATATCACGAAATCCTCTGTGTTCTATCTCCCCCGTATTTTTATCCAGCACCAGAAGCCGGGAGGAGGAACGATCCTCCAATGGGTCCTGGGCAATCAGCTCCTGGGGCAATTCAAAATTAAAATCTGATACGTTCACAGGCTTCTCCTATTTCTATAGAATTATGACTATTTGTCCTTAGCTTCTGACTCCTGCTGCGTTTGTGCCGGAAGCCCTCCATGATCCATCTGGTAACGCCTGTATATTTTAGGTCCGTACATGATGCCCATAAGTACAAAAAACAGAATGACCAGGGCGACTCCTCTTTTCCAGCCATAAGGCTCCCACCCTGTCTTTTTAGGCTCCTGCCTTTTAACAGGTTCATATGCAATCCTCTGAGGCACAGGCCTCAGTTCAAGCTCTTCCCTGCCGGTTTCCTCCGAAGTCTTCCACTCCATAACAAAACGGGTATGACACTCCTGACACACCTGGATGTTGTGATTCTGTTTGTCAATTTCCAGCTTTCCCCCGCATGACGGGCACTTTAATTCTGTCATAGCTTCCTCCATTATATTCTATGTACTCCTCCATGTACTCCCGAAGCCTCTTTGTGCCTGATTTTCTTTATACCTGATTTTGCGAGACATTGAGAGTATATTTCTGAGTATTCTCGAAAATTTGGCGCGATCATCCCAGCACCGCCTGGGATTTTCCCCTACTGTCTTCCATAAACCCGTTTGTGAAGGGCAATCACCTCATCCAGTCCTCTCACCGCATCATACTCTTTTCCTTCATAGGCAAAATGATGCTCTGTAATGATTTTGGGATTACGCTCCGAGATAAGCTTCACAATCTCCAGGCTGGCCTTCTCCGGCGGACTGTCCTGAAGAAATCCATACTCGCCGTTTAAAGGATAGGCAACCAATGCCCTGTCATAACCTCCGTCCTGGCAGAGATATTTTTTGGTATAGAAGCATGCCACCATGTCATCCAGCCGAAAGACACAGGAACTAAGCCCTGGAAATTTAATATAATTCCTGGTAATAAACCCAATCCTTTTTAGGCTGTTCGTATCCTTTCCCTTATCAAGAGCAAATAATACGGTTTCCGGCTGCTTAAACTCCTGCTCAATCCGGTAGATCTCCTGCTCGTCAAAGCTGCTCTGATCCATAAAAGCCTTCACCCAGCCCCGCTCTTTTTTCTGCTGCATATAAATTCCCAGCACGACCAAAAGGATACTGGGAACAATAATCACGACCGCCATTTTTATAGCTGACTCTGCCCCCATGATGTTAAACAATGCTGCTGCCAGCATAACGGCGATCACCATCAGCATGACACCCACGGCAACCAGCCCTTTTCCGGCTCCTGTTGCACTGTACATAAACTGCAGCACACTGCCGTTTTTTGACATCTTTTTCTTTAATTTATCATCCGGAACCAACACCATATCAAATTCCTCCTGCTGTATGTAATCCGTACATTGTACGACCTGCTTTTCTGATATTATATAACATGGGGGTGCATACAGCAATAGTATCCAGGACCTTTTTCTGGTATTTTTTGAACAGATTTTTTGAATAGATTTTTCAAATTTTCACTTGCATAGTTGGTAAGATTATAGTATTATATAGGAGATGCGTCTGTAGCTCAGTGGATAGAGCAGTGGCCTCCGGAGCCGCGTGCGTAGGTTCGATTCCTATCAGACGCATTTTTTTGTTGTCTTGGGGATTATGCCGGCTAAATCCTGGCAAATACTTTCATCTGCGTATCAAGCTGTTCATCCAATACACGTATGTACTTTGATTATGTCACCGTAACATAAAAACCGACGCCCATTCTTCTCAAAAAGAATGTACGTCGGTTTTGTTCTGTCAATACTGAATCACCGTCTCCAGCGGCCTCTGTCCCGTCAGCTCTTCACTTCTTGCATCTGGCTGTGTGCCTCCCACATACACGGCAAACTCTGTTCCATCCTTGATTCTCTCGCCCTGGTCATTTACCACCATAAACTGCTTCTGTGGAATAAGCAGTTCTATGGTCTGTTTTTCCCCTGCTTTTACATGGAATCTCTTAAATGCTGCCAAATGATGGTTTCTCACTTCAAACGGAGACTTAATATCCTTTATATAAACCTCCGTCACTTCATCGCCGTCCACAGCTCCCGTATTTTCCACAGTGACGGTTATCTTCACTCCGCCTTCAGCTGTCTCTGTCTTCAGATCGGAATAGGCAAATCTTGTGTAGCTTAACCCATATCCGAAAGGATACATTGGCTTGCTTTCCATGTACCGGTATGTTCTTCCCTTCATGGAATAATCGGTAATCGGCGGCATGCCTTCGGACGATGCGTAGAAAGTAACCGGCAGTTTTCCAGAAGGATTCACCTCACCGAACAAAATCCTGGCGATAGCCAGCCCGCCTTCTGCTCCCGGATACCATCCCTGAAGAATCGCCTTTACATTGGGGGTGTCCTGAAGCCATTTTAACTCTACCGCGCTTCCGGTCATATTTACCACAATCAGGTCAACCCCTGTCTCAATCAAAGCCTTCAGAAGGTGAAGCTGACTGTCAGGCAATGCCGTGGTAGGCTTATCTGCCATGCTGGTCTCGTCAATCCGGTTCCCCACATCATGCTGCTCCCCTTCATAGCGCTCATCCAGCCCCAGGCAGACTACCGCTGTTTTTGCTTCTTTGGCAGCATACACTGCCTCTGACAATCTGTCACCTGGCAGAGCCAGCTCCTCCACCCGATCCTTCATGGTATGGCAGCCTTCGGAATAGTGAATGCGTATATCTTCAGCCACCATCTCGATCCCTTCCAGGACAGTCACGTATCTGGGGGCTGTGCCGTGATAATTGCCGATGAGGGGCCATCTGCTGTCCGCATTGGGCCCTATCACAGCCAGCTTTTCCATATCCTTTTTAAGAGGCAGGATCCCGTCGTTTTTAAGGAGAACCACAGACCGCTCTGCTGCCTGGACGGCTGCCTGCCGGTGCTTTTTGCATGCCACTTCCTCATAGGAAATCTTGTCATACTCACAGTCATCAGCGAAAAGTCCCAGCTTAAATCTGGTTCTCATGACCCTGACAGCTGCCTCAGTAATATCCTCCTCTGTCACCAGCCCTTCCTGGTATGCCTGCATAACCTTTAAATATGTATTTCCGCAGTTGATATCACATCCCATTTTCAGGGCCAGGGCTGCCGATTCCGTAGCTGTATCTGTCACATGGTGATTCTCATGGAAGTCTTTGATCGCCCAGCAGTCTGAGGTAAAATATCCCTGGAAATCCCATTTTCCTCTAAGAATATCTTTCATCAGCAGCTTGCTTCCACAGCAGGGCTCTCCGTTGGTCCTGTTGTAGGCGCCCATAACGCCTTCCACTCCGGCTTCCTCTACACACGCCTGAAAGGCCGGCAGATATGTCTCCCACAGATCCTTATCCGAAACCACGGCATCAAACTCATGGCGCAGCTCCTCCGGCCCGCTGTGTACTGCAAAATGCTTGGCACAAGCAGCCGCCTTCAGATATTTTCCATCTCCCTGGATTCCTTTAATAAAGGCAACCCCCAGCCTGGAGGTCAGATACGGATCCTCGCCGTAGGTTTCATGGCCTCTCCCCCATCTGGGATCCCGGAAAATGTTTACATTGGGAGACCAAAGGGTCAGCCCCTTATAGATGTCCCTGTCATCCTCAGAAGAATAGGCATTGTACTTGGCCCTTGCTTCCGTAGAGATAATGTCCCCGATCTTTTCCATCTCCTCCGTATCAAACATGGCAGCCAGGGCAATAGACTGAGGAAACATGGTTGCTGTACCTGCCCTTGCCAAGCCGTGGAGCGCTTCATTCCACCAGTGATATCTGGGAATCCCCAGCCTTGGAATCGCCGGCGCGTCGAAATTTAGCTGAGACGCCTTCTCCTCCAGGGTCATCTTATCCACCAGCTCTCTGGCCTGCTTCTCAAAATCAGTCATACGCTTTTGTTCCTTTCCCCTAAAGACCTATTTGTAATTTCCAACGGTGATATCATCCGCCGCAAAATTCTCTACCGCTGCGGCTTTCTTGTAGAAATGAACTGCATTTTTCAGAATGCCCTCAAAAGTATAATACTCATCATCCTTTGCAATAGGCAGCTGCACCAGCATCTTCTTGCATCCGGCTTTGTAGATAGCAGTGATCAATTCCACAGTCTTTCTTCCGTCGATTCCTGTTATCATGGGACGCCCGCCTGTCTCAAGAGCTGTCAGGTAGTTATCAATCTCTCCTGTATGCCCTTCATAAGGCAGATCCGGAATTGCATCGTAGAATTCCGTAATCTTCTGGATCAGCTCCTGGTTGTGTTCCTCGATAGGGAATCCGTTGGGCCTTGTCAGCTCCGCCTTGATATCCCAGGGCGCGGCAATTTTGGCATCTGCGCACTGAAGAACGATTCCCTGCTCCTCGCCGTGATGCACCACGGAGCTTGTCACTTCCGCAATGCTGTTGTTGCCGTAGCGGAGAGCGGCCAGGGACAGGTCCTCCACCTCGGAGTTGTCATGCATCACATTGGTAAGCATTGCCATAACCTCTGTGGGAAGCTCTCCCATGATCCAGTTAATCATGTCAATATGATGAACCGCATGATTTAAGGTAGGGCCGCCACCTTCTTTCTCCCACAGGCCTCTCCACCACAGATCATAGTAGCAGTGGCCTCTCCACCACAGAGAATTTACATGGGCACAGATAATCTTTCCTGCCAGCCCGCTGTCTGCAGTCTTCTTCAGTTTATAGATGGAGTTGCGGAAACGGTTCTGGGCAATACATCCCATGGTTACATGGTTTCTCTCCTCCGCCTCCAGCATGGCATCGCACTCTGCCAGACAGGTAGCCATAGGCTTTTCCACCACCACATTCATCCCTGCATCCATGGAATGGATGGCAATCTCCGCATGGACATAAGGCGGCGTACACACATGGACAATATCAATATCCGGCATGGCCTCAATCATTTTCTGGTGGTCATCAAATACTTCACAGTCCAGATGATACTGTTCTTTCATCTTCTCTGCCTTTTCCGGATAAATATCACAGAGAGCTACAATTTTCACCCTCTCCGGAAATTCCAGAAGCCCCTTTACATGCTGCGGGGCAATATTACCTGTACCAACTATTGCTGCTTTTAACATAGTTCTCCTTCCTGCGCCGTAAACGCATATCAAATAATATAATCAGGATACCTTTTCACAATCTCTGCCTTGTCATACAAGTAACGAGATAAATGTTTGTCCACTACGGCAAAAGCCTCCTCCTTGTTCTGGGCACGGACAGCATTTAAAATCTCCATATGATCGTTTACCGTCTGCAAATCCACAATAACCAGAAGAGAAAGATACCGAATCCGGTCAAAGGGAATACGTATATCCTCCAGATAGTCATATACATGTTCCTTTTTCGCCATCCTGAACAGCAACCGATGAAAATCATCATCCAGTTCTAACAGCCTGCTCTGGTTTGACATCTCCAGATATTTCTTCTGAAGACGAATATTCTCTTCCAACCGGCCTAAATCCGGCAGTTCTTCCAGCTGGCAGCAAATCTCCACAATCGCCCTCTCCAAAACTTTTCTGGCAAAATTGGACTCCTCTACCAGCCCGTAATTAATCTTTGTCACACGGCTGCCCTTTTTAGGCAGCACCTCAATCAGGTCAATCTTTGACAGTTCCACCAAAGCCTCCCTGACCGGAGTCCGGGAAACATGCAGCTCTTCCGTCAAAGTATTTTCTGACAACATTTCACCAGGCTTTAAAGCGCACTCAATGATATTCTTCTTTAATACCCGAAGAACATACTCTCTTGCTCCTTCTCCATAAAGCCTTTCTAAAACCTGCATAACCCCTCCATCTCTCATAAAACCGGCGCCTGCCTTTTGGAGTCATCTGCCAGCCAAAGCATCCTTCTACCGTTCCAGAATACTGGCCTGCATCTGCGCCTTCACACACAGCTCTGCCGCTTTAAAGGCATGTTCCTGTGTCATAGCATTTTCCGTCCGGTTGATACAATCCAGTATCAGCTGTCCGAAATAAGGGAACCCAACCTTTCCTGTCACTTCAAAGTGGTGTTCTCCTTCTTTGTTTACCATAAACACATGGTTGCTTGTTCCGTCGCCGGTTCCCACATTGATATACTTCCGAAGCTCAATGTATCCTTCAGTTCCCAGAATAAACATTCTTCCATCGCCCCAGGTTCCCAGGCCGTCCGGGGTAAACCAGTCTACACGGAAATACATGGTGGTTCCATTGTCGCCTACCAGCATACAGTCACCGAAATCATTCAGTCCCGGATGATCCTTGTGGCCGTAGTTTGCAATCTGGCTCTTGACCACCGTGGCGTCCTTTACATCTGCAAAGTACAAAAACTGTTCGATCTGATGGCTTCCGATGTCACACAGGATCCCGCCGTACTTTTCCTGCTCATAAAACCAGTCCGGACGGCTGTTTGGATCGCCGACTCTGTGAGGCCCCATGCCCAGAACCTGGATTACCCTTCCGATAGCGCCTTCTTTGATCAGCTGTCCGGCATACACAGCAGCCTCCACATGGATTCGTTCACTGTAGTAAACCATGTACTTTTTCCCTGTCTTTGCCACCATCTCCTTGGCCTGCTCCAGCTGTTTTAAAGTGGTAAGAGGAGCTTTGTCCGTAAAGTAATCTTTGCCTGCCTCCATGACACGAAGTCCCAATGCACAGCGCTCACTGGTTACCGCAGCGCCGCATACTAATTTCACTTCCGGATCTGCCAGAACTTCCGCTTCGCTGGAAGCAGCCCTGGCATCTGGAAATGCCTCCTGGAATTTCTTTACCTTTTCCGGATCCGGGTCATACACCCATTTTACTTCTGCCCCGGCCTCTGTAAGGCCGTTGCACATCCCATAGATATGGCCATGATCCAATGCAACGGCAGCAATCTTAAATTCTCCTGGTTTTACTACTGCCTCAGCCTTTCCCTTTGGTGCATAATTCATACCGCTTACTGCCATATTCCCTCCATTCTGCCGTGTAAAAGCTCCTGTTTCACCGGCAGTTTTATTTTAATTGAAATGCACATGCCTGTTAAAAATGCCTGCTTCTGCCTCTTCTGCTTAATATGTCAGAAGAACAGGAGCAGGCACATAAAGTTTGTTTTATTCTGCTTTCTCGCAAACAAGCGCGAATAACATCCTCAGACTTTTAGCTTCCATACACCTCGTCAAAATGTGCGGTTCTCTCTGCAATAACATCCTCGATACCGGCCTTCTTTGCTTCCTCAAGCCACTCATCGTAGATAGCATCCATCTGATCCGGCGCACAGGTGATACACTGTACCTGATATTTGGATCTGAGCAGAAGGAAATCATCTGTAAGCTCAGTCTGCTTCTCTGATGTAAAGGTAGGCTTATGGATAATCTGTCCGGCCAGAGAATTCTCGTAGTTTGCAACTACATCATCATAATAAATTGGATTCTCAGCAGCAGTACACTTGTTGAAATCGTCAACGGTTGCGAAATATCCCTGGTTTCCTACCAGGAACATATCGGTACGGATCCAGTCTTTATCTGTTGCATTGTAAGCTGCATCGATAACGATCGGGATTCCTTCGTCATCCAGCTTGTAGTTCTCATCTTCAAATCCGTGATACAGTACAAATCCGCCGTCCGTAGTTGCCATCCAGTCAAGATATGTCATGGCAGCCTCTACCTTCTCTTCCGATGCGGTCTTCGGGCACATGATGATAAGTCCGCCTGCTGCATATGCATCTGCGTACTGTTTTCCGTCGTGTACATTCTTTAAGTTAGGAATGGATACAAACTTTGCAGTTGGAGTATTCTCTCTCAGAGTGGTCTCCGGTGAGTTTCTCAGCGGGTCTACGTTGTAGTTAACGTTGGACTCGTAGAATGCCAGCTGGCTGTTAACGATCTTCTGTACAAAGGTCTCTGTGGTATTGGTGTAGAACTCCTGATCCATAACACCGTTGTTGTAGCACTTGTTCATGAAGCGCACATACTCTCTGTAGCCTGGATCATAGTAGAAATCAAATCCATCTGCGATGTCCAGCTGCTTCTGATCTCCCTCTAACTGTGAGAATGCCATGGACATGTTGTTCCTGTATCCTGTACCGGTACTGGTGGACTCCAGACCCCAGAAATATCCGCCGATTACATTGGTCAGGCCATCCGGATTGTTCTTCACACTGGCTTCCAGGAAATCATACAGCTCATCCGGAGTAGTAGGAGTATCCATTCCCAGCGCATCCAGCCAGTCCTGACGGATGAATAAATTGGAGTTGGCAGTCGTCGCACGTCTTGCAACGATTCCGTACAGAACATCCGGGCCCCGTCCGATATCAATAACATCTTCTCCCAAGTATGCCTTCAGGTTCTTAGCCTGATCCTCTCCGTCAATAAACGGGCTCAGATCCCAGATACCGCCGTCTCTGTAATAATCCTCTGCATAGGAATATGTATACGTAAGCGTGATATCCGGAGCCGTACCGGAAGCCATCATAGTCTGCATCTTGGTGATCTCGTCAGAACGGGGAACTGCGATAAATTCCAGGTTGATTCCCACTTTGTTCATCTGCTCCTGGGCATATTTGGTCCACTTGTTGTCAAGGATCGTATTGCCTTCCGGCGCATTGCTTCGGTCAAACAGCTCAACGGTGATGGTTACATTGTCAAACTGCTTGTCACCGTAGGTGGTCTTGTATCCGCTGTCACTGCTTTCGCTTCCACTTCCACCGCCAGAGTTGTCTGCCCCCCCGTTGCTGCTTCCGGCGTTGCTGGATTCGCCTGAGCCGCCGGAACCGCCTGCATTGCCAGAATCGCCTGAGCCGCCGCCGCAGGCTGTCAGCAATGACATTGTCATAGCTGCTGTCAGTACACATGCTAAAATTTTTTTCATTTTATCTACTCCTTTTCCTTTTTATTAACAGCATATCGCTGTCATATACTTAAATCAACCCTTTACAGAACCGAGCATAACGCCCTTTACAAAATACTTCTGCAGCCATGGATATACGCAGATGATCGGCAGGGTAGCCACAACCACACAGCACATCTTTAAGGACTGGGACATAACCTGGGTACCGATACCCTCGCCGTTGCCCCCTGCATTGGCAAGTTCATCTGCAAACAGCAGGTTCCTCAGACGAAGCTGCAATGTAAATTTATCCGGAGATGTAATATAAATCAAAGCGTCAAAGTAGCTGTTCCAGTAGTTAACCGCATAGAACAGGCCTATGGTTGCAATAATCGGAACAGACAGAGGCAAGATGATCTTAAACA
>Ga0137297_10884_pt1 | contig 19540 bp, 18 predicted proteins | sample RamsorincwithD2O_FD_97191 | JGI IMG/M metagenome (GOLD analysis project Ga0137297, IMG submission 97191) | Mouse cecal microbial communities from Vienna, Austria - Mucin amended with D2O | ecosystem: Host-associated > Mammals > Digestive system > Large intestine > Cecum | place: Austria: Vienna... | reverse complement strand
TGGTATTGATTTTGTTATTTTCACTGCTGCAGTTTCAAGTCCAGATCGATGTGCAAACGAATATGAACAGTGTTGGAAAATAAATGTCAATGGTACAAGTTATTTTATAAGGGAAGCAATAAGACGAAATTGCCGTGTTTTGTTTTTTTCAAGTGATGCTGTATTTGGGGATATTCCTGGTGAGATATATACAGAGGAATCGGAAACCAATGCAAGTACGCCATATGGACGGATGAAGAAAGCGGTTGAGGATGAATTTAAGACAGAGACTTTTTTTAAAGCAATTCGTCTCTCTTATGTTGTCTCAGCGCAGGATCGGTTCGTGTCATATTGCTTGCAATGTATAGAAAAAGGTGAAATTGCTGACATATTTCATCCTTTTTATCGGAATTGCATTACAGTAAGAGATGTAGTTAATGTCGTGATGTGGTTTGTAAAGCATTGGAGTAGTTATCATTGTTTCGCGTTTAATGTGGCGGGAAAAGAATTAGTGAGCAGAGTAAGGATTGCAGATGAATTGATCTGGCAAATGGGGTATAAGTTAAATTATAGTATTTCAACGCCAGATGAAAAGTTTTATCAGAATCGTCCTAAGATAACACAAATGAGGAGTCTGTATTTACAAAAATATAGGATTTTAGAGGAAAAAACCTTTACAGAAAAATTTAAAAAAGAATTAGAAGATTCTATGGACAAAAAATCTTTTGATAAAGAATACTTTAACAATGGAGAAGGCTGAAATGAAAACAAAGGCATTGATTACAGGTGTAACAGGTATGGTTGGTTCTCATTTATGTGATTTTCTTCTTGAAAATACAGAATGGGAAGTTTATGGTGTTTGCAGATGGAGAAGTCCTTTAGACAATGTAAGTCATTTGCTTAATCGAGTAAATAATCATGATCGCATTTTTTTTGAATATGCAGACTTAAATGATGAAATGTCTTTAATTAAAGTAATACAGGAAATTAAGCCAAAGTATATATTTCATTTGGCAGCACAAAGTTATCCGCAAACAAGTTTTACAGCACCGATTGATACATTAAATACGAATATCCTTGGAACTTGCCGTTTGCTTGAAGCGATTCATTTATTTATGGAGAAAGATAAAGCTTATGAGCCAATTATTCATATATGTGCTTCTTCGGAAGTGTTTGGAAAAATTCCGGCAGCTAAGAAGCCAGAAACTGGCATTCACGAAGAATGTCCATTTCATCCGGCTTCACCTTATGCAATTTCAAAAGTGGGGACAGATCTCCTTGGACGCTATTATGCTGAAGCATATGGTATGACTGTTATGACAACTCGTATGTTTACCCATACAGGCCCAAGGCGTGGAGATGTTTTCCATGAATCTACTTTTGCAAAACAAATTGCAATGATTGAAGCTGGTTTAATAGAACCTAAAGTTATGGTTGGTAATTTAAAGTCTTTACGTACATACGCAGATGTGCGTGATGCGGTTCGGGCATATTATATGTTAGTGACAGAAAATCCTGTTGCTGGTGAATATTATAATATTGGCGGTTCTTATACTTGTGAAGTAGAAGAGACACTTGGCACACTTATTTCTTATTCTACAATGAAGGAGCAGATTAGAGTTGAAATCGATCCAAATAGGCTTCGACCGATAGATGCAGATTTGCAAGTGCCAGATTGCCATAAGTTCAAATCACATACTGGCTGGGAGCCAAATATTCCATTTGAGAAAACGATGCATGATCTTTTAGATTACTGGAGAGAGCGTGTAGGAAAGGGAGAAAAATTCCTCACAAGGTAAAGGAAATAGGGGTACAGGAAAATGGCATTAAATAGAATGCAGTTTATGAATTCCTATGTTGACAATGTGACAAAGGAAGAGGCTATTGAATATATTGAACATTGTATAAAGACGAGGAAAATAGGCCATGTGATTACACCAAATGTGGATCAAATTATTAGGATAGAGAGAGATTCCTATTTTAAAGAAATATGTGATAATGCAGAACTTTTATTAGTAGATGGAACTCCTATTTTGTGGATTTCCAGATGGTATGGAAGACCAATTAAAGAAAAAATATGTGGTTCAGATCTTGTGCCAGAGCTCTGTAAAGTGGCAGCAAAAAAAGGATATTCTGTTTTTTTATTGGGGGCAGCCGATGGGGTTGCTGCTAAGGCTGCAGGGAATTTACAGAGAAAATATCCAGGGTTGAAGGTGGTAGGAACTTATTCGCCACCTTTTGGATTTGAAAAAGATAAAACCGAAGTAGAGCATATTAATAAGATGCTTTTTGATTCAAAGGCAGATATGCTTTTTGTTGGCATGGGGGTTCCGAAACAAGATATTTTTATTTATGAAAATATGCATAAATATCAGATACCGATGTCATTTTCAATTGGTGCTGCCATAGATTTTGAGGCTGGGGTTCAAAAAAGGGCTCCGAAGTGGATTAATAAAATTGGAATGGAATGGTTGTATAGATTGTTTTCTAATCCCAAACGTATGTTTAAACGATACATAATTGACGATATGAAAATCTTCAAATTAGCTTGGAAATATCAGAGAGAGGGTTAATAATTGAAGTATGAATTTAAGAAATCAAAATATTTTGTTTTTCTTGCGCGCAACCCAGCATGGAGGAACGGAAAATGTGGTGCTTCAGCTTTGTGAAATTTTTAAGCCGTTAGTTAATAAAATTATAGTATGTTCTTCGGATGGATTCCATGTAGCTGCTTTATCTAAATTGGAGGTTAGGCATTATAATATTCCAGATATAGAGGAAAAGTCACCAGGGACTGTGTTTTCTATTGCCGCAATGTTAAAAAAAATTGTAAAGCAAGAAAAAATCACAATTATTCATACACATCATAGAATGGCAGCGTTTTATGTATCATTTTTAGGATTGTATAAGAAGTGTATTTTTATCAATACCAGTCATAATACATTTGAAAATAAACGATACTTGACAAAATTTTCTTACAAGCATGGACATTTAATTGTGTGCGGGGGGATGGTAAAGAAAAATCTTGTAGATTATTTCGGATTACCACAGGATAAAGTGACAGTTATTTATAATGCTGTGAAATCGTTTAGCGGTACGATAGTGAAGGATAATCTAATCAGGGATTTACATAATCAGGGATATTTTGTTGTTGGAAATGTGGGAAGGTTATCCAAGCAAAAAGGAATGAAATTCTTTATTAATGCAATACCAGATATTATTAGACGGCAGCCAAAAACAAGATTTGTCATTGCGGGCAGTGGAGAAGAAGAGCAGAAACTAAAGGAGCTAGTAAAGAAACTAGGGATTTGTAAATATGTGATATTTTTGGGATATCGGAATGATATTCAAAATTTGATGAGCCAGTTAGATTTAGTTGTGCTGACTTCCCTTTGGGAAGGACTTCCGCTGACACCGATAGAAGCTTTTTCTGTAGGGAAAACAATCGTAGCTACAGATGTGGATGGTACGGGTGAAATTGTGCAGGATGGAATAAATGGTTGCTTAATACCACCTTGTAAATCGGAATTAATTGCAGAAAAAATAATTTTTTTGATAGAGAACCCATGTGTTAGAATAAAGTATGAACAGAATGCACGGGAAAGATATGGAAGAGTATTTACTTTTGATAAATTTAAACGATCTTATATTGATTTTTACGAAAGGCTGTGAAAATATGGAAGATAATGTAAGCCATAGAAAAAGCTTGGGCAGTAAGATGCCTATACCGATTAAATACATTTATTATGCGATTACCCTTTTTGGAAATATAATATGGAATAAGATTCCTAGCCGTCATTTGAGAAAATGGTTTTATCAAATATTGGGTGCAAGAATAGGGAAAAGAACATTTCCATGCAGGAGAGTAGAAGTATTGTTTCCTAAAGGATTGCTTCTTGGGGATGGTGTAGCAATCGGATGGTTTGCAGAATTAGATGCCAGAGGAGGAATCACTGTGGGAGATGATACAAATATTTCTAGCCATGTAAAACTGATTACTGGTAGTCATGATATTGATGATCCGAAATATTCAGCTGAGTTTAAATCGATTACAATTGGACATCATTGCTGGATAGGGACGGGCGCGATGGTTCTGCAAGGTGTGAATATTGGCAATGGTGCTGTTGTCGCGGCTGGTGCTGTGGTGACGAAGGATATTCCGCCATACGAAATATGGGGAGGTGTTCCTGCCAAAAAACTAAGGGATCGCATACATGATTTAAGATATCAAATTGTAGCACCACCGTTTTTATATTGACTATTGATTGGAGAGACAACTAATGAAAGTAGGAATAGTGTCATGTTATTTTCATTATAATTATGGGAGTATGTTACAGGCATATGCGACACAATGGGCTGTTGATAGCCTTGGTGGGGATGCTATTACAATAGCGTGTAATTCTCCAATTACGTATATGACGCAGCCTAAAATTAATTATTATATTCACAAAGTAACAAATGGTGATATAGTTAGAACGAAGATAAGGCAGTATCGTTCTAAGAAAAACATGAAGAATTATCCGAATATTAAAAAATGTATTAGCGAACGGAATAAAAAATTTTATGATTTTAGTTTAAGTAATTTTAACTTAAGCGAGTTGAATGTGAACAGGAAGTCGTTATCAGAATTTACTTCAACTTGTGATGCAGTTGTTGTAGGCAGTGATATGCTTTGGCATCCTGTGAATGTAGAACATGACTATTTTACTCTTACATTTGTTCCGGATAATGTGAAAAAAATATCATATGCAACGAGTATTGGGACGGCAAAGATTCCAATGTATCAAATCGAAACATATAAAAGATTCTTAAGCAGATTTAAATATATTTCTGTTAGAGAACAAAGTGGTGTTGAAGTTATATCAAATCTTAATATAGGAAAACAGGCCTCACTTGTACTTGATCCAACATTGCTTTTTACTGGAGAAGAGTGGATGAGAATTCAAGAGAAAGAACCAATTATCGAAGGAAAATATATACTGTGCTATTTTCTTGGAGTTAATCAGGAGCACAGGAAATTTGCCCAGGAACTTAAAAAAGTGACGGGATGTAAGATCGTTGCATTGCAGCATTTAGACGAATTTGTCAAAAATGATATAGGTTTTGGAGACATTATCTCGTATGATATTGGACCGGCAGAGTTGGTGAATCTCATCAGAAATGCTGAATTTGTTTGTACGGATTCTTTTCATGGCACGTGCTTTTCCATTTTAAATCACAAAAAGTTTTTTATTATGAATCGTTTTTCAAATTCTAATACACAGTCTACTAATACAAGAATAGATTCTCTACTTTCTTTGACTGGGCTAGAAAAGCAAAAAATCGGAGATAACTGGAAAGAACATGATCTTTTTGAGTTATTGAATAACGAAATTCAGTATAAATTAGTTGATAAAAAAATAGAGGAAGAAAGACAAAAATCATTGGCATATTTGAAGAATGCATTATATGGATAACGGTAGATAAGTATGATAATTATTTTAGATAAAAAGGATTGTTGCGGATGTACTGCATGCATGAATATTTGTCCTATACATTGCATTAGGATGAAAAGTGATGATGAGGGATTTTTATATCCCCAAATTAGTGACAGTGAATGTATTAACTGTGGGATGTGTGAAAAGGTTTGCCCTGTGATTAAAGCTAAAGATTTTACTCCTTTTAATGAATACAAGCAGGGCTATATGTTTCAGAATAGCAATATGCAGGAATTGAAAGAAAGTACATCGGGTGGATTTTTTTCTGCATTAGCACGGTATGTGCTCTCTAAAGATGGAGTGGTTTTTGGTGCAGCTTTTGATCAAAATTTTCATATAAGGCATAAATATATTGAGAGCGTTAATGAGTTACATATTTTTAGAAATTCGAAGTATGTACAAAGTGAAATAGGAGATTCATATAGCTGTTGCCAGGATTTTTTGAAGGATGGACGATTGGTATGTTTTAGTGGAACACCATGTCAAATAGCGGGGTTGAAATCATTTTTAAGGAAACACTATGATAATTTAATTACTGTTGACATGATTTGTAGAGGTGTTCCGTCATTAAAAGTATTTGAAAAATATATGGAATACCTTGGAGGAATAGATAATATCTCTAAGGTGTTGTTTAGAGATAAGTTTTATGGATATTATTCTTCGACGTTTTCAATTTTATATAAGGATGGAAGAAGTAAGAGAAGAGATGTTCGGACTGCCCCTATGCTAAATTTCTTTTTTCAGGATCTCTGCAGCAGACCATCCTGTTACCATTGTTCTTTTAAGACAATAGACAGGGTGAGTGATTTTACTATGTTCGATTGCTGGCATGCAGTAAAATATTCAGCGTTATTTGATGCAAGAGGTGTTACAGGGGTTATTGTTAGAAACGAGAATATAGAAAAGTTAATGCATATGATATGTGTTGGAAATAAAAGTGAAAGAGCATTAGTAGATCAGTTGGTTAATGATGATGGATTTATGATGACTGCCTGTGTAAAGGAAACTCGGAAAAGGCAAGAATTTTTTAATGACATAAAATACATGGAATTTGGTGATATTATAAAAAAATATGAGAAAAATACGATAAGTAAAATCTTAAAGGATATCTTGAAAACAGTTCTGATTAAGACAAGGCTATTTGATAAAGTAATGTATAGAAGAATGATGAGATAAGGCAGCGATAATCAAAGTGTTAGCTTGATGATAACTATTAAAATAAGAAGGATAGAGAATGAATGATTTAATTAGTGTTGTTATTCCTGTATATAATGTTGAAAAATATTTAAGTCAGGCAGTGGATAGCGTTTTGAACCAAACCTATAGAAATTTGGAAATCATATTAGTAGATGATGGATCTCTGGATAGATCTCCAGAAATTTGTGATAAGTATGAAAAGAACTATGACAATATAAAAGTTATTCATAAACAAAATGCTGGGTTGGGGATGGCACGGAATTCCGGAATTGAAATTGCTACAGGCAATTATATCTATTTCCATGATTCGGATGATTATATAGATAGGGATGAAATAGAAAAACTTTATATCGCAATAAAAAAATATATGGTTGATATATGTATAACTGGATATACATCAGTAGATGATGACGGAAATATTCTTAATATTCGAAAATATAAAGAAGAGATATTCAAAGGGGAGAGGGCAAGAACAGAGATGCTTCCGCGGATTATAGGTTCTTCGCCGGGAAAGAAGGATAGTTTTGAAATGGCATCAGCCGGATCGATGTATTCTATGGATGTTATTAAGAAAAATAAAATTAGATTTGTTTCGGAAAGAGAGCTAAAAAATGAGGATATGGTTTTTAATGTAGATTTTCTTCAATACGCTAATGGCGGATGTGCGATTAATAGTACAGGGCAATTTTATAGAAATAATCCTTTATCGCTTTCCCATAAATTTATGGAGGACAGATTTGAACGGGATAAAAAATTTCATTATAAGATGAAAGAAAAATTACAGAAATTGCAGTATGACGAATCGGTTATAGAAAGATTGCAGAGAAATTTTTTCATTCACATAATGCTTGATATTAGGCATGCGAATAATAAATTCAATCCACATAGTTATATGGAAAAATATAAAAGTGTAAAAAATATATGCAACGACAATTTGGTTCAAAAAACAATAAAAGAGTTTCCTTGCCATGAACTAGGATGGAAACAGCAGATGTTCCTTTTCCTAGTAAGATATAGATGTGCGCTTATGCTTATGCTGTTACTTCGATAAACAGAGAAAGCGTTGGTTGTGAATATACGAGAAAAAAGGATTAGGAGAGATATAGAGTTCAGGGATTGCGATACATTTATGGAATATATTGAGTGGTAATGCTTAATTGTAAAACGGAGGAAAGTATAATGAAAATTTTAGCAGTAGGTGCACATTTAGATGATATTGAGATCGCTTGCGGTGGAACATTGGCAAAGGCTGTTAAAGCTGGGCATCAGGTTAAGGTTTTGATTATGAGCAAGTCAGGATATACAAATAAAGAAGGTATAATGCAACGTTCTGATGACACTGCTGTTATAGAAGGAACGAATGCTCTTCATAGACTTGGGATTCAAGATATTGATATCCTTAATTTTCCAACTAAAGATATTCCTTTTCAGTCAGATGTAGTTAACGCAATTGATGTGTGCATAAGCCGCTATAATCCAGATATTATTTTTACGCATCATCCTTTTGATACACATCAGGCTCACGTTGGAACAAGTAATGCAACTATTGCAGCAGCAAGAAGGAAAAACACAATTTTTTTCTACGAACCTATAACACCATCAGGAAGATCATATGTGGCATTTAGACCTCAGCTTTACATAGATATTGAATCAACAATTGAGAACAAGTTGGAATCTCTTAGGGAACATAAGTCAGAATATAATAAGTTTGGTGCAGAAGATTGGATTACAGGGGTTATGTGTAGATGTGGCTTCAGGGGTTATGAAATTGGTAAGAAATATGCTGAAGCATTTGAAATTTTAAGAATAGAAATTAATCTAAATCAACAGTTTAATATTTAATCAGCATCAGATGAAAGTATGATTGTATTTGCTATTAAAGAAGGTTTGAAATAATGGATAGAAGCATAAGGGTAAAAACAATAGATTTAGTGATTTTCTCATTGTTTATAGCTGTGTTTAAAATTCGGTTAATTCCACAGGTGATACAACAGATAACAAAAATATTCTTGCTTTTATTTGTTGTTTTATTCTTGAATAAGAAAATAAAATTTAAGTGCTATATGAATTTTATTTTTTTGATGAGTTTATTCATGATTGTTTCATCAGTATTTGGATATGTAGATGGGACAACTAAACTAATTAATATTGCAAATAGCATTCTTTATGTTATTTGTATTAACTGTATATGGCTGGTATGCAAGTATTGTAAAGAAAAAAATTGTTTACAATTACTTATTAGGGATTTGTTCTATATAGATTCTATTTATTGTGTTTTATCGCTTATATCTATGTTTGTTTTTGGTCATTCGGCAAACGGAACAGAGATAATGTATATATTTGGCTCGAAATTTATGACAAGTTATTATTTCATTTTTTGGATTACTTTGTTTCGGATTAGGAATCAAGAAAAAATAGACAACAATGGAATATATAAATTTTATTATTTTTTGCTGGTTATTCTTGTATTATACATATGCAAATGGTTATATTGCACCACGGCCATGGTGGCAACCTTATTTTTATTTATTGAACAATTTATTCCTAAACGGTTGAAAGTTATTTTATTTAATAGAGCAAGCATAATTACTTCTGTTTTATTGGCAGGAATGATTCCGATATGTATAAATACTGTATTAGCAAATAAAAATGTACAACATATTATTGTAGATATATTGCATAAATCATCAAATATAACAGGAAGGAAAGTGGTTTTTGTTAATTTGATAGGTAATGTTATAAAGAAAAGGCCATGGTTCGGATATGGATACGGGAATTCGGCTGTTCATCAGTTAATTAATGAGAATATTGATAATGCACAAAATGGTTTAATGGAGCAAATAGTTAATTATGGGGTTATTGGCGGAATTTTATTTTGCATAATGATATTTATGTCAATGCCTTCTGCATATAAAGGAAATAAACAAAATGCATTATATACAGCTTTATATGTTATGATTATCTGTTCGATTGTTGAGATTAGTTACAATTTTATATTTTATTTTATAATCATTCTTATTGCTAATTTTAATGATAATAGTAATAGAGTGTATGGTAATAAAATATAGAAGTAAGTACCGAACTGGAGTAAGTATTGTTTTTAAAGAATATTTATATGGTTAATTTAAATGTAAAAGATACTTTATATCTGGAAGAAATTAGTGTAAGTACAATAAAATATAGAGAGTTATAGGAGTATTTAAAATGAAAGGAAATATCACCAATATTAATAGTAGAATAGATGATAAGATTTTAACACAACTTCATAATATTGAATTAGACATCATGGACGAGATTCACAGAATATGTACTGACAACAATATTACATATTATCTCGCGGGAGGAAGTGTATTGGGAGCAATTCGTCATAAAGGATTTATACCCTGGGATGATGATATAGATATTTGTATGCCAAGAAAAGATTTTGAAAAATTTGTTGAAGTATGTCAAGAACAATTGCAAACTAATTTTTTTTTGCAAACTGAACAAACGGATCAATTTTATGGAAAGTTTATCGCAAAGGTTATAAAAAAAGGAACTATATTCCAAGAAGAAATAGCTGGATCAAGAAAAGCATATAATGGCATTTTTGTTGATGTTTTTGTTTTAGATGACATTAAGCATAGAAAAGGAAAACAAAAAATTTTCACTAAAATTATATGGTTTTTAACAGATATATTATCAATAAAGCGTGGATGGTCTATTTCTAGAAAAAAAGCCTATGCTTTGCTATCGTTTCTATTAAAGGAAAATTTTATTCTAAAATTGCGGTACAAATTTCTAACATGGGATATGAAAAAAAAATGTGCGTTTTATGTAAATTATGGTAGCCAGTATGGAGTTGTTAAGCAAACATTTCCTAAGTCAGTTTTTGGAATTCCTAAATTATCAAAATTTGAAAATAGACAATATTATATACCTCAACAGGCAAAGAAATTTCTCAAACAATTATATGGAGCTGACTATATGAAGTTGCCTCCCATGGAAAAAAGAGTTTGTCATAATCCTGTTAAAATTGATTTTGGAAATTTAGTATAGTTATGGAGAACCTGTATGATAAAAAATGAAAAAAAGGTTACTGTTAATTTTTTGTATCAATTAACATATCAGTTGCTACTTGTGATAATGCCCTTGATAACAGCTCCATACATATCGCGGGTATTAGGGGCAACAAATACAGGGATATATTCGTATACTTATGCAGTTGCCGCGTATTTTATGATGTTTTCTTCGCTGGGAATAGATATATATGGAAATCGGTGTATTGCAAAGTGTGACGACAGGAATCATAAAGAATTAAATGAGGTATTTTCAGGGATATTATTTGCACACTTAATTTCAGCAATTATTGTTATTATTGCCTATTGTGCATATGTATTTTTATTTAAATCAAAATACAAAGAAATTGCCTTATTGCAGGGATTATGGATATTAAGTACTACTTTTGATATTAGTTGGTTTTTTTTTGGATTAGAAAAATTTAAGATAACTGTTACAAGAAATTTTATTATCAAAATTACGTCCGTTTTATTGGTTTTTTTGCTTGTACGAACTGCAGATGATTTATGGATATATACTTTAATTATGGCAGGAAGCGCCTTTTTTAGTCAATTAATTCTTTGGTGTTTTGTTTTTAAATATATTGAGATTTGTAAAGTGCCTTTTTATAAAATAATTGAGCATTTTAAATCAATAGCATCACTTTTCATTGCTGTTGCAGCGACAAGCGTTTATTTAATGATTGACAAGGTGATGCTTGGCTGGAATAAAGATATGGCGATATTAGGAAGTTATGAATATGCAGATAAAATTCTTAGAATAGTAGTATCTTTAATTACAGCCCTTGGTACGGTAATGCTGCCAAGAATGACATCCCTATATTCAAGATATGAAAAAGAGAAAGCAAAGTTTTACTTGCAAATGTCGTCTAAATTCTTATTTATTATGACGTGTGCATTGGGATTTGGCCTTGCAGGGATTGCCAAGGTATTTATTCCGCTTTTTTTAGGAGATGAGTATGTGTCAGCTATTTTAATCGTAAAAATATTATGTGTAGCAATTCCTGTTATGGGATGGAACAATTTTGTTAGAACTCAGATTTTAATGCCAAATATGAAAGATAAAGTATATACCATTGCTGTTTGGGCTGGTGCAATAATTGATGTATTACTAAATATTATTTTAATACCTATATTTAGTGCTTATGGCGCTGCCGTAGCTACAGTTATAACGTATGTGACAGTTGGTTTTTTTCAGACTATTCCTGTATTAAAAGAATTTCCTATACGAAATTGCCTAAAAAATTTTTTCCCGTCTTTGGTGATTGGGGGGATTATGTTTTTGGTAGTCAGGAAAATTGGTGAATTAAACATTTCTTCTTTTAAATTATTGATATTACAAATTCTGGCAGGAATTATAATTTACGTACCTTTGCAAATTTTATATATGTTTCTGTCAAATGATGATATTTTAAAATATGTTAGGAACTTAAAAAGGTAAAAAGTCATAAAATTAAGCCGAGAAGGAAAATTCAAAAGAAATATTGAGCTTAAAATACAGGGAAGGTAATTTTATATGAAAAAATTCAAGAGAGGTTATACCACAGGTGTATTTGATATGTTTCATGTTGGACATCTTAACATAATAAAGAAGGCAAAGGAACAATGTGAGTATTTGATCGTTGGAGTCAGTACAGATAATTTAGTTCAACAATATAAGCATAAGTTACCAATAATCCCATATGAAGAAAGACTGGAAATTGTAAAAGCCATAAAGTATGTCGATGAAGTTGTGCCACAAACATCCTTGGACAAACTGCAGGCATGGTATGGATTACAGTTTGATGTAATGTTTCATGGTTCTGACTGGAAAGATAGCGCAATGTATAATAAAGCAATAGCAGATCTAAAGCAAGTTGGGGCAGAAGTTGTGTTTTTACCGCATACAAAAGGAATATCCTCGACATTGCTTTCGGAAGTTCTTCAAAAGATTCAAGAGGGATAAGCATAATGGTTTTGAAATTTGAACGTAACGTTGAATGTTATGGTTGTGGGGCTTGTGCAGATATGTGCCCAAAATCAGCTATAAAAATGGTCAAAGATAAGCATGGTTTTTTTTATCCAAGGATAGACACAAATAGTTGTATATTATGTCAATTGTGTGAAAGAATTTGTCCGTCACTTAATCAAATAGAAACTCATTATCCGAGTAAAGGGTTTGTAGGCAGACATATAGATAGCCATATATTTTTTAATAGTGCATCTGGAGGGGCTTTTTCTGCAATCTTGGAAAGAATATATGGTCAAATACACAATGAAGATTTATTTGTTATTGGAGCTGCTTTTGCTAAAAATTTTAACGTAAAACATATTGTATTAAAATATCCACATATATATCCATTGCTTAATTCCAAATATGTATTAAGCTGCACTGACGGATGTTTTAAAAAGGGAAAAGAACTTTTACAGTCTGGGAAATGGGTTGTTTTCTCGGGTACACCTTGTCAGGTTGCAGCTTTTAAAACGTCATTAGGATGTGAGTATGATAAATTGATTTGCATAGATATTGTTTGTCATGGGGCTCCTAACCAGGAGATATTTGATGAGTATCGCTCTGAAATGGAAAAACGGGTAAAATCTTCAATTATTGGATATTCTTTTCATTCTAAAAAAGTTAACAAAGGTAAAGTAAACACACGATCAGTTTATATCAGATATGCAAATAATAGAAGTGGATATTATACAGCAAGAAATGATCCATATTTAAAGATGTATTATAATCGGATAGGTTATAGACCATCTTGTTATTATTGTAAATTTTCATCCCCCTATCGAGTTTCAGATATTACATTGGGGGATGCCTGGGGGATAGAGCAGCTATATCCGGATTTAATTTCAAAAGAAGGAGTGTCATGTATTTTACTGAATAGTCGAAAAGGATTATCCTTATTTAATGCTAGTATCCGGGATATTAGTATGATGCTTAAAACGGTTGATGTTAATTTTGCCATACATAATAATCAGCAATTACAATATCCTACGCCGGAACCCGATGGAAATAAAAAATTTTTATTAAATTTTAAAAAGAAAAGTTATATAAGGGCGGTTGCGATTGCTGCATTTCCTAATATTTTTCGGAGGATCTTGTTTTATACAAGATGTACCGTTGCTAATTTTTTATATTTTATAAAGTAATTGGATAAATATGATTGAAGAAATCGAAAGAAGGGTAATAAATTTGAATTCCTGTTTATCGTTATGACAGCATACAAGGAAGAATCAAATATTGATACTTTAGCAAATCAATACATAACAAGAGAATAGCATAGAGAAAATTTAAAAGGAAGAAAAGCTTTATGAATGAAAAATCGGTTGCATTAAATTGGATTCGTATCATGGCTTGTATACTGGTAATTGGAATACATTTATTGCCATGGATTTCTGAACTAAATAGTGATAGTGTTTCTTTATCATATACTTTCATAGAGCATTTTGTCCGAATTGGATTACCAATGTTTTTTGCATTGTCAGCGCTTTCGTTTTCTGCAAAACAAGATATACTTGTTAATATAAAAAGATACTATTTTCAAAAAGCAGTTAATATCTTTCTGCCATTTTTGATATGGTCTTCCATTTACTTTCAGGTAAGTAGTAGTGAAATTTTGAGATGGAACAGTTTTTCCGTACAAGGATTTATACAAGGATTATGTAAATCCTTGTATGGTAAGCAGTATTACCATCTTTGGTATATGTATGCTTTGCTCGGTTTAGTTTTGCTCATGCCATTCCTGAAAAGATTAGTTGATAATTTGAATTATCATGAACTCAAAGTCTTATGTGCGATAATATTGATTGTATTGGGGTTAAAAGAATATTTAAGATTTAATATAAACGAATTTTATTTCGAGACATGGGTTTCATTTTACATTATCGGAGCTTTCGTGTTCAGAAAGGAGACTAGGAAATACTTTCCCATATTAACCGTTGCTGGAGTAATAGCGTATGTTGGCTCATGCATAATTGAATACATATCACCTGATTCAGTGCTTAATGTATTGCATTGGGAATATTCACCGTTAATGATATTTCAAGTAGTAGGATTCATTTCTGGATTTTTATGGATAGAAGGTGTAATTAAATTTCCAGGCAAAAGAATTAGTAAGGAATTATCAAAGCTTACTTTTGAAGTTTATTTGTCGCATCCTCTATGTTTTATTTTGTTAAAATATATGCCAGTGTTTAATGCATATAGAGGGGCATATGGGATGTGGGCTAAATTTGTATTGATTTATCTAGAAACAATAATTTTATCGTTTGTTGTAGCAGCATTGATTGAATTTGCGATTCTCTTTAGTAAGAGAATGTGGTTGTGTGTCAAAATATTTGGTAAAAGTTAATGAAACAGCACTTTCGGATTATAAGGATGTATAATTCTCAGATAGTGGATGCAAGAAGGGATGGAAAAAGTATGATTCCTGAGATTAATCGAATAGAACAGTTAAATAATGAGTGTGGGAGTCCCTTTTATATTTTTAATGAAAAGGAATTTATAGAAAATTACAAGAATTTGGAGAATGCATTTAAAACTATATATTCCAATTACCAAATTTCGTATTCATTCAAAACTAACTATACTCCATACGTGTGTAGACTGATTAAAAGTCTTGGAGGATATGCTGAAGTTGTTTCTAAAATGGAATATAAACTGGCAAAAATTATTGGATATGATGACAGTAAGATAATTTTTAACGGACCATGCAAAGAAATTTATCCTGATTGCATCTTAAATGTTGACTCACTTGATGAACTCAGAAATATAGTAAATAAGCGTATTGGGTTACGAATAAATATAGATGTTGGGCAGGGATTTGTTTCGAGATTTGGAATAGATACAGAAAACTTGGATGAGGCATTTGAAATTGCTGGTAACAGGGTAGTGGGCATTCACTGCCATGTTTCGCAGGCAAGATCACTAGCTTCATGGAAACAGCGTACAGAGGTAATGTTAGCCATTGCAGATCGATATTTTGGCTCTGGTGGGCCTGAATATATTGATCTGGGAAGTGGTATGTATGCAGATATGCCCTATGAATTAAAAGCACAATTTGACAATGTGCCTATTTACTCAGATTATGCAGATATTGTGGCAGGGAAATTTGCCGAGCATTATAAGAACCGTAAAAAACCAATTCTATTTACTGAGCCAGGTACAACACTGGTTAATCGTTATTTTGATTTTATATGCAAGGTAGAAAGTATAAAACATATTAAAGGCGAATGTTTTGTAGTGCTTAATGGAAGTAAGCATAATTTAGGAGAAATTTGTGAACTTAAGGAACTTCCTGTCAAAGTTTTACATATAGGTGCTGATTCCCAGAAGCTTAAAAATGCGAAACTCTGTGGATATACGTGCTTGGAGCATGATATATTGCGAAAAAATTTTGATGGTGATCTTGCGATAGGCGATTTAATAATATTCAAGAATGTTGGTGGATATTCACTTGTATCCAAGCCACCATTTATTAGGCCTAATTATCCAGTATATACTGAAAAAGGAAAACGAATAAAGCGGCAGGAAACTTTTAAGGAGGTTTTTGAGACTTATGAATAGTATAACAGTATTGATAACAGCTTGTGGTAATGTTTATATGCCAGGTATATGCAAAAGTATAAAAGAAAACGGGGAGCGGAGGATTAGGCTAATTGGAGTGGATATGAATAAGGATGATACAATATTGCAGATGTGTGATGCATATTATCAAGTGCCGCAGGGAAATAATCCAGAGTATGTCGAGGCTCTTCTTAAAATTTGCAGGGAAGAAAGGGTAGATATACTGCTTCCAATTATGTCCGTAGAATTAGAAGCTCTGGCAGCAAATAAAAACAGATTTGCAGAAGTTGGCACAATGGTATCGGTTTCGGACGTGAATGCATTAAAAATAGCGAATAACAAATTAGCTTTGTTTAATTTTTTGAAAAATGAGGAGCTTCCGCATCCCAAATTTTATCCAGTGCATTCAGTTGCTGATATAGATAAAGCTATTGAAGAAATTGGCTTTCCTATTGTGTTTAAGACAAGTGAAGGAAGCGGAAGTCGTGGGATGCGTATTATTGATAATTCTAAGTCGAGGTTCGATATTCTTTTCCATGAAAAACCCAATTCTTGTTACATAACTCTTAATGAATTTAAGGAAATCCTTTCTGAAGGTGAAATACCTGAGATGCACGCGATGGAATATTTGCCCGGAAATGAATACACGGTTGATCTTTTGGCAAATAATGGGGAAATTAAATACAGTATGTGCAGGAGAGGGCTAAATGTTCAGAATAGCATTATATTGGATGGAGTAGTAGAAAACAAGCCTCAAATAACTGAAATGTGCAATGAAATTGCTAGGAGACTAAAACTTACAGGAAATATTGGTTTTGACATAAAAGAGAGAGATGATGGTATGCCTATTATTATGGAATGTAATCCAAGAGCAACGGCGGGAGTTGCTGAGTTTATGTATTCGAATATTAATTTGCTATATCTTTGTATCAAAATGCTGTTAGGTGATAAATTGCCAGAAATAAATCCTAAGTATGGAGTGGTTGTAAGGCGACGTTATATGGAAATGTATGAAAATTTGTATAGTGAGAATTAAGCAGGGGACTGGCAAGAAAATGAGAGATAATTATTGGACATTCTTTTATGAAAAAATAATCCGGAATAAAATGATTATTTGGGGATGCATTTTTATCGGTGTTGCAGCATATGGTTTTACTATTACAAATTTTTCGATAGGAGTAGATGATCCTGCTGCAATACATTACCTACATACTGGTGGACGAGGTAATATGTTGCAGCAAGGAAGATTTTTTCACATTATATTTAATTGGATAACAGGAATGGTAACGTTTTTGCCATTTTTGAATGATTTTCTAGGCGCGACATTTTTTGTCCTGTCCTCGCTTTTGTTTGCTGGATTAGCGAAATATGTTGCAAAAGCGTTCGGGGGGGGTAATTTCGGATTTATCAATTCTTGTTTTTTGCGGAATATTTATATCATATTCGATTATAAATGAAAAATATATATACAATTTAGATGTTGTTGTGACGATGCTATCATATGTGATGATTGCATTATCGCTGATTTTTACATATCAGGTTATATGGGAAAAAAAACATAAAAAGTTATTGCTTGCCGTTTTTGCATTGATATTGGGGATATCGGCGTATGAAAGTTTTGTGTTTGTTTATACGGAAGGTATATTATTTATTATATTGATAGAAGCTGTTTTTAGAGAAGATATCACGATTAGAGATGCATTTATTAAGGGGATCAAATCATGTACGATATTGAGTATTTCAATGATTATATATTATACAATTGTAGTTTTTGTGCAGATAAGAACTGGACAATATAACAAGTTTTCGCGAAGACCAATATGGGAAGGAGGAATTACTAAAGAGCGAATCAAAGCAGTGCTTATAGATATATATGTGAAGTTTACAAATTTTGACTACTTTCCGATTAGAGAATTTATCATGGTAATGGGATTGGGTTTAGCGATATTTTTTATTATTAGTATCCATAGAAAAACAATATTAATTTTTTTGATTTACGTTGGAATGATTGTTATGAATTTTACGATACATATTATGGCAGGAAGGGTGATGTACAGTGCTGGTCAGACTATGTGTTTATTTGTAGCAGGAACAATTATTGTGGTATTACATTTTATTGAAAAAATATCGAAAATGAAAGTGGTAGCATACGGATGTTGCGTTTGGCTTATGCTTTTACAGTTGATCGATTTAAATAGATGGTTTTATAATGACTATAGCAGATATAAGAAAGAAGAATTTGTATTAAACTGCATTGCTATGAAACTTTTAGTTGAATGTGATGTCAGTAAACCCGTGATATTTGCAAACCGAAATTGGGATAGTTATTTGTATTCAAAGCAAAATGGAAATCAAACTAATGGAAATTCAATGCTTATATGGGGAATTGGTACTTTTGATGATGTGGGTTCTCCTACAATGATTGAGATATTTAAAATGCATGGATATTATTTTTTGAGGCAGCCTTCGCAGCAGCTAGAAGAGGAAGGGAGAGCTATTGCTAAATCAATGCCGGAATGGCCGTTAGAAGGAAGTATTAGGGAGTTTGATGATTATATTGTTGTCAATTTTAAAACTAAAATTTATGAAAATAAATACTCTACAGTTGAATAAAATTCTTTTTTTCATGATTCTTCTAAATAATTTGAGAATGTGTAATGCAAAATGTTAAGAGTTCATGAGGTTCTATGCTTTGTATATATTATAGAGTTCACGGTAGTGGTTCTTATAATATTGCCATATATTGAGGAAATACTGCATTTTGCAGAATTCTTATTGAGAATATTAAAATTTTGTGAGTTTTTGTGAAAAGCTTGATTTGTGGGATTATGATTTGGAAAACCGTCTTTTTCAAGATATTTTCCAATTTTGCACTATCCTATTTTCAATGGTTAAGGAAATGGGTAATGGTAGTTCAGTGGCAGGGGCTGAAATAAGAAAAATCAACGGTTTTTCCACGATAATCATGAGAAAATACAGAAATCAGGATAGCTAAAGTAACAAGAGCTATGAGAAGAAAAATTTACCACTCTTTTTGTTACAGAAGATAAAGGTATGTCTCTTTTTATAGGGGGGTTAGCCTGAACTGGAGGTTGACCATATCAGGGCTTTTATCTACTTCCTGATATTTGTAGTACCGTAGGCCAGGAAAATATGGTCGGCTCTGGCGGCCATATGCCGTATTATAGTTGTCTCAATTTTTTCGTAAAGATTGACATATCTGCAGACCATGCGTATAATAATAGCAGCAGATAGGCAACTACGTTGAAAAAGTAGTG